>Ga0182014_10002603_pt1 | contig 22524 bp, 23 predicted proteins | sample 612S2DmetaG_FD_120489 | JGI IMG/M metagenome (GOLD analysis project Ga0182014, IMG submission 120489) | Permafrost microbial communities from Stordalen Mire, Sweden - 612S2D metaG | ecosystem: Environmental > Terrestrial > Soil > Wetlands > Permafrost | place: Sweden: Stordalen | collected...
GATGAAGTAGTGCGTGCTGCCATGGGTCTCCGGCGTCGGCACGTGGCAGGTGCGGATGATGAACTCCGGCCGCTTGTCCGGCGCCAGCTCGGTATCGTAGAAGGTTACGCTCACCACGTGCAGGCCCGGTGCGACGAACTCCGAGGTCGCGATGCGCGCCGCATGATCGTGGCCGAGGCCGGTCGGCACCGCCCAAACGGGGGGCAGGCGCGTGGGCACCACGCTGCGAGTGATGCGGTAGCGGCCATCGCTCGATTCGACCTCGTACGGCGCGCGCGCATAGTCCGGCGTGCCAAAACTGCCCGCGTGCACATAGGTCAAATGAGTCAGATCCAGCAGGTTCTCATGCAGGCTCACATAGTTGCCTGGCAGATGAAAGTAATCCTGAGACGAGACCCATTGATCGCTCTCGAGCCACGGCGTGGCAGGAATACGCCCCGGGTCGGCCTCCGTTTCGGCACCGAACCACCCCCACACGAACGGCCCCCGCTCCACCAGCGGGTAGCGCCGCACGCCGATGCCCTTCGGGCACGTGGCCTGCGAGGGAACCTCGATGCAGTCCCCGACCTTGTCAAAACGCATGCCGTGATAACCACAGATGACGGTGTCGCCGTCCAGTTTTCCGGCCGACAGGGGATAGGATCGATGCGCGCACCGATCCTCCAACGCCACCGGCTCTCCTCGAGTCGTCCGGAACAGGACGAGGCGCTGCCCGATGATGGTCCGCTCGAGCAATGCCCGGCCGATCTCGGTCACGAAGGCGACGACGTACCACTCGTCCTTGATGAAAGGAGTATTGCGATCCGCCATCTGGCGCATGGCGCGTTGCGACGCCCGAAGCAGCGAAGTTTGCGGCAAACTCATCGAACCCCCTTATATCCCGGTGCCAGCGATCGTCATGCGGCAGAGTATAAAATCAATCTCCCCCACGGTCTGTCCACTCATTGGTGGACAAGGCCGGTGAGCGTAGAGCCGCGTGAGTGACCTGCCGCTGATCCGGTTCGTGATGGCGATCGGAGAACCCGGCTTCGCGGCCGCGGCGATCTCCTATCTGAACACCGAGGTGGCGGTCGACCACGTATCATTCTTCGTTCTGGACCATGAACTCACGCCGCACCTGCTGGGAGCGGCGAGCAAGGCCGGCTCCCGGACCGCGCTGCTCGCCGGACGGCTCTACGAACGCTCCTCGTTCTACCGCCACGACCCGAACGGCCAACGCATCAGCGGCCGATCGGGCGAGGACGACGTCATGCTGTTTCGCCAGAGCGCCGCGGACATTCGTGACCCGAACTATCGCAATCGTCTATATCGGCACTTCAATCTGTTGGAGCGCATTTCCCTGGTGCGCGCGGTCAACGGGCGCTGGTTCACCTTCAACGTCTACCGCGACGTCGAATCCGGGGCGTTCGCCGGCCACGACCTCGATACGCTGTCCGGTCTGGCCGCCCTCTTGGTCACCTGCACGGCCAAGCATGTCGCGCTGACAGGACACGCGGCCGACGGGGACATTCCCCAGTCACGCGAATACCTCGAATCCTTGCTGGAATCGATCGAACCCCGTTTGACCTCGCGGGAACGACAGGTGTGTTCGCTCGCGCTCACGGGGCTCACGGTGGATGCCATTGCCACCGCGTTGAACGTCCAACAATCGACGGTCGCCACCTTGCGACGGCGCGCATATCAGAAACTTGGAATCACCAAGCTGAATGGCTTGTTCGCGTTGTGCATCGCAAGGATATCGCGGCAGAACGAGGCTCTCTAGCGCTGGCGACGCTGCCCGCGCGCTTTTCCACCGAGGTGTCGACAACCTGAGGGTCAGCGCCCGGTGTCGGAGCCCGCGATATACGCGCCCAGCCCCAGCATGAGGACGCCGGATCCATAGGACATCATCTTCGCCGGCCTCGGTGAACGGCGCAGATAGCCTGACAGACGGGAGGCCATCGCAACGACGATCAAATCCACGGTCGTATTCAGCACGACGCAAATGAGCCCAAGCATGGCGAACTGCGGCGCAGGCGGCAGGCCGTGGTCGATGAACTGCGGAATGAAGGCCAGAAAAAAGAGCGCCGTCTTCACGTTGAGCGCTTCGGTGAGGATCCCCTCCCTGAACGCTTTGCCGAAGCCATGCGGTGGCGAGAGGGCCATACTGCCGGCTTGGCGCCGGGCGCTCAACAGTGACCGCACGCCCAAGAAGATGAGGTATGCGGCACCGACGTATTTCACGACGAGAAATGCCCTGGCCGAGGTGGCAAGCAACGCCGACAGGCCGACCGCAGCGACCAGCACATGAATCAACCCGCCGGTCGCAGTGCCGAGCGTGGACGCCAGACCATCCGCTTTTCCTCCGGATAAGGTCCGAGCCATCACGTAAAGGATGCCGGGACCGGGGGTCAGGGCCAAAACCAACGCCGCCGCAACAAACGGGGATAACGACATGAACACCTTCCAGATGAATTCGATTGATCCGCGCGTTATCTCGACAGCTTATCTCACCGTGGCGCGACCCGGTATCGCAGCTCGTCGATTCCACCGCAAAGGGCCCGCGCAAATCGCCGTGCTAACATCCGTATCATGCCGCCGATCCCATTCCGCACCCAGCTCTTGAAGTGGATCGGCAACAAGCAGAAGCAGGCCGACGCCATCATCGGCTTCTTCCCGACCAGCTTCCGCATGTATTTCGAACCCTTCCTGGGGAGCGGCGGCGTGCTCGGTGTGCTCGCTCCCAAACACGGCGTCGCCAGCGACGGCTTCCTGCCCCTGATGGAAATCTGGCGCTGCCTGATGAGCGACAAGGAGGCACTGAAGCACCATTATGCCGAGCGGCACGAGTTGGTGAAGGCCGTGGGCAAGCAGGCGGCCTACGCCAAGGTCCTTGCCGATTACAACGCCGCACCCAACGGCGCCGACCTGGTGTTCCTCTGCCGCGCCTGTTACGGCGGTGTCGTGCGGTTCCGCAAGCAGGATGGCTTCATGAGCACGCCGGTCGGCATCCACGAGCCCATCAGCCCGGATAGTTTTGGCGCCCGGGTCGATCTCTGGCACGCACGACTGCAGGGCGTCGAGTTTCATCACGAGGACTTTGGCAGCGCCATGAGCCGCGCAGGCCGTGGGGACCTCGTCTACTGCGATCCCCCGTACTCGGACAGCCAGGCCATCCTGTACGGAGCTCAAGCCTTCTCACTGCCCACGCTCCTCGAATCCATCGCCGCCTGCAAGGCGCGGGGTGTTCGCGTGGCTCTGAGCATCGACGGCACGAAGCTGTCGGGTCGCAAACTGTGCGACATCCCGCTGCCGGACGGATTGTTCGAGCGCGAGGAGTTCATCGCCGTCGGGCGCTCGATGCTGAAGCGGTTTCAAATGGTTGGAAGGACCTTGGAAGGGCACGAGGTCAGGGATCGACTATTGCTGACCTATTGACCCCACGGCGTCCGCACCCGGCGCGCGAAATCCGAAGGGTTGCCAAAAGCGTCCGACGAGCTTAATGTTTGCACATGCACACCCTCGAGCGCATCACCATCGGTCCTGAAATTCGGTTCGGCAAGCCCTGCATTCGTGACACCCGCATCACCGTGGGGGAAGTGCTCGGATTCCTGGCGGGGGGCGGAAGCGAAGCCGAGCTGCTCACGGACTTCCCTCAATTGAGCCATGACGACGTGCTGGCGTGCTTCGGATTTGCAGCGGAGCGCGAGCGCCGACTGCTCGCGCTTCCGGCAGCGTAGTGACCGTCCGGCTGCTCTTGGATGAAAATCTATCGGAGCGTCTGCTGCGCCCGCTCGCCGATCTGTTCCCAGGATCGGACCATCTCCGAAGCCTCCGGCCCGGCGGCGCCTCGGACAAGGACGCCTGGGAGCTTGCCCGCACCGCTGGCTATATGCTCACCACACGGGACGAGGACTTCGTCGGCATGAGCGTGCTGCAGGCAAATCCCCCCAAGGTGCTGTGGCTCAACGTGGGCAATTCGCGAAACGCGGTGATCGCGGCGTTGCTTCGCTCGCACGCGGCTGATATCGAAAACTTCGCGGTGCACGAGGAACACACGTTCCTCGCCATCGGCTTTTATCGGGCGGGCCCCGTCCGCTGAACCGCGGTCGGTAGAAAGGAGCCATGTTCCGGCATCTTTGCCGCGATCGCCCGCACCGAGTCCTTGATCTGCCGCAGATAGGCGAGATTGCTCTGACTGTCGTAGCTGTCGATCAGCGGGTTGTAATCCCGCGGACGATGCCCCTGACCGGTCAGTACCGCGTCGGGATTTTACGACAGTCGGGATCGAAACGCCGACCGATTGACCGAACTTTAGCGGATGGACGCGGTGACGGCCTGCGCGCGCGCATCCAGCGATTTGATCAAGCCGATGACGTCGGCAATCATCCCTTCATTGCTCAGGATGGGCGCCAGGCGCCCATCCGCCATGGCGGCGAACATCGAAGTCACCCGACCGTCGACGAACATTTTCGTGCTCACGAGACGCGTCCCATGGCTGTAATCCGCATAGCGCCAACCATGCACGGTGCTGAGCGGCTGAATCGGCTTACCGTTCGCGGTGTGCCAGCCATAAATCGCCACCCGATCGAGGTGATCTCGCAACCGGTTGGTGAGCACCAAATCCTTCTTATCGCCGGCGATCAGATCGCCCAATGACACTCCCAGCGCGGCACGTTGACCGGCGACGAGCTCATTGTGATGCAGGGAATAGCTCGTGGAACGCATCTCGCTGCCCGCGGGAAGCGGCTGGGGAGCGAAATGGCCGACGGCCTGCTCGTAAATGGCATCGACCATTCGGGGCGTCGGCAAGATGAACCCAAAGTCCACGGCGGTCGACAACGCGGTGGCCAGACGCATCGGCATCAGCAAAAAATCCTCGTCGGAACCGATGGCAAGGTAATCCGGAGCCGCGCAAATGACGACGTTGACGAGCGGACCATCGACGGGCCGGGATGTCAGTCGGATGGGTACCAATCGGCGCAAAAATCCGGGGATGTTTCCCGACAGCAATTCTTTGCGAATCGCCGCTTCGCGCTCATCGTCGGTGAGTCCGCGAAGTCCCGCGGCGAACGCTCGTCCGCCGGGCGCAGCGGCGTCCCGCGCCGGGATGCCCTGAGCCAGGGAATCGTCGCAAGGACCCCGAGCGGTCGCCCGAGCACCGTGCCAGTGGACGATGACAAGCAGGGCGACCGTACCCAGGAGCGCTTTTCGATAGTTCATGGCGATACCAGCCGCTGGAGTGTAAGCACCAAGTATCGCAGCAAGTCGGCCGCAATGGGAGCATGTTTGGCGAAAGGAGGGAAATTCGCTTTCCAGGCCCCCCCTGGCCGCGCTCGGGGGCTGGCGCGCACCCTTCTTGCACCGCACACGCGTCATGGCGACCGGTCCTGCTCCAGCGTCCGGATCGCGTCGGCAAATAATGACGCGCCGGCCGGACACATCGCCGGCAAACAAACTTCCGCTGATGACGGCATGGCTGCGTTTCTTGTCCATGAACGCGAAATTAACGGCGCGGCCCTGCACGCTCACCAGCGGCCGCAGCATCCGCTCGCTGGAGTCGAACACGCTCTCCTCGAGGGGGCTGAGCAGCATGCCCGCGGCCGCGGCCACGCTTGCACCGAATACGGCAGATGCCGCAGGCGCGAACAAGGAGACGGATTGCGTCAGCATTTCTGGCATTGGTTTACCGACTGGATCGTTCGTGGCGAAATACCTCCACTCTGCTCGCGGAGAGCATGCAGGTTGGCGCAGTATCGAGGTGCGCACATCGAGTGTCGGTGCGTTAGCGAACAACGACCTGCACGGCCCGTCATGACGACCTTCGCGCCGGGTATCGCGAAGCAGTTATGTGCGTCGGCGGACGGAACAGGTGAATCGTGTATGTCAGTGTAAGCGCCATTCGCAAAGACGCGCTTCAACGGAGCTGAGGACCATGACCAATTTCAGATTGGCAGCCGTGATATTGGCTGCAACGCCGGCAATCTTTCTCGGAGCGAACGTACAGGCGGCGGTGCCGGCGCCGAAGGAATCCTGCTCGAACATTCAATGGAATCCGAAGTTTCTCAAGGATTACCCGAAGGCTCCCGTCGAGTGCCGCGAGGTCACGGTCAAGGACGGAATCAAATACGCGAAATTCAACGGCAAGGTGTCGAAGGTGGATCACCTGTTCGTCCAAGTGGAGGTATCCGATGTCGCCGACATTCCGGTGAGCACGATCGCGTTCCAGGTTGGAGTCGGCGGTCGCATTACGCTGAACGACAAGGAGGAACGCGTAAGTGACCTCAAGGTCGGCGACCAACTGACGTTCTGGGTCCGCGAGGGTGCATTCGGTATTTCGCCGACCTTGGTGGCGGAGCCCATCGCCGTCATCAAACCGGAAGCCATGTCGGCTAACTGATCGTACGGCACGAGAAGGAGTGAGCAAGATGCATTCTTATTGGAACGATTGGTATTTCGCCTGGGGCTGGTTTCTGTGGTTCGGAATCATTTTCCTGGCCTTCTCGAGCATCGGCAACTGGGGTTATACTTACCGCGCGCACCGGAAATACGACACGGCCCCGAGCGCAAGAGCGCTGGACATCCTCAACGAGCGCTATGCCCGGGGCGACATCAGTCGCGAGGAGTACGGCAGGCTAAAGACGGAGATTTCGAGCACCTAGGCGCCGACGCAATCGCAGGGGCGACGGCCCCTCCCGCTACGGTGAGCGGGGGGGGGAATTGCAAAAGACGGCCCATTTAGGAAGGCTCCGAAAGTCCTCGTTGGGTGGTCATATGTGAAGAACTTTTTTGGCCGCGTGATGTTGCGCATTTCCGACCGCATCACTTCTCCGAGAGCGCATCTTTCGGAACACTATGCGGGCCGAAGTCAATCGCCTTGTCTCGGGAACCAAGAGAGCAGCTGATGCACATTGAACCGCCATACGCGCCCCGGCGATCAACTCTGATTCGCTTCGTCGCCACCGCACTGTTGCTGACTCTCGCGGCCTGCAGCCAATTGAGCAATACCAGAAAGCCCACCCCGGACAAGAACGCGCCACGCGCGCAGCTGTCCATCGGTTACAGCCTGCTTTACCAGGAGGCCGATGGGATTCCTAAACTAAAGTGGCTCTTCATGTTTAAGGACAAACCGGAAGAAATGGGGCGGGTCACCAATGAACTGGTCGACTATTACCAGCAGCTGGCCGACACCATGCAGCGGCTATCCAAGCAATTTCCCGCCATGCGCATCGACGTGGCAGCAATGTCCGAGATCGAGGGCGAGGAGCGCAAAGCCATTGGCGCGGACTCCGCCAAGGACTTCGCCCCGCTCATTGGCAAGACCGGCGTCGAATTCGAGCGGGAGGCGCTACTCATGTTTTACAACTCGCTCAACGAGCAACGTCATCTTACCGGCGTGATGGTGGGGCGCGAAACCGACCCGGCGCTCAGGAAGTTCTTGGAGACGACAAAGGCCCAGTTGGAAGCACGCTACGCGAAAGTCGGGGCGCTATTGAGCCGCCACTATTTCGTTCAGTAAGTTTCGCACTCGCTTGAGATCGCCGGCGCGAATGTCAAGATCAGGATTTATTGGTCGGGGAGACAGGATTCGAACCTGCGACCTCGTGGACCCGAACCACGCGCTCTACCAGTCTGAGCTACACCCCGAATTCGGCCGCGGACCCTAGTGCTTGCGTGCCACAGCGAACTTGGCCAGTTCGCTCAAACCTTCCTTGAATACGGTCTCCGGAAGGGGGGCCAGCGCGGCAAGCGCCTGATCTGCCTCGCTTTGAGCGAGGCGCGCAGTGTACGCAAGCCCCCCGAGGCTTGCAACGGCGCGAGTGATTTCGTCGAGCTGGCCAAGGCCGCCGTTTTCGATGGCGTGGCGGATCATCTCGCGCTGCGTCTCGCTGCCGTGCTGCATGGCATAAATCAGCGGGAGGGTGGGTTTTCCCTCTGCCAGGTCATCGCCCAAGTGCTTCCCGAGACTGGCTTCGTCCGCCTGGTAATCGAGCGCGTCGTCGACCAGTTGGAAGGCGGTGCCAATATGCCGGCCGTAGCGCGCCAACGATTCTTCGATATGGGGCGGCGCGTCGCTCAGGACGGCGCCGATCTGAGCTCCGGCCTGGAATAACCGGGCGGTTTTACGCTGAATCACGTCGATATAGCGCGCTTCGGTGGTGTTGGGGTCGTGCGCGTTCATGAGTTGCAGCACTTCGCCCTCGGAAATGGCGTTGGTGGCGTCGGCGATGATTTCCATGATGGGCATGCGATTCAGCGTCACCATCATCTGGAACGAGCGGGAATACAGGAAATCGCCCACCAGGACGCTGGCCGGATTGCCGAACACCTCGTTCGCCGTCTTGCGGCCGCGCCGCAAGGAGGAGCCATCGACCACATCGTCGTGCAGCAAGGTCGCGGTATGGATGAATTCGATGATGGCGGCGGCATCGACGTGCTGTTCGCCGCCGTGGCCGCAGGCGCGGGCGGCCAGAAGCACCAAAAGAGGGCGTAAACGCTTCCCGCCCGCATAAATGATGTAGGTGGCAACTTGGTCGACGAGAGCTACTTGGCTATGCAGTCGACGTTTGATGACCCGGTCAACGGCCTCAAAATCGGCGGCGACGAGTTCTCGAATCTGTTCTAGTGTCATGAAGCGCCCAAAGGAATACGGCATGGTACCTAAGAAAGGCGTGGCTGGGGCGACGCCCTGGTCGCTAAGCCTCAGTCGTAGTTTGATTTTCGGCCGGTGGGGTCGTACAATTCGCGGCTCTTTTGCGGCCCCCTTAAGGCCGTCCAGCTGGAGTTGAAACCATGTATGCCGTGATTGCCACGGGCGGTAAACAGTACCGCGTCCAAGAAGGTGCTGTCGTTCGTATCGAGAAACTCGATGCGGACCAGGGCGCCAGTGTCGAATTCAATCAGGTGCTGCTGGTGGGCGCCGGTGCCTCCGTGACGATCGGCGCGCCCTATGTCGGCAGCGCCAAGGTCGTCGCCACCGTCGAAAGCCACGGCAAGGGCGACAAGGTTCGCATCGTCAAATTTCGTCGGCGCAAGCACTACAAGCGTGAGAAGACTCATCGGCAGCCGTACACCGACGTGAAGATCACGTCGATCGTCGCTTAAGTTTTCGCAGGAGATCCTTTAAATGGCACATAAAAAAGCCGGCGGCAGCACTCGAAACGGCCGCGATTCGCATTCGAAGCGTCTGGGTGTCAAGAAGTATGGCGGTGAAGATGTGCTCGCGGGCAACATCCTCATCCGTCAGCGCGGCACGGTCTATCGTCCCGGCGTCAACGTCGGTATCGGCACCGATCACACGTTGTTCGCCACGGCTCACGGCACGGTGGAGTTTCGCGTCCGCGGCGCGCAGCAGCACACCTACGTGAACGTCATCTCGAAATAAAGCGCGGGCGGGCCGCAGCGCTCGCCGGTTCGCTGGAAGTGAAGGGGGTCAGGCCGCAACCTGTCCCCCTTTTTTAGTTTTACGGGTGTCGTTCTCATGAAATTCGTCGATGAAGCCAAACTCAGGGTCGAAGCCGGCAACGGCGGCCGCGGCTGCGTGAGTTTTCGTCGCGAGAAATTTGCGCCGTTCGGCGGTCCGGATGGCGGCGACGGGGGACTGGGCGGAAGCGTCTACTTGAGAGCGGTCGAGGGCATGAATACGCTGGCGGACTTCCGCATTTCGCGCCTCTACAAGGGCAAGAACGGCGAGGGCGGCAGCGGCAACGATTGCACGGGGCACGGCGGCGATGACGTCTACGTGTCCATTCCGGTCGGTACGGTCGTCCTGGATAAAGAGACCGGCGAGCAACTGGGCGATCTGGCCGTGGAAGGCCAGACGCTGCTGGTGGCCAAGGGCGGCAAGGGCGGCTGGGGCAACACGCGGTTCAAATCCAGTACCAATCGCACGCCCCGCAAAGCGGGGTTGGGCCTGCCCGGCGAGAAACGAGAGCTCATGCTCGAGTTGAAATTGATCGCCGACGTGGGATTGCTGGGACTGCCCAATGCGGGCAAGTCCACGCTGATTCGCGCCGTGTCCTCGGCTCGACCCAAAGTGGCCGATTATCCGTTTACCACGCTGTATCCGAACTTAGGGGTGGTCACAGTCGGACCCGGGCGCAGCTTCGTCATGGCCGATATTCCGGGCTTGATCGAAGGTGCCGCCGACGGCGCGGGCCTCGGGATCCGCTTTCTGAAGCATCTGCAGCGCACGCGGGTGTTGCTGCACCTGATCGACTTGGCGCCGCCGGATCCCGACGCCGACCCGGTCAAGGATGCGCGCACCATCGTCGCCGAACTGAAGAAATTCGCGGCCGACCTTGGCCGCAAGGAACGCTGGCTGCTCATCAACAAAATCGACCTCCTGGAGCCCAAGGAGGCCGAGCGCCGTGCCAAAGAGATCGTGCGCCGCCTGCGCTTCAAGGGTCCGGTGTTCCTGATTTCAGGCGCCACCGGCGCGGGCACCGAGCAACTCAAACAGGCGGTGATGCGGTATCTCGACGACCATCCGCGTCAGGTGGGCGGCATCGACGAGCCCGCGGAAGCGCCGCTCGCGGCAGACGCGACTTAAGGTTGGCTGGCCGCTCACCCCCGCTGCGGGCGCCGAGCGCAAGCCCTCGTCATTCGTCGGCGTCGATCTACAGGGTGGTGCGCGATTCCACGTTATCGCGGCACGTGATCTTCTCGATTCTCACCTTGACGACATTGGTGGTGTGCGCACCTTCAGCGGTATCGAAGTATTGGCGGTCCACCGCGATCGAGCGGCTGGCGCGCGCAGGCACCGCGTAGCTGACCTGTTTGACCTCGGAGCGCGTGATGCCGTCCGCCGTCTTCCAGTCAACCGTGTACCGGATCGAGCCGTTGCAGCCGTTCGCGGCGCACAGCTCGCCATTGATGCCGAAGGCGATGCGAAACTCGTTGTTGCTCAAACGCATGACCAGAGGGTCTTGAGTGAGTGTCACCGAGCGCTCGCCGGAAGGCGCGGCGCTTGCGCCCAGGGCATAGGCCGTCAGGGCGAGCAGGGACAGTGAAATCGTCTTCATGGGGTACTCCTGTTGCAAGTGTGGATTGCGTCTCAGATGCGAACTCGAGCATTCCGATCGCGAAACTAACGCAGCCACCATAGCCACGCGCGACTTGCCGGACAAACGAGAAATTTTTGTAAGGCGGTTAAATCCGCTCATGTGTGCTGCCGGGGCGCCGGCACCCGAAGACTCGGATCCCGGCGCGGCAGCGGCCACGCGCGACAGCCAGCCAGCGGCGCGGCAACGCCCCGTAAGGCATAAAAAAACCGGCGCGAGGCCGGTTTTTATCGGAGTGCCAAGGCACTCCCGCTGCAAAGTACGCGAGTTACTTGGCGAGCGCCCGAATCTGTTTGGTCAATCGGCTCTTATGCCGCGCCGCTTTGTTGCGGTGAATGATGCCCTTGTTGACCATGCTGTCGATGATGGGCGTGGCGTGAGCGAGCGCGGCGGTCGCCTCATCCTGCTTGCCGGTCTTCAATGCCGAGGTGGCCTTTCGAATGGCGCTGCGCAGCTGCGAAGTCAAGGCGTCGTTCCGGGCGCGATGCACGGTGGATTGTCGGGCAGCTTTTTCAGCAGATTTTGTGTTCGCCAAGCGTAAGACTCCTAAAACTAGCCGCTTAGTTTGCTGATCGAGCGGGGTGTTGTCAATGCGGGGCCCGAACGAGCCGCGGCAAGCGAGCCAACTTGAGTATAATCGTTCGCTTTCGCCATGGAACTAGTGCGCGGTCTTCACAATCTTGCCTGGGCGGCCGGGCGTCCGGACACCGGTCGCGCGGCGGCCGCTCGGCTGTGCCGGCGGCGTGCGCCGGGCCAGGGACGGGGCGACCCTGCGAACTCCGGCTGCGTGCTGACTGTTGGCAATTACGATGGCGTGCATCTCGGCCATCAGCGGATGATCGAGGTGTTGAAGCGGCGGGCAGTGGAATTTCGCTGCGCTGCAACAGTATTGGTATTCGAACCCAGCTCGAAGGAGTTCATCGATCCCGCCGGTGCGCCGCCACGCCTGACGCGCTGGCGCGAGAAATTTCTGGCTCTGGCGGCTTACGGCGTCGACCGGTTGGTGACGTTGCGGTTCGACGATGCGATGCGGGCCATGTCGCCGCAGTGCTTCGTCGAACAATTGATCGTCGAAGGCTTGGGCGCCCGGCACGTGGTGGTCGGCGATGATTTCCGCTATGGCGCCAAGGCGCAGGGCACGATCGACAGTCTGCGGGCGGCCGGCAGTGTCCACGGCTTCAGTGTCGAACAGATGCCGCCGTTCGTTCTCGATAACGTACGCGTCAGCAGCACCGCAGTGCGCGAGCGTCTCGAGATTGGCGATTACTCGGGCGCCGCGCGTCTGCTGGGCCGTCGGTACCGCATGACGGGCCGCGTCGTGTATGGCGCGGCATTGGGGCGGACGCTCGGATTTCCGACCGCGAATCTGCGGTTGATGCGCCGCAAATCGCCGCTGTGGGGCGTATTGGCGGTGCGGGTGTATGGCATCGATGTGGAGCCTCTGCACGGTGTCGCGAGTTTGGGAACGAGGCCCACGGTGAACGGGGTCGAGCCGTTGCTCGAAGTTCATGTGTTCGATTTCGACGGCAATCTCTACGGACGGCCGATCGAAGTCGAGTTCATTGCGAAGCTGCGCGATGAGATCAAGTTCGATTCCTTGGATTTAATGATGGAGCAAATGCAGATCGACGCCGCTCTGGCGCGCGATATCTTGTCGAAGGTGGATTGTGGCTGACTACAAAAATACGATTAATTTGCCCAACACGGGTTTTCCAATGAAGGCCGATCTTGCGAATCGCGAGCCCGGCATGTTGGAGGAGTGGGAGCGCACGCGCCTCTACGACAAGATTCGCGCGAGCACCAAGGGTCGTCCCGCGTTCGTGCTGACCGATGGGCCGCCGTACGCCAATGGCGCGATCCATCTGGGACATGCCGTCAACAAAATCCTGAAAGACATCATCGTCAAATCGCGCTCGCTCGATGGTTACGACGCACCGTACGTTCCGGGCTGGGACTGCCATGGTCTGCCCATCGAAATGCAGGTCGAGAAAACCCATGGTCGGGTGGGGCAGAAGATCGACGCGAAGGCCTTTCGCGCCGCATGCCGTGCCTATGCGTTGAAACAGGTGGATGCGCAGCGCACCGACTTCAAGCGTTTGGGGGTGTTCGGCGATTGGGATCATCCGTACATGACGATGATGCCGCGTTTCGAGGCCGAGCAACTGCGCGCCTTCGCGCTCATCATCAAGAATGGCCACGTGTACAAGGGCTTCAAGCCGGTGCATTGGTGCCTCAACTGCCGATCGGCGCTGGCCGAAGCCGAGGTCGAATACGAGGACAAGACCTCACCCAGCGTCTACGTGCGTTTCGAAGTGGTGGACCGTGCCGACTTGGCCGGGCGCATGGGACTCGCGTTGACCGACCAGCTGGCGCTGTTCGACGACGTTCCCACCGCCGTGGCCATTTGGACCACCACGCCGTGGACCCTCCCCGCCAATCGCGCGGTGGCGATACATCCACAGTTCGACTATGCCCTGGTCGAATTCAATCTCGGCGACGGTGAGGAGCGTCTGGTCGTGGCGACCGAACTCGTCAAGACGGTCATGCATACCTTGGGCGTCGAACATTGGACGGTGATCGCCGAGGCCAAGGGCGCCGCTCTCGAGAACCTGCTGCTGCAGCACCCGTTCTACGATCGGCAGGTGCCGGTCGTCCTGGGAGATCACGTCACGCTCGATGCGGGCACGGGCGCGGTTCACACCGCCCCCGGTCATGGACTGGACGATTACCTGGTGGGCCGCCGCTACAACCTCGAGATCGACAACCCGGTGGGCGGGGACGGGCGGTTCCTGCCGACGACGCCGCTGTTCGCCGGTGAGCAAGTGTTCGACGCGAACGCGCATGTCACCGAGGTGTTGCGCGAACACCGCCGCCTGCTCAAGAGCGAGCCGTACCACCATTCCTATCCGCATTGCTGGCGGCATAAGACGCCGGTGATCTTCCGGGCGACGCCGCAATGGTTCATCAGCATGGACCAGGCTGGCCTGCGCAAAGGCGCACTCGAGGCCATCACGCATGTGGATTGGATGCCGGGGTGGGGAGAGCAACGGATCACCGGCATGATCGCCGGCCGCCCGGACTGGTGCGTCTCGCGCCAGCGCACCTGGGGTGTGCCGCTGCCGTTGTTCACCGACAAGATAACGGGCGAATTGCATCCGCGCACCGGCGAACTCATCGAGGACGTGGCGAAGCTGGTCGAGCGCGGCGGCATCGACGCCTGGTTCGATCTGGACGCGGCCGCGCTGCTGGGGCCGGATGCCGGCCAGTACGACAAGGCCACCGACGTGATGGACGTCTGGTTCGACTCGGGCGTCGTGCACCACTGCGTGTCGCAGATCTTCCCCGAAGTCACATCGCCGGCCGACCTGTATCTCGAAGGATCGGACCAGCATCGCGGGTGGTTCCACAGCTCGCTGCTGACCTCGGTGGCCATGCACGGCCGGGCTCCGTATCGCGCCGTACTGACCCACGGCTTCACGGTGGACGACAAGGGCCGCAAGATGTCGAAGTCGATCGGCAACGTGCTGGTGCCGCAAAAACTGACGAGTACGCTCGGCGCCGATGTGGTGCGCCTCTGGGTCGCCGCCACGGATTACTCGAACGAGATGAGCGTCTCGGACGAAATCCTGAAGCGCATGGCCGATTCCTATCGCCGCATGCGCAATACGCTGCGGTTTTTACTGGGCAACATGCATGGCTTCGATCCCGCACAGCACGCCGTGCCGTGGAACGAGCTGGTGGCCATCGATCAGTGGGCGATCTCCAAATCGTTTGCGTTGCAGATCGACGTGGTTACCGCGTACAGGAACTACGAGTTTCACGACATCTATCAGAAGATCCACAACTTCTGCGTGGTCGAGCTCGGCGGCTTTTATCTGGATATCATCAAGGACCGCTTGTACACCACGGGCACGGTCAGCGCGCCGCGCCGCTCCGCGCAGACGGCCATGTACCACGTGGCAAATGCGATGGTGCGGTGGTTCGCGCCGATTTTGAGCTTTACGGCGGAGGAGGCCTGGAGCTTCCTGCCGGGGGTGCGCAACGAATCGGTGTTCTTGAATACCTGGCACCGCTTTCCGCCGGGCGCGGAGCGCGAGTCGGAGGTCGACTGGCCCTTGTTCATTGCGCTCAAGGCCGACGTGGCGCGCGAACTCGAACGCCTGCGCTCAGCCGGGCAAATCGGTGCGCCGCTCGAAGCCGAGGTAACGATCTATGCGCCGCCCCCCCAGGCGGCGCGGTTCTCCGCATTGCAGGACGAGTTACGGTTCTTGCTCATCACCAGTCAGGCGCGCGTGGTCGCCACCGAGACGCCGGCCGAACACGGCGTGCCCTCCGGCTCGGAAGGCGTGTGGATCGAGGTGGCCCCGAGCACGCAGCCGAAGTGCGTGCGCTGCTGGCACTTGCGTAGCGACGTGGGCAGCGACCCCCGCCACCCGGAACTTTGCGCGCGCTGCGTCGTCAACATCGAAGGTCCCGGTGAGGAGCGTCAATTCGCATGAACGCAGTAGAAACCGTAGCCGGCCTCGGCCCGCGCCGGCGCGGCGGCGCCACCGCCTGGCTGGTCTTGTCCGCCATCATCGTGCTGGCCGACCAGGTGTCGAAAAGCTACATCACCCGGCATTTCGGTGAATTCGAGTTCACCAGCGTGCTGCCCATCCTCGACATTACGCGCATGCACAATGTCGGCGCCGCGTTCAGCTTTCTCGCCACGGCGTCCGGCTGGCAGCGCTGGCTGTTCATCGGGCTCGCGGTGGGCGTGAGCATTGCGATAATCGCCTGGCTGGTGCGCTTGCCGCGCGGTGCCCATGGCCTGCTCGCGGCCGGCCTGGCGCTGGTGCTGGGAGGCGCCATCGGCAACGTCATCGATCGGATTCGATTGGGGCATGTCGTCGATTTCATACACTTTCACTGGGATCGGGCGTACTTTCCGGCCTTCAACGTGGCGGATTCGGCGATCACCGTGGGCGCCGCCTGTTTGTTGCTGGATGCGCTGTTCGATTCGAAACGGAAAACCTGATGCATATACTTCTCGCCAATCCTCGTGGGTTCTGCGCCGGCGTCGACCGCGCCATCGACATCGTCGAGCGGGCGATCGACCTGTTCGGCGCCCCGATCTACGTGCGCCATGAAGTGGTCCACAACAAGTACGTGGTCGATCGACTGCGCACCATCGGTGCGGTGTTCGTCGAGGAACTGGTCGAGGTCCCCGACGGCGCGACCGTCATATTCAGCGCCCACGGCGTGTCGCGGGTGGTGCAGATGGAGGCGAAGCGCCGCTCCCTGAACGTATTCGACGCCACGTGTCCGCTGGTGACCAAGGTCCACATGGAAGTCACCCGCTATGCGCGCGAGGCCCGCGAAGTGTTCCTGATCGGCCACGAGGGGCACCCGGAGGTGGAGGGCACCATCGGGCAGTTCGATACCTCCTTCGGCGGCAGCATTTACCTAGTCGAGACCGTCGAGGACGTGCAGCGGGTGGTCGTGCGCAATCCAGCACACCTGGCCTTTGTGACTCAGACGACCCTGTCGGTGGACGATACGGCTTCGATCGTCGAGGCGCTGCGCACTCGCTTCCCGGGGCTCAAGGCACCCGTCAAAGAGGATATCTGCTACGCCACGCAGAATCGCCAGGACGCTGTCAAAGATCTCATTGGCCACTGCGACGTGCTGGTGGTGGTGGGCTCGAAATCGAGCTCCAACTCGAACCGGCTGCGTGAAATGGCCGACAAGGTCGGGATTCCTGGATTTCTGGTGGATGGGCCGGAATTCCTGCACCGCGAGTGGTTCGACGGGGCGAAGACGGTGGGGGTGACTGCCGGCGCATCCGCGCCCGAAATCCTGGTCCAGGGCGTGATTGCGCAGCTGAAGGAGTGGGGCGGGGCGGTGGTGGATGAATTGAAAGGCCGGGAGGAACACGTGATCTTTGCCCTGCCGAAGACGCTGCGGGACGTCACAAAGCGGGTCGGCAGCCTTTCGTCCGATGGCTCAGCGGGTTAGAATGCCGGCCCCTTCGGGTAGTGCGCCGCAATAGCTCAGTTGGTAGAGCAACGCATTCGTAATGCGTGGGTCAGGGGTTCGAATCCTCTTTGCGGCACCATTTTTTAAGGCATTTGAGCGAAACTGAAGCCTGGCGTTGTCCCCCGTAAGTGCATGGTAAGTGCACCGTCATTTCGACAGCAGAATCCATTCGACGCCTGACCAGCTGGCCGAACTTCCTCTTGTAATCTCGGCAGTGGCGGCTCCAGCATTCGGAAGTGGAGCCGTCCCCCCAACCCCCACCCGCATTCGGGGTAACATCGACCGGTCACAGCCGCTTGAGTCTCCGTGAATGATGCCAAATCCCCGACGTACCGGCTGCCGGACCCTTCCGGTGCGCCCGCGCGCGAACGAGGTTTTCGTCCCTGACATTGCCCTCACAGGGCGGTGATCAATTTGCTTGTATGGCAAGACGTAAACGGCAGCCTCGTTGCATCGTAATAGCTGGCCCAAACGGCGCCGGCAAGACAACTTTGCCTGCCAATATCTTCCCGACGATGCGCGAGTGGTTCACTTCGTCAATGCGGATTTGATCGCCAGCGGTTTGTCACCGCTTCAACCCGATCTCACTGCAATCGCCGCGGGCCGCCTCGTTTTGAGGGAGATCGGATGTGGTCCGGCGCTTCAAACGGGGCTGGGAAAACTTCGAACTCGTATATCGTCCCCTGGCGGATTCCTGGGCAGTGTACGAGAATTCAGATCGTACGCCGCGACTATTGGAGCGAGGACCATGAAAGCGAAAGGGTCAACCAAGAAACCTGAACACTTTGCGACGGGTGTTGGTCGCGCCTTACGTCGCGCCGCCAAGGACGCGCAGAAAGTCGCGCGCATGTATGGCACGCCGCTGTACGTTTGGCAAAACGGCAAGGTCGTCGCGAAGAAGCCGTAGGCGCCAGGTTTGTCAGACTAGCGTGCCGACACTCGGGCGCGCCTAAGAGCGCGGGTTCCAAGAACGACTATTTACCCTGAGGTCATGCCATGCATCGATGCTACTTCACCGTGCTAATGGGACTGATGTGTCTGGCCGCGGCCCACACCACGTACGCCACCGGCGCGACGGCGCCGCCGCCAGCCACTGAATTGCTGCGGGAGCTGGTGGAGATCAACAGCACGCACGCGCACGGCTCCACCGAAGCGGCCAAGGCCCTGGCCGAGCACTTTCTCGCTGCTGGCTTTACGGCGCAGGATGTCGCGTTCCTGGCGCCGGCCGATCATCCGACCAAGGGCAATCTCGTCGTGCGCCTCCGCGGTCGCGGGCAGCGTCGTCCGGTTCTGTATATCGGTCATCTCGACGTCGTCGAGGCCAAGCGGGAGGACTGGAATTACGATCCGTTCAAGTTGACGGAGCATGACGGCTGGCTGTACGGCCGTGGGGTCATCGACATGAAGGGCCAGGACGTAGCCATGGCGGTCGCCCTGATGCGTCTGAAACGCGAGGGATTCCAGCCGGAGCGCGACTTGATCGTGGCGCTCACTGCTGACGAAGAGGCGGGGGACGACGCCAATGGAGTCAGCTGGCTGCTGGCAACGCATCGAGATCTCATCGATGCGCAGATCGTGATCAATCCCGACGGCGGACAATCCGATCTACCGGCTGGCCACGGCGCTAACGCGCCTTTCGCAGTATCGCTTTCCGGTTCATTTGACCGAGACGACCAAGCAGTACTTTGAGCGCCGCGCCGAACTGGAAAGTGGGAAGACGCAGGCAGACATGCGCGCGGTGGGAAGGGGGGCGCTGATCCGGCAGCCGTGGAGCGCTTGTCAGCCGTCGTCGAGACGAACATCATGCTGCGCACCACCTGCACGGCAACGCAGATCGAAGGAGGCCACGCCGAGAACGCCCTGCCGCAGCGCGCCCGAGCCACCTTGCAGTGTCGAGTCATCCCGGGAGAGTCGGCGGACTCGGTTCAAGCAGAGCTGCAGGCCGTGCTGGCCGACCCACTCGTCAAATTCAGCACGATCACGCCTGCGACCCCCAGTCCGGAATCACCTCTGGCCCCGTTTCTATTGCGCGAGGTCGAGAGCGTGGTACACGGCCTCTGGCCCCACGTCATCGTCCTGCCGGAGATGTCCCCGGGCGCGAGCGACAGCCGCTACACGCGAGCGTTGGGCATGCCCAGTTACGGGATCGACGCCACGTTCGATGACTTGGACGACGGTCGCGCACATAGACGGGACGAGCGGATCGGAGTACAGGCCTTTGAACAGGACGTCGAGTTCACTTACCGATTGATGAAGGTGCTCGCCCGAGGCTCCCATTAGCGGCCGCTGATGTCGCAGCGTTTGGCATTGGGTCGCCGGGTATGGGTGGATATACCTGAACGCACTATTTATCCATGGGCGATGCCATGCAGGTTTCAAAGTAGGGCAATAGCCTCGCGGTCCGACTTCCCGCGGCAGTGGTGGATGCGCTCGGATTGAAGGAAGGCGATCAGATCGAAATCCAAGTGGCGGGCAAACGATCATTCGACGTGACCAAGGCACCCGGCGCACGCGAGTTGCTGGCACGCTTGCGAAATTTTTGCGCAACACTACTCGCCCCACCAGTTTCAATTACTGACAGCATTGCGTGACAAAAACGGTCCGGAACGCGTTTTTACTCGTTTTGCCAATTTCTGGCGGCGAGAGGCTAAGTATCGGAATTTACCAATGTAATGCGACATCTGCGGCGTTCGGCTCCAAAGTTGCGCGCAGCAGGGTGGCGACCGCGACAGCCACGCGCTCCAGGACCCGTAACGGCGAACCCCTGTGTCGCTCAAAAGCGAGTACTTAGAACAACGCCATACGTTCGCGGATCGGAGAGCGTCACCGTCGACGTGACCGGCCCCGGGGGCTCGCCGGCGAGGCCGGGGCCGGGGGTCTTGTAGCGAATGTTCGAGACATTACGCACGTAGCCAGTCACTGAAAACTTTCCGCCGACCGAGGCCCAGGTCGCGTTAAGATCACCGATCCATGCACTCTCGGTCCGGATGTACGGAAAATACGATGGACCACCGCCGGGCGGATTCAGCTGCAACGATGTGATTGATCCGAAATCGTACGGCGAGTGCCAGCGGGCATCGCCGTGCAGCGTGAGCGTCGAGCTGCCCGGCAGCGGTACGGTGTGGTCGTAGGAGACATCGGCCGTGAATGGAGCGACCCCGGGGATTTTGTCGCGCGCGTAGAAGCGTCCGAACGTGATAGGTCCCGCGACGGGGTCCGTGTAGATCACGGTGCCGTTTTTGTCGACGTAGTAGGAGTTCGTGTAGCCGAGATTGACGCCGACGCGATCGTGAGACGTGAACTGGTAGAGCACTTCCAGCTCAGCGCCGTCAACCTCCACCGGAGAGGCGATCGTGGCGAACGTCGGAGCAAACGGATTCTGCGGTGTGATGTTGACGCCGGCCGTCTGGAAGCCGTCATATTTGGCGTAATAGATCGCGCCGTTGACCTGCAGAGTGTCGTTCAGAAAGCGATTCTTGGATCCGATCTCGTAGGACGTCAGTGTCTCAGCCTTCAACTCGAGCACGACAGGATTACCGGTGACGCCCGTCGAGGCGGTTACGTCTCCCGGTGAAACCCCCGTCGTGACCGAGGCATAGAGCATGTTCTGCGCCGTCACGTCGTGCTCGAGCCGGGCTTTGTAGGTGAGATTGCTGAAGCGCCGAACGCCGGCTTCGCCGTTCAACGACTGCGTGACTCCGGTGATCGAGGTGTAGTCCTGATCGACCCCGACCCGGGTGTGGTCATAGCGCACGCCTCCGGTCAAACGCCAGGAGTCCGCGACAGGGTACGTGGCCTCGGAGAATGCGCTGTAAGTCTGCGTGGCCTTCTCCCGCGTCACCGAGTCGAACAGCACCATGCCGCTCGGATAGTTTTTGTTCAGGTCGCTGTTGGACAGATTGTTGTTGTAGTAGAACGCTCCCACCTGCCAGGTGAGCTTGGACCCGGGATTGGATGCCAGGCGCAGCTCATGCGTCTGGAAAGTGTCATGGGGCGTATCGATCGTCTGGTCGAAGTTGAGGAAGGTGCTGCGGGCGCTCGCCAGCGCGTGCGACGTCCAGGTGCGATAAGCGGGTTGATAGGTCAGTGTCGCATTACCCAGGTCCCAATTGAGCTCCGCCCAGTATTGGCGATAGTCGTTGCCGCCCGGTGAAGCCGGGGTCCCCGGTGAAAACGGTGTCCCCGGTGGAACCGGTGAACAAAATGTTTTATTGTCGAAGCAGTAGACGTTCGGCGCAGTCTGAGTGATGGTTACGCCTCCGGTATGCGTGTCGTTATTCTGCAATGCGGCGCCAAGCAGAATCGACAGCTGCTCGTTGGGCTTGTAAAGCAGCTTCACTTTGCCGTCGGTGGTCGTCACTTGCCCACCGACTGCTGAGTCATACCCGTTGTGCTCGTAGCGGTTGCCGGCGACGCGGATTCCCAAGACATCATCAACGAGAGGGACGTTCACCGCGGCCGTGTAGTGCTGCAAATCATAGTTGCCGAATTCCACCGCCGCATTGCCTCCAAGGCGGCTCAGGTCGGGATTGGCCGTGTGAATGGCCACGAGACCCGAGGTGGCGCTGCGCCCGTAGAGCGTTCCCTGCGGACCGCGCAGAACCTCGACGCGGTCGATGTCGTAGCCTCCGCCCACTCCTTCGTATACCCCGTCGACATACACCGCTGCCGACGCCGCAACGGAGGTGACACTTCCGCCGGCGCCAGAATTCGACGGAACGCCGCGGATCGTAATCCCGGAGCCGATGTTATCCGTTCCACTCCCGAATGAAGCGCCCGTATTGCTCGCGGCTCCGCCCGACACGCCCGGAATGTCTTCGAGAATCTGCCCGAGCAAGAAACGGCCTTGACTTTGCAAGTCCGCACCCTCGCGTACGCTCATCGAGAGAGCCGTCTTCTGCACATCGCTGACGCGGCGCTCGGCCGTGACAATGATTTCTACGAGTGCATCTGATTGCCCTTGAGTTGCCGCCGCGCTCGCAGCGGCCGGTTCCGCATGAGCCGGACCGGTCATCACCGCCAAATTCAACGAGCCGGCCACAGCCATCGCAGTCAAGTGACGGAAACCGCCACCGGTATACCTGTTTTTCATCACTCATCCCCCCTTGAAGAATTCTAATCAACTATTTCTACGAATAGTGTTTTCGCCAGAAGCTCCCTTCTTGCGCACCGAACAGTCTCCGCCGTGGACGCCCTGTTTTGAGGTCTCGTCAGTCCTGCGGCTCGGGCACCAGGCTCGGATCGACCCCATCCTTCGCGCCGGTCTGCAGCTCGCAATTGTACTCGTGGAATAGCGTCATGTCCGGACGCCATGAATAGTCGCGCATCCACGACCACGGGTGTGTGTAGTACGTCGGATCGTCGAGCGTGAATTCGACCTCCAGGAACCAGTGGTCGCTCTTCACCTTGCGGATACGCATCGTGAGCTTCGCATTCTTGGAGGTCGGCGTACCGTCGACATCAA
>Ga0182014_10002604_pt1 | contig 22513 bp, 22 predicted proteins | sample 612S2DmetaG_FD_120489 | JGI IMG/M metagenome (GOLD analysis project Ga0182014, IMG submission 120489) | Permafrost microbial communities from Stordalen Mire, Sweden - 612S2D metaG | ecosystem: Environmental > Terrestrial > Soil > Wetlands > Permafrost | place: Sweden: Stordalen | collected...
CACAGGTCCTGTTGCCGCTCTCGTTTCCGTCGGGTTCCCATCGCCATGCCTTTTAGACGCTCCAAACATTTCCGAGGTCACATGTATTGGCAAGGAATCTGACTATTACCACGGGCTGCTAGCTATAGGCTAGCCGATGGTAAGCTCTGCCGGCGCTCCGGTTTCGCATCCCACTGCCTGTGCGGCCGAGGCCTGATTCAGGGAAACTTCCAGGTATCCCGAACTGCCGGCGATGGCGAACAACTCTCCGGGGCCGCATTCGGCGTAGGTGCGGGCCAGAACGTTGACCTCGCGCGGGCCCATGTGGAGGGCGAAGTTGCGCATTTCGAGATCGGGGAAGTCGGCGGATTCGAAATTGGTGACGATGTTGCCGAAGCGGTCGATGTGCAGCACCTGTCCGGTCCAGGTGCGTTTACCGGTGCGTTGGGGCTTCCAGGAGGAAGATTTCAGGTGGTCGTGGATGAGCTTGCCCAGACGGGCGGCGGGCACGCCGGCGGCGAGGTGGGCTGCCACCGGTGCGAAAATGTCGCGGCCGTGGAAGGTGCGGCTTACGGGCTGGCGAAAATAGCGCTCGGCCGAAATCAGCCGCGCCTTGTGCTTCTCGCGGTTGTACACCATCGACAGCACGCCGTTGTCGGGCCCGATGAAATATTGGCCCGCGGCTTCGATCAGGATTGGGCGGCGAGCCGAGCCCACGCCCGGGTCCACCACCGCCAGGTGCACCGTCTTGGGCGGAAAATAGCGATACGCCTGCGCCACCAGGTAGGCGCCTTCGGCGATTTGGTACTGCTTCACCTGGTGGCCGATGTCGACGATACGGGCCTGGGGGCAAATGCCCAGGATGACGCCTTTCATCACGCCCACGTAGTGATCGGCCGCGCCGAAATCGGTGGTCAGGGTAAGAATCGGTTGAGCCATTGCTAAAATGAAGGATAGTGCAGCGTTTCTACTTCGACCACAATGCCACCACACCGGTCGCTCCCGAGGTTCTCGACACCCTGGCGGAGTGTGCCGGTCAAGTGTATGGTAACGCGTCGAGCATTCACTATTTCGGGCAGATGGCCAAGCAGCGCCTCGAAGGTGCGCGGCGGCAAGTAGCCCGGCTGATCGGCGCCCATCCCGCTGAAATCGTTTTCACCAGCGGCGGAACTGAAGCCGACAATCTGGCCATCCTGGGCGTAGCGCGCCTGGCGGGAACGCCGGGCCACGTCATCACCACGGCCATCGAGCACCCGGCCGTACTCGCAGCCTGTCAAGCGCTGGAGCGGGAAGGATACGAAGCGACGCGCGTGGCCGTCAGTTCCGCCGGGGTAGTGGATCCGGACGACGTGCGGCGCGCGCTGCGTCCCTCCACCAGGCTGATCTCGGTGATGCACGCCAACAACGAACTGGGCACGCTGCAGCCGGTGGGCGAGATTTCCGCGATCGCACGAGAGGCCGGGGTACCGCTGCACGTGGATGGGGTGCAGGCTGTGGGCAAAGTGCCGGTGGACGTGAACGAACTGGGCGTGGATCTGTACAGCTTGAGCGGCCACAAGCTCTATGCGCCCAAGGGAGTGGGCGCTTTGTACGTACGCAAGGGAACGCGCCTGGCGCCCATCGCTTTCGGCGGCCACCATGAGCGCGATCGGCGGCCGGGCACGGAGAACGTTCCGGGAATCGCCGCCTTAGGGCGGGCAGCGGAGCTGGCCGGCTCCCGGCTGGCGGCGGAAAGCGAGCGGCTGGCGGGGTTGCGCGACCGGTTGGAAGCGGCCGTGCTGGCGCGGTTGGGCGGCACCGGCATCAATGGCGCACGGGATAGTCGCGTGCCCAACACCAGCAATTTGTATTTCGACGCGGTGGATGGCGAAGCCATGGTGATCGCCCTCGATCTGCGCGGGTTTGCGGTCTCCACCGGATCGGCCTGCTCTTCCGGGGCGGTGACGCCTTCGCACGTGCTCACGGCGATCGGCCTCAGTGCCGACCGGGCGCGTTCCAGCCTGCGCTTCTCCCTGGGCTACGACAATACTGCCGAGCAGGTGGATGCGCTGGTGGACGCGCTGGAGGCATCCGTGGCGCACCTGCGGCGGATTTCCGTACATGCCTGACAGCACACTCAATGCGGTGGGACAGGCCTCCTGGCCGTGGCGCGGGCCTCTGGCCTGCAGCGTCGGCTTTCGAGCCGACGTTTTCTTCCTTCGCAGCGCCGGTGTCTTTCGGTTGCGGCTATGCTGCTGTGTGGGGCAGCCAATCCTGCCTGCAGCCGGCTTTCAGCTGGCCCTTGACCGGCGGGAATGCCCTCCCAGGGTCCGAAAGAGCCGCCTAAAAAGCGGCTGCAGGCAGGATTGCCCGCCCCACCATTCTTCGGCGCCTGGGTCGGAGGCAGGCGTACATGCTTGATCGCACCCCCAACGCTCCGATTGCGGTAGCCATGAGCGGAGGGGTTGACAGCTCTACCGTGGCCGCCATGCTGGCGCGCGAAGGCCGCGGCGTGATCGGTCTCACCATGCAGCTCTGGAACCAGCGGCGCCTGCCGGAGCTGGCCAACGACGGGGCTGCCGGACGCTGCTGCTCGCTGGACGATGTCTACGACGCGCGGCGCGTAGCCGAGCAGATCGGCATCCCGTATTACGTGGTCAATTTCGAGAGCCAGTTCGAAGAGCACGTAGTTAAGCCGTTCGTCGACGAGTACCTGGCGGGCCGCACGCCCATCCCGTGCACGCTGTGCAACAACTACATCAAGTTCGATCGGTTTCTGGAGATGGCCGATTCGGTGGGCGCCGGACAGATCGCCACCGGACATTACGCCCGCATTCAATATGACGGCCAGAGGGGCCGCTACCAGTTGTTGCGCGGCGTGGATACGTCCAAGGATCAAACCTATTTCCTGTTTGGCTTGACCCAGCCGCAACTGGCGCGCACGCTGTTTCCGCTGGGGAGCCTGAATAAGCCGCAAGTGCGCGCGCTGGCGAATTCGCTGGGGCTGGCCGTGGCCGAAAAGCCCGATAGCCAGGAAATCTGTTTCGTGCCCAACGGCGATTACGCCGCATTCCTGACCGCGTACATGAAAGAAACCGGCGTGGAGCCGGCGCGAACGGAAGGCGAAATCGTCACCGCGGATGGCCGCGGCCTGGGCAGGCACGCCGGCGTACACCATTTCACCGTGGGGCAGCGCCGCGGCCTGGGCGTGGCCACCGGGGAGCCGCTGTACGTGATTGCCACCGATCCTGAATCGCAGCGCGTGGTAGTGGGGGGCAACGACGCCCTGTTGCGGGGCTCGTTTTTCGCCAGGGACGTCAACTGGGTTTCGATCGCTGCCCCGGCCGGGCCCGTTGCCGCAAGCGTCAAGATCCGCAACAAGCACGCGGCCGCGCCCGCCCGCCTGTTGCCCACTGGCGACCAGGCGCGCATCGAAGTAGTTTTCGAAGAGCCGCAACGCGCCGTGGCCCCCGGCCAGGCCGCGGTGTTCTACTGCGGCGACGCGGTGCTGGGCGGCGGCTGGATCGAGTGAGGGCAAACGGGAACTAAGTTCCAGTTTTACCTCGTAAGTTGTTGGTTCTTGGTAGAAAAACCGGTACTAAGTTCCGGTTTTTCTCTTTAGGGAACACACAGTTGGAGGCCAGAGGCCATCTCCCGGCTTTATAATGAAGCTGCATCGAACGTCTGGTTTCCTCAGGTGCGGCATGGCGGTGATCATCAACAACATGGACACGATGCTCTTAGTAGGACAGGCTTGGTGGCCTGCCTCTGGTGAGGCCCAAAATCACAGGCTAGAGCCTGTGCTACCGCCGACTGCAGCGACAGGCCGGGAGTCCTGTCCCATTTGAACCGCCGCGGCTTTCTGGCGGCACTGGCGGCGGGAGGGCGCACACTGGTTGGCCAGCCTGCCGGGCAGGTGGATTTCACCCTGCGCATCGGTGCGGTGGAAGTGGAGATCGCGCCCAAGCGGTTCGTCAAGACGACGGGCTATAACGGCTCGTTTCCCGGGCCGCCGCTGCGCCTCACCGAAGGCCAGCCGGTTACCGCGGCCCTCTACAACGACACGGCGATCCCGGAGTTGGTGCATTGGCACGGGCTGTTTATTCCCCCGGATGTGGATGGCTCCGCCGAGGAGGGGACGCCGTTCCTGCCGCCGCACGGCAATCGGACCATCACGTTCACCCCGCAGCCGGCCGGCACGCGCTGGTATCACTCCCATATCTATGCCGGCCGCGATCTGCATCGGGCCACCTACACCGGCCAATTCGGGTTTCTGTACGTCGTGCCGAAGTCCGAACCAGGGCGCTACGACCAGGAAGTTCTGCTCGCGCTGCACGGCTGGAATCCGTACCTCAGCACCAAGGGGGGCGCCGGAGAAGGCAGCGAGGGCATGCTCGAAGTGAGCTATGGCGCCTTCACTGTCAACAGCCATGCGCTGGGCGGCGGCGAGCCCGTGCGCGTGAAGCCGGGCGAGCGGGTGCTGTTTCGCATCCTCAACGCCAACGCCACCATGATTCACCGGCTGGCGCTCCCAGGGCACCGCTTCCAGGTGATCGCTCTCGATGGCAACCCGGTGCCGGCGCCGCGCGAGGTCAACGTGCTGGAAATGGCGCCGGCGGAGCGAATCGACGCGGTGGTGGAGATGAATCAGCCGGGCGTGTGGATCCTCGGCGAGGTGGATGAGAAGATGCGCAAGCTGGGCCTCGGCACGACGGTGGAGTACGCCGGCCATTCCGGCGAGCCGCAGTGGACCGCGCCGCCCAGCGAGACCTGGGATTACACTCCATTCGGCGGCGGCGGGACAGTACCCGAGCCCGACGAGCGGATTCCGCTGGTGTTCAAAAACAAGTGGGCCGGCAACCGCTGGGTGGACCACTGGACCATCAACGGCAAGGAATACCCCAAGACCGACCCCATCCGCGTGCGGACCAACGGAAAGTACCGGCTGGTCTTCGATAATCAAAGCGACGACGCCCACCCGGTGCACCTGCACCGGCACTCCTTCGAGTTAGTCCGCGTCGCCGGCAAGCCGACGGCGGGAATTCTGAAAGACGTGGTGAACGTGCAGCCGCACACCCAAGTCGAAGTGCATTTGCTGGCGAACCACCCCGGCCCGGCGCTGTTCCATTGCCACATGCAGATCCACATGGATTACGGATTCATGACTCTGCTGGAATATCTGGACGCGCCCGGCGGCGCGGGAATGAGGCACTCCCACGGGTAGGATCACTCACAGGCTAAAGCCTGTGCGACCTCTAATGCTGGAAATAGGCCGGCTCGTTGCCGGGGCGCCACTTGATGTTGCAGCCCAGCGACGGCTTTTGTTCGGCTGGCGCCGGCAGGCCGGCGAGTACCGCGTCGATGGCGCGGCGCAGATCCGTGCCGCTGAGCGGAACGCCGTTGTTGGGGCGGCTGCCATCGAGCTGTCCGCGGTAAACCAGCCTGCGGTCGGCATCGAACAGGAAGAAATCCGGCGTGCAGGCGGCGGCATAAGACTTGGCCACCTGCTGGGTTTCGTCGAACAGGATCGGATAGTTGAGGCCCAGTTCGGCAGCCATCTCCCGCAGCCGCTCGGGAGCGTCGTCGGGGTACAGGGCCACGTCGTTGGAAGCGATGGCCACGATGCCCAGCGGGCGGCCGGTGTAGTCCTTGCCGAGGCGGGCCAACTCCCGCTTGACGTGTTGCACGTAGGGGCAGTGGCGCGAAATGAACATCACCAACACCGCTCTGGAGCGCACAAAATCGGCCAGGCCGACGTCCTTGCCCGTGGTGACGTCGGGCAACGAGAATTCGGGAGCCGGAGTTCCCAGCTCAGTCATTGTCGATTCAGTTCTTGCCATGAATTACCCTTCCGATTCGAGCATAGCAAAGGACGTGGCGCAGGCACTTGTGGCGGCATGGCGCTTTCTCCGGTAGTTTGGATAGGGAGGTCTTGATGAGAGCCGCCATTCTGAAGTCGCCCGATAGTGTGTGGAAACGGCCGCTCGAAATCGGCGAGGTACGCCAGCCCGAGCTCCAGCCGGGGCACGTGCTGATTCGGGTACGGGCTTGCGGGGTTTGCCGGACGGATCTGAACATTGTGGAAGGCGAACTGCCGCCGCGGCTGCGGCCGGTGATTCCGGGCCACCAGATTGTGGGCGAGATCGCGGGGGGATCGACGGCGGAGCTACCGGCCGGCACGCGGGTTGGGGTATCGTGGATCGGCGGCACGGACGGAGTCTGCCGCTATTGCCGGCGGGGCAGCGAGAACCTGTGCGACTCGCCCACCTACACGGGATACACGGTCAACGGCGGCTACGCGGAAATGGCGCTGGCGCGCAGCGATTTCGTGTTTCGGCTGCCGGCGGCTCTGGACGATCTCGACGCCGCGCCGCTGCTGTGCGCCGGTATCATCGGCTTCCGCAGTCTGCGGGTGGCGGGGGTCGAGCCAGGGGACCGGGTGGGGCTGTTCGGGTTTGGGGCATCGGCGCACCTGGCCATCGCCGTCCTCCGTAAATGGAACTGCGAGGTGTACGTTTCCACGCGGGGAGAATCGCACCGGAAGCTGGCGGCTTCGCTGGGAGCGGCTTGGGTTGGCGGCGAGAGGGACCGGCCGCCGGTGGAGCTGGATCGCGCCATCACGTTCGCGCCCAGCGGAGACGTCGTAATCGCCGCGCTTTCCAGCTTGAGAAAAGGCGGCGTGGTTGCCATCAACGCGATTCACCTGGACCGCATTCCGGAATTCGACTACGACCGCTTGCTCTGGGGAGAGCGCCAACTGCGCAGCGTCGCGAATATGACGCGCGCCGACGCGCGGGATTTTCTGGAAATCGCCGCCGAGATCGGGCTGCGGCCCAAAGTGACTACGTTTCCGCTGGAACAGGCAAACGAAGCGCTGCAGGCGTTGAAGAGCGACTCCATCGACGGGGCGGCGGTGATCGCGCTATAGGGGTAGAGCGGGGACTGGACGACAAGCCTGGAACGAACGGTGACCCTGCCCCGATTCTGTGGGGGGATCGGGACTAACGATTGTCCAGTGTGGGTTTTTCCGACCAAAATCGGTATAAAATAGGTTTGACTCCGTTTAACCGTTTTCCAGAGGTGTGACGTGGACCAGAGGCCTTCGCGCGCCAATCATCCCGCGGCCGATTTCAACCGTGCCCTCGACTGCTCGAACGACGCCGATGCCTTCGACAGCCTCCTCGGCGCCGCCGAGGCCGGCTGCCTGCGCGCCCAGTTCCTGGTCGGCCTGGCCTACCACACCGGCCGGGGGGTGGCTCTCGATTGCGAGCGGGCCGGAACCTGGTACCGGAAAGCCGCCGGCAGCGGCGACAGTCACGCCATGGCCAACCTGGGTGTGATGAGCCTGCTGGGCCAGGGGGCGCCCGCCGACGACCTGGACGCCTACACCTGGGTTCAATCCGCCGTGGGACTGGGCCACGCGTGGCTCCGCCCCGTGCTCGACCTGCTGGAACGGCGCGTTACCGGCGGCGGCGACGCCGGCGACAGCGACCGTATCCTCGCCTCGGTTTCGCCGGAAACCCCGGCTCTGGGCCCCTGCACCCAGCCGGGTTGCGATCCCTCCCGCTGCAACGTGGCCTGAATTCTATGCGCAAGGTTCCATTTCAAGAATCGCTCAAGATCATCGGGCGCGGCTCGCTCAACTGGCTGGCCGACCGCCCCATCGTGGTGTCGTTCGAAGTAACCGACTCCTGCACCTGTCACTGCCTCCACTGCGATCACGGCGGCCCGCGTGACGACTCGCGCAATCTCCGCCCCAGCGAGTACCGCGGTTACATGCAGGAGTTGCGTCCCTGCGTGGTCCAGGTTTCCGGCGGCGAACCCCTGCTCCGGCCCGACCTGGTCGAGATCGTCCGGAGCATTAAGGATGGCTCCGGTCTGCCCTACACGATACTGGTGTCCAGTTGGTCGCTCATGACGGCGGAGTTGTACCTCCAGTTGCGCGAGGCCGGGGTGAACCAGTTCTCAGTCAGTCTGGACTTCCCCGACGAGCGGCACGACAACTTCCGCTGCTATCCCGGACTCTACCGCCATCTGGAGGACCTCATCCCGCGGTTGGCCCACCTCGGGTACGACGATATCGTGCTCAACTCCTGCATCACCAGCGAGAACCTGCGGGAGATCAACGCCATCGCCGATAAGGCTCGCGAGTGGGGCGTCAACCTCTGCTACAGCGCCTACTCGGCGCGCCGTACCGGTTGTCGCGATTTTCTCCCGGCATCGCCCGAACAACTTGCCGCGCTGAACAGCCACCTGGACCGTGTGGAGGAGCGCCGCGACAACACCAACTGGATCGTCAACAGCCGAAGCACCCTGGATGCCACGCGCCGCTACTTCGAAAACTCGGGGATGCCCGGTTGCAAGGCGGGCCAAAGGTTCCTGGTGGTCACGGCCGACGGCGCCCTGCAGCCCTGCTCCATGCAGTTCCACCGCTATCCGCTCGAAGAGCGCGGACGCATGATCGGCGAGTTCACCCGGCATAACGCCTGCGATGAGTGCTACGTCTCCATCCGCTCCTACCTCGACAAGAGCTTTCCCCAACTGCTGTGGGAAAACGTGAGCGGATTTTTCTCCGTCAAGGCATAGCAGGCGCCGAGTTGGCTTAGAGGTTCGCGGACTTAAGACGCCCGACCCCCATTTCACGTTACTATTTGCAGTGACCGCTATGAAGAATGCGCTTTTCCTCCTGCTTGCCCTTCCCCTCGGTTCGCTGGGTGCGACCCACCGCTTCGAGGTTGTAGTCTACGGTGGCACCGCCGGCGGCGTCATGGCGGCGGTCTCCGCCGCTCGTGAAGGCCTCGACACCGCCCTGCTCGAACCCGGCCATCATGCGGGCGGCATGGTATCGGGCGGCCTGGGCTGGACGGACTACGGCAAGAAGGAAGTCATCGGTGGGTACGCGTTAGAGTTTTATCTGCGCGTCGGCCGGCACTATCAGCTGCCGCGTTACGGACAGGAGATCGGTTGGATCCACGAGCCGCACGTGGCCGAGGACATCTTTCGCGAAATGGTGCAAGAGGCGGGTGTCCAACTCTTTGAGCGAAGCCGCTTGAAGGAGAAGCGCGGCGTGCGCAAAACCGGCGCGGAAGTAGCCGAGATTTTTGTGGAGAACGGCGACTCGTTCACCGCCAAAGTGTTCATCGATTCCAGCTACGAAGGCGACCTGATGGCGCAGGCCGGCGTCACGTACACATATGGACGCGAAGGCAGTTCCCAGTACCAGGAGACCCTCGCGGGCGTGCGTGACCGCACCCCGCTCCATCAGTTCCTGGTCGATCTGTCGCCCTACGGAGAGGAAGGCAGACTGCTGCCCGAGATCTCCGCGCGGCGCCCGCCCGCGCCGGGAACCGCCGACAAGGCGGTCCAGGCCTACAACTACCGCATGTGCCTTTGCGAGGTCCCCGAAAATCGCGTTCCTTTCGCCGTTCCGGTGGGCTACGATGCCCGGCGCTACGCCGTGCTTGCCCGCTTGCTGCAGGCGCGCCAGAAGACGGAAGGACGCGCGCCCGCCCTCGATTCGGTGATCAAATTGGACCGCCTCCCCAACGGCAAGACCGACATCAACAATCAGGGCGCCTTCTCTACCGACTACATCGGCGGCAGTTGGGACTATCCCGATGCGAGCTACGCCCGCCGGGCCGAGATCTGGCAGCAGCATAAGGACTATCTCCAGGGCTTCTTCTACTTCCTGGCCACCGATCCGCAGGTGCCCGAGGGCCTGCGGCGGGAAATGGGTCGCTGGGGTCTTTGCAAAGACGAGTTCACCGACACCGGCAATTGGCCGCACCAGTTGTACATCCGCGAATCGCGCCGCATGGTCGGCGAATACGTCATGGTTCAGAAGGATCTCCAGACCGACCTGACCAAGCCCGACCCCGTCGGCATGGGTTCCTACAACAGCGATTCGCACAACGTCGAGCGCATCGTGGGGCCGGATGGATTTGTACGCAACGAAGGCGACATGCAGGTGGCGGTCAACCCCTATCAGATCCCCTATCGGATCATGCTGCCCAAACCGGCGGAGGCCACCAATCTCCTGGTGCCGGTGGCCTTCTCCGCCAGCCACGCGGCCTATTCGTCCGTGCGCATGGAGCCGCAGTACATGATTCTCGGCCAGGCTGCCGGCGTGGCCGCCAAACTGGCCATATCGGGCGGCACGCCGGTGCAGGCAATCCCCGTGGGGACGCTGGTGGACATCCTGAAGAAGCAGGGGGCGGTGCTGGAATATGTTCCCTCGGCCCAGGCGCCGGCCATCCAGCTTTTCCAGAAGCGGATGAGCCGGAAGTGAGCGTCCCAATTTCCCGTTCAGGGAGGACTTCGAAGATCATTCGTCGATGACAGCTCAATCGCCTACAGGTGTTGCGCTGCTATTCAGTGCGTTGCCAGCGCTGGCGGCGGAAGCATTTACCGGTACTGGAAACTCGACGTGGCCAGCGCTAGGAGAGCGGCGCGAAATAACCGACACGGACGGCGTTTTGGGAAAGACCGGTTTGGATCACTGTTCCAGGGGCTTCATCCAGCGCTCCAGAATATCGCTCACATCCACTCCGGTTGCGGTGGCGAAGAATCGGGGCAGATCCTCGGTTTGGAACGGCTTCTGGTTCTCCGCACTCCAGCGCAGCAGCCATCGCAAGGCATCGCGCAGAGATTTCTTGCCCTCACTCCGTGCGCGGATGCGATCGTCCATTTCGGCGGCCATCAAGGCGCCGCGCGAAAAGACATTCTTGCCGGTACGGAAATCCACCGCATACAGAAACGACGCTTCGCGGGACAGCACGGTCAGCGACATCCTGCGAAGGAACGGAGCCGCCGAATCTACAATGCCGCGCAAAGCGGCGAGTTGGCGATCGCGAAACGCCTTGCCTTCCGTAGCGGGCATGGCCGCCGCTACCGCTTCAATGGCCGCGTATCGTCCGAAGCCCTCATTGAACCAGATGGTGTCGATCACGGGCGTCATCTCCCACGTGAACGGACGGTAGCCGGTTCCGTAGGCTCGTTTGGGAATCCAGCAGTGCGCCATGTGGTGTGCGTAGTTAAACCGCGTGCGGGACTGTTGCTGCGCGGAGGATTGCGCGGTGGTGGCGGCATCCACGGAAAGGCTGAAGGTTCCGCTGTCGGCATGCTCCTGGCTGAAATTGTAATCGTGACCGGCGAGCGGGCGGAGTAGTTCCAGTTGGACGGTGTATTGAGGGAATGGCGTGTCCCCAAAATAGTCCTGCACGCCATCGAGCGCCTCGCGCGCCAGGCGGCCTTCCAGGTCCGTGTCCACAGCGCCTTCGGCGTAGATCGCCATCACCAGCGGGATCTTGCCTTCGAGCGTCGTCACCCGGAGATCGGGGCCCATCAGGATTTCGGAATCGGCGAGCGCGTAGTAGTCCGCGGCGGTTGCCGGCGTGGTGGTCTTGGGTGGGGGCACTACGGGGCTGAGGGTGGTGAGCGCCGGCCATCCCTCGGGAGCATCCACGCGTAATACGATCCTTCGATCCGCAAGACCGTCCACGTAAGCGAAAACAGAGTATCCCAGAAGTCCCAAGTAGCCCTTGCGAATTTTGGAGGTCGAGACGGCGTCGACGGTCTCCGCCTCCATCCGGCCGATATCCACGCGGTACTCGATTCGGTGGACGGTGTCGCCGGCTTGTCCGAGGTTCCAGCGAGGCCCATCGGCGTCCTTCGCCACCGGCAACGATTGTCCGCCGGGAGAAAGGGCCACGACACCGCTCACGAAGGAATCATACGGCACCTGCACGTACCCGCCTGGGTACGTCCGCGGCATAACCAGCGCGGCAGGCGCTTTCACCGGTTCGGGCAGCGTGACGGCGACCGACACCATTCCGCCGGCGGATTCGGCGTACCGCAACTGGTACCCGATGGGATTCTGCGCCTGAGCGACGCCGAAAAAGGCTGCCAGGCAAACGGTCAGGAGATGCGCTTGCAAATTTTGGTCCCCCAGTTATCAATACCATTACCCCCGGAGGCGTTTCAGGGACTATAAGGGACTATACAGGCCACCTGCGCTCCGTTCGGCGAGGGCCTATCGCGCCACCGTCGCGATTGTACAGCCATTTCGGGGCGCCTGCGAGACACATAGGCGTCGTGGTCCTTCAAGCGCGACCCCTATCGGCCGGGCGTCAGCCCGGAATCAGCGCGCTACCCGAGGGGCTCCGGCCCTCGTCTCCCTTGTTGTTAGAATCGAATCATCCGATGCCCACCCAGGCTCCTACCGCTTCCGCGCGCCAGTTCTTTTCGCGGCACGGCACGTTGTCGAAATGGCATCCCAACTACGAATTCCGGCAGGGACAGGTGGAGATGGCCGAAGCCGTCGAAGCGGCGCTGCACGACCGGCGTCACCTGATCGTGGAAGCCGGCACGGGCACAGGCAAGACCCTGGCCTACCTGGTTCCCGCGCTGCTCTCCGGCAAGCGTATCGTGGTTTCCACCGGCACCAAGAATCTGCAGGAGCAGCTCTTCTTCAAGGACGTTCCCTTCCTGCAGAAGCATTTCCCGCGGCCGCTCAAGGTCTGCTACATGAAGGGCCGCAACAACTACGCCTGCCGCCAGAAAATCTATGAGGCCGAAAAATCGCCGGTGCTCAGCGGCCTGGAAGAAGTGGCCGACTTCCAGATCGTTCAGGACTGGGAGAAGACTACTGAGTTCGGCGATCGCGCCGAAATCGGGAAGCTGCCCGAATCCTCGACCGCCTGGGCCAAGCTCGATGCCCGCGGCGATCTTTGCAGCGGCAGCAAGTGCCCCAACTTCGATCGCTGCTTCATCACCGCGATGCACCGCCGCGCCGCCGAAAGCGACATCGTCATCGTCAATCACCACCTGTTCTTCGCCGACCTGGCTTTGAAAGACGAGCACGAAGAAGGAGGCGTGCTGCCCGAATACCACGCCGTGGTGTTCGACGAGGCTCATGAAATCGAAGACACTGCCGGACAGTACTTCGGCGTCTCGCTCAGCAATTACCGTATCCACGACCTGCGCCGCGATCTCGCCGTCGTCAGCCGCATGAAAAAATTCGGCACTGTGGAGCTCGACCGCATCCTGGAACGGCTGGAAGAGCTGACCAACGACTTCTTTGCCCTGTTCGGCGACGCCGACCGCCGCATCGCCTTCCACGGCCGCGACGGTTTTCGCGAGGCCAATCTGGAAGCCTATTCCGACCTGGTGGCGATCCTCAATTTGCTGGCCGCGCACTTGAAGCTCATCGACAAGCCGCCCGACGAAATCGTTCCCCTCCACCGGCGCACCCTGGAACTCGCCCTGGCGCTCCGTTTCGTGATCGAAGAAGACGACGAGAGCTACGTTTACTGGATCGAGAAGCGCGGCCGCGGCTGCTATCTGCAAGCCACTCCCATCGACGTGTCGAGCATTCTCTCCGAGCGCCTGTTCGGGCGCGTGGAGACCGCGATTCTGACTTCCGCTACCCTGGCCGTCGCCGGCGGATTCGAATTTCTGGAATCCCGGCTCGGCATGCGCAGCCCGCGCAGCCTGATTGTCGAGGGCCATTTCGACTACCGGAAACAAACCCTGCTCTACGTGCCGCAGCACCTGCCCGAACCGCGTAACCCGGCCTTCTCCGCCGCCGCGGCCGAGGAAGTGGCCCAAATTCTCAGCCATAGCCGCGGCCGCGCGTTCGTGCTCTTCACCAGCTATCAGCAGATGCGCCTGGTGCACGACAAGGTTTCGCTGGCCATCGACTTCCCTATCCTGCTGCAGGGCACCGGCCCGCGCCGCGTCCTGCTCGACCAGTTCCGGTCCACCCCCAACGCGGTGCTGTTCGCCACCTCGTCTTTCTGGCAGGGCGTGGACGTGCCGGGGGAGCAATTGAGCTGCGTTATCATAGATAAGTTGCCCTTCGCGGTGCCGAACGACCCGGTAGTGAACGCGCGCATCGAGAGCATCCGCAGGGCTGGCGGCAACCCGTTCTACGATTACCAGGTCCCGCAGGCCGCCATCGCCCTGAAACAGGGCTTCGGACGCCTCATTCGCGCCAGGACCGACCGCGGCGTGCTGGTGCTGCTCGATAACCGCATTACCAAGCAGCGTTACGGGCAGGTGTTTTTCGATAGCCTGCCGGATTACGGATTTACTACCAGCCGGAGCGACGTAGAGAAATTCTTCCGTATTTGAAGCCACTATGTTTGAAGTAACCATCGAAGAGAGCTTTTCCGCCGGACACGCCCTTCGCAACTACCACGGCAAATGCGAAAACGTGCATGGGCACAACTACCGCTGCCAGGTGACGCTGGCCGGCGAGCAACTGGATGAAATCGGCCTGCTGGTGGATTTCGTGGCGCTGAAAAAGACGGTCCATGCGGCCCTCGACCGGCTCGACCATCAATGGCTCAACGACCTTCCCCCTTTCGACAAGCTGAACCCGTCGGCCGAAAATATCGCCCGCCATATCCACGATGAAGTGGAAACCGGTCTCCACCTGCCCCCAGGCGTGCGTATCCAGTCCGTAAGACTGTGGGAAACCGACACCTGCAGCGCCACCTACCGGAAATCCTGACCCGCCCCGCTTCAGGCCTGGAGGGCCCGGCGCTACACTGATACAGATCGCCAGCCACTTCGAGGTGCATTCATGAATCGACGCCAGTTCGTTTCTTCCGCCGGAGCCGTCGCTCTGGCCCCCGCCGCCGGCCGGCCGGCCGCGGCCGACACGCCTGCGCCTGGCGCCCGCATGCGGCTGGGATGCCAAAGCGCTCCCACCACCGACGCCCACCTGAAATACCTTGCGCGCTACGGCGTTCGCGATATTTGCGGCTATCCCGAAATCCCGGCCGACCGGCTTTACGCCACCGTCGACGAGCTCAAGCGCATGCGCGATCTGGCCGAAGCGAACGGTATTCACGTGGAATGCGTGGCGCCGCCGTTCCTCGCTTCCAGCCACATCGACAAGGAAAAGCACGGGGCCATCATGCTGGCCGAAAGCCCGGAGCGCGACCGCGACATCGAACAACTGCAAACCTTCATTCGCAATTGCTCCGCGGCCGGCGTTCCGTCGTTCAAATACAACATGAGCATTCTGGGCGTGGTGCGCACCGGCCGGGTTCCGGGCCGCGGCGACTCGACCTACAGCGCCTGGAGCGTGGCCGGAGCCCATCCCGAGCCGCCCCTCACCCGCGCCGGCCGCGTGGATGCGGATCGTTTCTGGGAACGAATCACGTATTTTCTCGATCGGGTGGTTCCGGTGGCCAATGAATACAAGGTGCGCATGGCCTGCCATCCCCACGATCCCGGCATGCCTCCCGAGGGCTACCAGGGCGTGGTTCGCGTGCTCGGCACCGTGGACGGCTTGAAACGTTTCGTCACCATTCGCGAAAGTCCCTATCACGGCCTGAATTTCTGCCAGGGCACGGTCTCCGAAATGCTGCGCGATCCGGGCAAAGAAATCTTCGACGTGATCCGCTACTTCGGCGCGCGCAACAAAATCTTCAACGTGCACTTCCGCAACATCCGCGGCCACCGCGACGAATTTGTGGAAGTCTATCCCGACGAAGGCGACGTGAATTTCGTGGAAGCCATCAAGGTTTACAGGGAAGTGGGCTACTCCTACCTTTTGATGCCCGACCACGTCCCCCAAGCCGCCTCCGATCCCGACGGCCTCCAGAGCTTCGCCTTCTGCTACGGCTATATCCGGGCTCTGATCCAGGCGGCGGACCGGATCGGGTAACGTTGATCTTGCACTTTTTTCGTGCTACACTGATTTCGTGAACGCAACAGCCACGAAGAAGATAACAACCAGGAATGTAACCATCAGGATCTCGGACGAGGCTGTTCTCTGGGCCCGGCGCAAGGCGGCCGAGGAGAACACGTCGGTATCCCGGCTGGTTGGCGAAATGCTGGAACGGCAGATGCGGTTGTCGGACGAGTATTGGCAGGCGTTCGAGCACTGGAAATCGAACCGCGTCATGGCCGCCGCGAGCGCCGCCGAACGCCTCAGCCGCGAGGACGTTCATGAACGCCGGTGACGGCTTCTTTGTCGACTCGAACCTGCTGCTCTATTACATCGATCCTGGAGACCCGGCGAAGCGGGCGCGCGCGACCGAGTGGCTGGAAGCTCTCTGGATGGCGGGCTCCGGCCGGCTGAGCTGGCAAGTGCTGCACGAATTCTACTGGAGCGCCGTGAAGAAAATGCGCCTGGCACCGGCTAGCGCGCGAGAGATCGTGGAGGATCTCAGCCACTGGAGACCGGTGGACACTTCTTTAGGCCTGGTGCAACAAGCGTGGCAATGGGCCGATACGGCGCAACTCACCTACTGGGACGCCCTCATTCTGGCGGCTGCCCAACGTTCCGGAGCGCGGTACCTGCTGTCGGAAGACTTCCAGGCCGGCCGCCAATATGCGGGCGTCGAAGTGCTGAACCCGTTCGAACATTCGCCCTCGGCATTTGCGGCCTGATCGAGTTCCTCCTTGATACCCGACCACGTCCCCCAAGCGGCTGCCGATCCCAATGGCCTTCAGAGCTTCGCACTCTGCTACGGCTATATCCGCGCCTTGGTCCAGGCGGCCGCCCAGTGGAAGGGACCGATGCGGGCAAGACCCGGCTACGACTAGCAACTGTAGGTCGGGAGCGATTCGCCTGAGATCGACTGCGCCGCTGGTGACGACGACCTGTCCAGCCCTGCGCGCACAAACAACAACGTGGGCATCGACGACGTCCCACTGAACGGGCTCGTTCCAGCCTACGCACCTGCGGAGACTCGCGGCGGCTCAGCGTACCGTCAAACTGAAATCCACGTCCAGCACCAGCGCGTCGCCATTGGCTGCGATGGCGGTCACTTTGAAATCGCGCAGATCGCGCGGGTAGGCGGGCTGGGTGTTGGGGTCTTCCAGCATGCGCCTGGCGTCGGCGGCCAGGTTGTAACGGAAATCGCGCGCCAGGCTGGCGGCCAGGGCGGCGCACACCCGGCGGATATAAAACCCGGTCCTGCCGTCGCTTTCCGCGGTGACGTTGGCCAGGCCGATATTCCCGTCTTTGTATGTCGGCCTGGCGCCGATGACCACCGTAAACGCGTCGCCCAGCCCCACGCATTGGCCGAACATGTTCAAGGCGGAACGGCCGGTGAAACGCGCCCGGACGCGCAGCAGCCCGTCCTTGCCCTGCATCTGCGGATGTTCCAGATAGGCGAAACTGCACTTGGTCTTTTGGTCGCCCTTCACGTAGCGGCGGCCGTCCTGGGTGAAGACCTGGCTGGCCAGAATGCGCTCCAGCGCGGCGTAGCGCACCTGAATTTCGACCGCGGAGACCGGCGCCACGGCAGCCAGGACCAAGGCAAGAACGCGCATCAGGCCGGTTCCGCGAACAGCGCAAACTCCGAAAGCACCGGGCTGGCCGAGGCTTCGGTAACGCGCAGCCGCAAGCGCGCGGCGGTTACGGGACGGCGCAGGCGGATCAAGCGCCGCGCGCCGATGCTCGTGACCGCGGCCAATGGCTGCCAATCGTGGCCGTCCCAAAGGTCGATGGCCACGGCATCCACGCGCTGGCCGAAGGCGATAGCCTCGCGCAGGCGCACCACGTCAAAAGTCACCGGCCGGGCGAAATCGAAGACGGCTTCGGCACGAAGCGTGGCGTCATCGGTCGCCCAATAGGTGTCTTCGCGCCCGTCTAACAAATGCTGGGGCCCGAACCGCTCGCGCGGTGCGCGCGCGTTGGCCGCGGTGACGCGCGCCCCCGCCGCCAGATCGCGCGCGAACGTGGCGTGGCGCCACCGGCCGAACGCTGCGAGCGACGCGATATCTTCCGAGGAAAGCAAACCGTCGCGATTGGGCGGCACGTTGAGCAACAGGTTGGCGCCGCGGCCCACCGAAGCGAAATACAGCGCGGCGAGATCGGCCGGCGTTTTAACGCGAGCGTTTTCCGCTTCGTGCCAGAACCAGCCGGGGCGGATCGAAACGTCGCATTCGGCCGGCAGCCAGCGCGTGCCGTGGCGCGTTCCGGCCGGCGAATCCTTCTCGCGTAGGTTGCCTGGCGACGCCGGCCCGCCATCGATGCCCAACGGGTCGTAGGTTGCCCAGCATGGATCGCCGGCGATGCCGCGCTCGTTGCCCACCCAGCGCACGTCCGGCCCGACGTCGGAGAAAATGACGGCTTCGGGCTGCAGCCGGCGCACCAGTTCCCAGGTTCCCGGCCAGTCGTAGTAGGTGTTCTTGTCGATCACGCGCTTCTCGCGCGCCCCGCCGTAATAGCCGTCGCCGCCGTTGGCGCCGTCGTGCCACACCTCGAAGATGGGGCCGTAATCGCCCAGCAACTCCGTCAACTGGCGGCGGTAGATGGCGATATATTCCGGCTTGCCGTAGGCCGCCTGGTTGCGATCCCAAGGCGAGAGATAAACGCCGAAGCGGAGCTTATGCCGGCGCGCCGCGGCGGCAATCTCGCCCACCACGTCGCCTCTGCCGCCGCGCCATGCGCTGGCGCGCACGGAATGCCCGGTGGTCGCGGTGGGCCAGAGGCAGAAGCCGTCGTGATGCTTGGCGGTGAGGATCACGCCGACGATGCCGGCGGCGGCCAGCGGCTCGACGATCGCGTCGGCATCGAATCGCGCGGGGTTGAACACCTTCGGATCTTCGTCGCCGAATCCCCATTCGCGGTCGGTAAAGGTGTTGACGGTGAAATGAAGGAAGGCAGTGGTTTCGAGCTGGTGCCAGGCCAGTTGGCGGGCGGATGGCAGCGCCCCGAAAGGCTTTGGCTCCCCGGCTGCAAAGGCCCGGCCGGCGGTGGCTGAAACTGCTGCCAGAAACCTGCGGCGCGTCATCTCAGCGTCGAGACTTTCCCGGAGCCTTGGGCTTGGCTTTGACTTTGGTTTTGGCTTTGAGAACGGGGGCGGGTTCCTCCTCTGCCTCCTCCGCCGCGATCTCCGGTTCCGCTTCGGCCGCCCCGGAATCCGGACCGGCCTCGCTCAGCGGATCCGGATCCGGCAGATCGTCGGGCACCTCCACCAAAACCCCGGTGGCGTCCGGATCCACTTTCTTGAGCACTTCGTTGAAGAGCGCCGCCTTGCGGGCGTCCACCTTGGGAGGCGGCGCCTGCTCGTGGCGGTAGTCGTGATCGTTGTAACAGGTCCGGCAGCGCACCTTGGCCGGTTCTCCATTCATCACCGACACCACCACGTGGTTCGTAATTCGCTTGCAGCGGACGCAATAGTCGTCGATGTCATCGCCCAGGCGTGGTTCCCGCATGTGGCCTCCTAGTTCGAGCTGCTGACGCTGGTGGAAACGGGGGCCTCGGATTCGACAGAAGTTTTGGACTCTGCCACCAGCCACTCGGCCGGTTCGAACCCCACATACTTACAAATGCGTAACTGCCCGTCCGCCGCCTCCAACACATCGCCCACCCTCAGCGGATCGTCCGATTCCCGCATCGCGCACCAGGCGCCGTATTCGTTCAACGCCTCCACTTCGCCGCGCGGATCGTAATCCTTCGGCTTCACCGAAGCGCATCCTCCCACGTGAGGGGCCCAGCGGAACTGCTGTCTTGGCGAATCCTTCATTCGGTAGATCCGATAAAGCGCCATCGCCCTACATTGTAATCGATGGAAGGGCAAGTGTTGCGTCCCGCTCGCCCTGTTCGATCATTCGGGCGACGGCGTCCCGCGACCAGCACACCGACTCTTTCAGCGAGCCGAGCGGAGTGGAAGGTTCCAGCCTTATCACTTCAAGAGCCGCGCTAGGAGCGCGCACCGGCAGCGCCCAGTGGAGCAGGCGGAACGGTTGGATGGTCAGCACGTTGAGAGCGACCGCGCGGGTGGCTCCCAGCGCCTCGGCCGCCCACACGGGCAGCGCGCCCGCGAGGCCGCCATCCACGTAGCGGCGTCCCCCGATGCGCACCGGCGGAAAAGCGCAGGGAATACTGCACGCCGCCGCCAGGTGCTCCCACCCGATCTCCGCTCCGCCCACGACCCGGACTCGCAGGCGCGGCACTTCCACCATGGTCAAAGCGAAATCGATTTGCGGCCGAAAGCGCACGAACAGGCGGTGCGCCTCGCCGTTCAGCGCCTCCGGCCGCAAGATGCCGGTGGGATGCAGGCCCAGCCGCATGATCCCTCCGATGCGCGGGTCGAGCCAGCTTTCGATCAACTCGTCGGGCGCGCAGCCCCCGGCAATCGCCCATCCGTTCCAGGCGCCGGCCGAAGCACCTACCACCAGATCGGGTTTCAACCGCCGGCTGAGAACCTTCCAGAAGCCGGCTTCCCAGGCGGCGAACATTCCGCCCGCGGAGAGGACTAAAGCGGTGGGCACATCACCATCGTAATATGGACCGTCCTACCGCCCGCGCGCCTTGGCCACCATCTCTTTCACCTGCGCCAGCAACTCCGGCGCATGGTAAACGATCCCGTCTTTGATGGTCCATTCCACTCCGCCGGTATGCACCGCCTGGCCGCCGCGGGTTTCCTCCACCCCGGTTGGATACAGCACCTTCAGGTTTTCGAGCGGGTTGCCGTTCACCACGATCAGGTCCGCCATCCAGCCGGCGCGCACCCGGCCCAGCCGCTCTTCCTCGCCCAGAATGCGGGCATTGTTGCCGGTGGCCTGCTCGACGATTCGGATGGGATGGAAACCCGCTTCCTGGTGCAGTTCCATGCTCCGAATCAGGCCGAAGCCGTACATCTGGTAGATGAACCCCGCGTCGTCGCCCATGCCGATCAGCCCGCCCAGCCGGTCGAACTCGCGCAGTGAAGCCATCCAGATGCGATAGTTTTCTTTCCAGAAAGTTTCGTCGGTCGAGGTCCAGCCGAGAAAATAGGAACCGTGGTTGGCCGGGTTGGGCCGGAAGTAATCCGCCAGCGCGGGATGCAGGTAGTCGGCAAACCAGGGCTGGGTTTGCGCCCGCTGCAGGTCCCGGCTGGCTTCATAAATATCCAGCGTCGGCACCCACGCCACGTGGGCATCCGCCATCGCTTGCAGCACCTTGGTCAGACGCGCCGGATCCGCTTCGCGCCACAAGTGGCCGGCATAACGGAAGCGGTCGGTCTCGTTGTTGTAGTTGTAGGAAGAGGGAAAGTTCTGTACCCCGTCGGGTATCGCCGCGTCCGGGATGCCGTACCAGTGTTCGATGCTGGTAGTGCCGAAGCGGATATCGTCCCAGGCGTTGGTCTCCTCCACTCCCACGTGATGCGCGATGCGCAGGCCGAGCTTGTGGGCTTCGTCTTCCATGGCGGCCATGGTGTCGCGATCGATCCCCAGCAGCTTGATGCCGTCGGCCCCCATCTGCTTCAACTCGCGAACGTGCGCGCGCGCCGCCGCCCGATCCCGTGGCCGGCCGAACATGGGATAGATAAAGATGCGCGGCGCCGCGATCTTGCCCTCAGCCGATAGCCGGCGCAACTCCACCGCGCGTTTGGTGTCGCTGCCCACGTCGCGTATGGTGGTGATGCCGCAGGCCAGCCAGATATTCAGCTCGTATTCGATCGGCTGCGGTTTCCCGCCCCGCTCTTCCTGCAAATGGGCGTGAGCGTCGATCAGCCCCGGGAGCACGTATTTGCCGGTGGCGTCGATCACCGCGTCCGCCTGCGCGGCCTCGCGCGCGCCGCGTCCCAGCGACACCGGGTCGAGCGCGATTACATCCGCGATTGCGTTTCCCTCGACCAGGATGTCCTTCGGCCCGCTCGCCGGCGTGCCGTTGCCGTCCACCACCGTGGCGTTGTGAATCAGCAGCCGATGGTACCGTTTTCCCGAAACCGGCGCCTGCGCCGACGCCATACCGGCGGCCAATAAAAGAGTAAACCCAAGCTTGGGCGTGAACCGTAGCGACGAAAGCATAGGCCGATTGTGTCATAAACCACATTGGTATTACAGCTTGTCCCAGCTCAGTGGGGCAGGCGACTCGCCTGCCCTGGCGAGCGTCGCCGCGAAGCGGCACGCTCCAGCCGCCCCGCTGAAAGCTGACCGCTGACCCCTTCCGCTACACTGGATCTCGTGACCCCGCCCACCAAAGTCCTGTATTTCGACCAGACCCCCGGCGACCCGTTCCGCCCGGGCTGGCAACGCCGCCTGCTTCATACCGATCACCTCATGACGGTGGTTCTGGATATCGATAACGGCCCGTGGTCCGCGCCGGACCCGTTCCATTCCCACCCGCACGAGCAGATCACCTACGTGGCTGCAGGCGAGGTGCTGTTCCTTTCCGAAAACGAGGAGCCGAAACGCCTGCGCGCCGGCGACGTCGTCGCAGTCGCGTCGGGCCGCCCCCATGCCATTCAGTTGCTCTCGCACCGCGCTCGCCTGGTGGATAACTTCAATCCCATTCGCGAAGATTTCCTGAAGTAGATCGAGTCGGCGAGTGCGCCGATTTATCCTTCGATTGCCTCCGCTCCACCGGTCCGGACCAATGGGCAATTCATGTGCCGCTCGACAAACTGAACACGGGCGCCATTCCGACGTGGCGCACGCACTCTTGCGTGCCGCGTCGGCACTCGTGCCGACGCTCGGCGTCCCATGCCCAAGCGCGTGTCGGTAGAGTCGAGGATGGGCGCGAGAAACGGACGTTGAGCGCCCGCCCCGTTTCCCATCCCCGCTCATCAAACCGGACGTGCCCATTTCAGGCATCCGG
>Ga0182014_10002605_pt1 | contig 22508 bp, 11 predicted proteins | sample 612S2DmetaG_FD_120489 | JGI IMG/M metagenome (GOLD analysis project Ga0182014, IMG submission 120489) | Permafrost microbial communities from Stordalen Mire, Sweden - 612S2D metaG | ecosystem: Environmental > Terrestrial > Soil > Wetlands > Permafrost | place: Sweden: Stordalen | collected...
CGATCTGCTGGCCGGGCCTTCACCCTCCGGCAAAGTCAGTTTCAAACAAAAAAAGAATACTGCTTTCCGTTGGGGAACGCGAGCCCTCACTCAGGACATTGGCCGGTATAAAAGGACTTCGCGGGCGTTTGCTGGTGGCAAGGGGATTTCGCGCCAACTATTCGGGACCGAGCCCGGTCCGCTCGAACTCGCGCACTTGCTGGCGCAGCGCACCTCTGAAGCGGTAAGTTAGGATTCGGCGGTCTGCTCCGAGGTTCTGCTGTGATCGGCCAAACAATTTCGCACTACACCATTTTGGAAAAGCTCGGTGAAGGCGGCATGGGAGTAGTCTATAAGGCGAGCGACACCCGGTTGGGCCGCAACGTCGCGCTGAAGTTCATCAAGGGCCAGTTCAGCCAGCACTGGGTGCAGGAAGCGCGCCTGGTGGCCGCCCTGAACCATCCGCACATCGCCACGCTTTACGACGTGGGGGAGCACGAAGGTTCGCCCTACCTGGCCATGGAGTTTGTCAAAGGCGCACCGCTGAGGGGTCCACGGCCAGCCAAGGTAGTGATCGAGTACGGCATCCAGGTAGCCGATGCGCTGGCGGCGGCGCACGCGGCGAACATCGTGCACCGGGACCTAAAGCCGGCCAACATCCTGGTGACGGAGAACGGATCGGCGAAGGTGCTGGATTTCGGCTTGGCGAAGCTAATGGCGATGTCCGGCGAGGGCAGCGTCAATTCGACCCAGTCGCTTGGAATTGCGGGGACGCCGGGGTACATGGCGCCAGAGCAGCTCGAGGGCACGGTGGCGGACGCGCGCAGCGATATTTTCGCGTTCGGCTGCGTGCTATACGAGTTGGCCAGCGGGCGGCGGGCGTTCCCCGGCGAGTCGAAGGCAGCAGCGCTGGCGGCCACGGCGCTAGCGCAACCGAAGCCGCTGGAGGGCGTGCCAGAGAAGCTTGATGAACTGATCCGGCGCTGCCTGCGCAAGGACCCCGAGCGGCGTTTTCAGAGCATGCGCGAGGTGAAGATCGCTCTGGAAGACTTGCGCGACTTCGGGCTCGAGGGGACTGGTTCCGGCATATCCCCGCGGCCCATCGCGGCAAACAGCCGGCGGTGGCTCGTGGGAACGCTAACTGCGTTCGCTCTGTGCTGCGCCGTGGCTGGGCTCTGGTGGCTGCTCGACCGGAAGACTGATCTCTCGGAGAGGGCCAGCGGGCCACTCGAAATCACCCGCCTGACCACTGAAGGCGGCCTGAACATCGATCCCGCTATTTCGCCCGATGGAAAACTGATAGCCTACGCTTCGGATCACGCCGGCGACGGCCATCTGCATATCTGGGTCAAGCAAATCGGCGGCGGCGATCCCATCGGCCGGACCAGCGGTCCAGCGGACGATATAGAGCCCAATTTCTCGCCGGATGGCACCAGCATTGTGTTTCGGTCGGCGCGGGATGGAGGGGGGTTATATGTGATCCCCGCTTTGGGGGGAACGGAGCAGAGGCTTGCCGACGGCGGACGGCGGCCGCAGTTCTCGCCGGACGGCTCCAAGATCGCCTACTGGACCGGGCCGGACGAACCCGTTCCCTTGCGCGCGGGGAAGGGCCAGATGTTCGTATTCGATCTTGCGACTTCAACCACCCGCCAGCTCCGGGAGGATTTCGCCGCGGCCGTGCATCCGGTGTGGAGTCCGGACGGGAAGAGCATACTTTTCCTAGGGTTGAGGGATCCGGCAGACGTGCCTCACACGTACGACTGGTGGATTACGCCCGTTTCCGGAGGGACGGCGGTGCAATGCCATGTGTTAAGCCCCAAAGGTTTCTTCGATCCATTTGCCTGGCGGGGCAACCATGTGTATTTGAGCGGAGAAATGGATAGCTGGGGTGGCACAAGGGTCGGCGTTGTGACGATCGCCCCCCGGACGGCGGGAGCTGTTGGTAAGCCGCGGCGGCTGACGGCTGGAACCACCATCGAAGACTCGCCCTCTGTATCCAAAGATGGCCGTCTGGTTCTGGCCAGTCTGACGGGGAATGCCGGCCTCTACGAGCTACCCATCAAGGCTAACCGCGGGAAGGTGGCAGGCGCAATCCGGCGCTTGACAGCGGACGAAACGGACAACTTCGCGCGATCGATCTCCGCGGATGGCAAAAGGATCGTTTTTGTTTCCGATCGCACCGGCTTCCTGGAAATCTGGGGAAAGGATCTGGCCACTGGCCAGGAGCGCGAGCTGACCTTTGGCGGCGGCAGGGCGAAATCGTTTCCCCAAATCACTCGCGATGGTGAATTGGTTGCCTGGAAGGTAAATGACATCGGTGATCGCGCGATCTTCGCGACGCCCTTCGCCGGCGGGGCGGCAGTGCAGCTATGCGCGGATTGTGGAGCTCCGGATGCTTGGGCGGCGGATGGGAAACTCCTGCTTTTCGATCAAAGGAAATCTGTACGGCTGTTCGTGGGTCTCCTGAGGGTCGAGACGCGCGCCCCATCCGAGTACATGGTGGATTCCCAACTGGGTCTACGTGTGAGCTCGATTTCCGACGACGGGAAGTGGATCGCCTTTGCGGCACTCCGCTCCGACGTGGATTTTGACATGTACATAGCGCCGTTTTCGCAGGACCGGCCGCCGCCCCGGCCAGAGTGGATAAGCATCCCGCATTCTCCCAAGGCGCACCCCAACCCGTGCTGGTCGCCGGATGGCAATATGCTCTATTTCAGCTCCGAACAGGATGGATATGCGTGCATTTGGGCCGCGCGCCTGGATCCGGCTACAAAGCAGCCGCGCGGCGAGCCGTTCGCCGTCCAACACTTCCATGCCGGGTCGTTAAGGATGGTGGCGCCTTCGCTTTCCGAACCGATTGCACTGGCATTCGACAAGATCGTCTTAAGCCTGGAGAACCGCTCAGGAGGGCTCTGGATGCTGAAGCTGCAAGACTGAATAGAGGCTAAAATGACATTGCCGAGACGGTATCCCAAATAAGTCGAAGAAAAGGCTTGTAATCCGGCATCCGTTCTGGTAGCATATCTCCAAGTTAAACGGGCCAGATGAAACCACTTCCCGAGTTCTTTCAAGGATCGATCGCCCAGGACTTTCCGGGGATTCTGCATGTGGATGACGCGCCGGACGTCTGCAAGGGTAAGAAGTCACCTAAAATACCCCCGAACACGTCGAGACCACCGTGCACGAATGCGCCGTTGGGCACGAAGGCGCTGTTGGCCTGCAAAGAGAAGAAGTCACCCTGCGGCCCCGCAAACACCGCCAGACCACAGTGCACGAATCGGATGCCCTGCACACAGAAGTCACCCAGCAGCCCCCCCAACACGAAGAGACCGCCGTGCACGCGAGTTCGCGATCTCTGTCATAAGAAGAAAAAGGCGGCTGACGCTTTCGTGCCGGGCGCAGAGGGTTGGTCCATTCCGCCTGCTCCGCCCGTTTTCTAAAGCGCCGGGCCATGTTTCTGACCAAAGCGAATGTCCTCCATTATCTCGTGGAAAGGCAATTCGGCGATCTGGAGACGGCTGTCACTGGCGGATTTGCGGTTCGTTCCCTGACGCGCCGGAATCGAAATCTGCATGTCACTTTGGGGCGGCGGGAATACCTGGTCAAACAGGCAAAAGGTTGGGATTATGAAGCCCGCTCTAGTGTGGAGCGGGAAGCCTTATTCTACCGGCAACAGACCGGTAAACGGGGGGCGCCCTTACTGCCGCAGTGCTATGCTTACGATCCGCCGAATTCGGTTCTGATCCTCGAATTCCTCTCCGGACACACAAATCTGTACGACTTGCCGGACCGCTTCGCGCCCGAACTCGGCCGGTTGTGTGGTGAGGCGATGGGGGCCTTTCATCGCGAAATGGAATCGGGCAGCCTGGCTTCCGCGTTTCCTGGCTCCATCCCTTGGTGTCTGTCGTTTCACGAAGTGGCGGAAGACTTGCCGGAGGCCAGCGCGGGCCAGCTCGAGTTGGCACGCGTGGTGAAAAGGTATGGCGAGTTTGCCCGCGGGCTCAACCTGCTGCACGGTGAATGGCGCGCCGACACTCTGACCCACGGCGACTGGAAGCTCGAAAACTGCCTGGTCTCGCCGCAACACGACCGTTTACACGTGGTGGATTGGGAGTTCGTTTCGTGGGGCGATTCCATCTGGGATGTGAGCGCTCTCTTGCAGTCCTATTGGAATCTTTGGGTAGGCTGGCCTTGGGCATATCCGATCGAGGCGATGCAACCCGCGCTACGAGCTTTCCTGATTGCATACGCGCAATCGCGAGGGTGGGAGCCTCTGGGATTCGCCGCGCGCGCGATCCGCTTCGCGGGGGCGCGCATGCTCCAAACGGCGTTCGAGACCTTGGACAAAGTCGGGAAAATGACGGGCGAGGCCGTCCGCCTGATGCAGGGCAGCTTAAACATCTTCGTGCGTCCGGATTGGGCGGCGGAGCAACTGATCGGAACGCCTTTGCGAAGGGTGAGCGCGACTGGTGTATAAGGAGCTCATGGCCATCCTGGAGGCCGATCTGCCCGCGCAGGACGATGCCGGCGGGCTGACCGATGTGTTGTACGAGCGTTGCTACATGCACTCCATTCTGGATCCGCCGGCCGCCGCCAATGGCGGCGCGACTGACCGGGACCTGACCTCCATTCTGATTGCGGCCAACACGAGCCGTGCGGCTTGGGATGAAGGGTGGCAAATCGATCAGGTCCTCGACGAAGGACGAATTCTTGCGTGCAAGGGCGGCGCGGCTCGCTCTTTTCTTCCTGGCGAGTACCTGACCCATCGGCGCCTGGGGGCCGGCCCTGAAGCCGGGAAACCGGTCGCCATTTTTCTGCCGGCGGGGTCCACGGATATGCAGCCGGGCTTCTATCATGCCTTCGGAGAAACAGCCGGCGAAACTGAAGATCGCGAGCAGGCATTACGCTTCTATTGGAATGTCTCGGTGGAGGGCGCGCCGCGGCTGATGCAGGCTGTTACGCGCGATTTCAACCGATTTCAGATTGCGTTTCAATTCAAATGCGCCAATCGGGCGGCGCATTATCCCCGGCGAGACGCGGCGGTTCTGTATTTCGACCGGCGGTATTATGCTATCGGGGCGCTGCTCGTGGAGAGGGTGCATGCCGAGCTGAGGGATTGGCTCAACGCCGGCACTCCGCTGTTCGCCCGATGTCTCGCCGACGGACTGGGCTTCGCGGAGGACCCCGGCGACAGCTTTGGAAAACACCGTTGCAAGATCCTGGCAACGGCCATGGCAGCCACTCGGGGCAAGCCGGCGCACGAACGGCTGGAGGAGGTCCGGCTGCAATTCGGGCGCCGCGGATTATCGCTCGAGCGGCCGTGGCTCAATGCGGGCTCCATGGGCCGGTATGAGTTCCCGTTCCCAGCCGTATGAATCCAAACTATCCGGACATAGCCGGCCGGATTGCGGCGCGCCTTTGCCGCGATGCGCTATGGAGTCGAGGACGATGTAACTGGACGGCGGATTTTTCTGAAGACGGCGGCATTGCGCATGGAGCCTTGGGGCCGAACCTGTATGCAGGCACCAGCGGGATCGCGTTGTTCCTGGCCCGAATGGCATCCGTTACCGGCGAACGGATTTTCCGGCTAACCGCGGACGGAGCGTTGCGGCAGGCGTTGGAGAAGCTTCCCGAGGCCGGGCGCGGGTTGTATTCCGGCGGACTAGGAATCCACTATGTGGCCCGCGAAATGGGCAGGGACATCGACGAAGACGCCGTGATTCGTCAAGCCGCGCCGGCCCGCTCGGCCCTGGACGTTATCGCAGGCAGCGCCGGCGCAATCGCGGCATTGCTCTATCTGCGCCGCGGCACGCGAACCACCCGGTTGCTGGAAGCCGCGGTGCAACATGGCGATCTGTTGCTGGCTGAGGCTTCGAAAGAAGAAACCGGCTGGAGTTGGAAGGCCACCGGGGTCGCACGAAACCTGACCGGGTTCGCGCATGGCGCGGCCGGGATTGGATGGGCTCTGACTGAGTTGTATGCGGCCACGCAAGAGGGCCGGTTTCGGACGGCTGCGCTCGAGGCATTTCGTTATGAACGGAGCTGCTGGAACCCGGCGGAACGGAACTGGCCGGACTTTCGCGAAGCCGAACCGGAGTATCCAGTCCTTTGGTGCCATGGCGCGACGGGGATCGGATTTTCGCGCTTGCGCGCATGGCAGATTCTGGACGACAAGGAATTGCGGGCGGAGGCGCTGAGCGCCCTCGCCACGGTGCAGAAAGATCTGGGTTCTCCGGGAAACTATTCGCTCTGCCATGGGGAAATGGGGAACGCCGATTTACTTATCCATGCTTCCCAGGTCCTCGGCGATGAAGCTTGGCTCGCCCCGGCCCAGGCCGCCGCAGAAGAAGGCTTCGAACGATTCGAGCGCCGCCGCGTGCCCTGGCCCTGCGGTTTACCAGGAGCAAACGAAACCCCCGACCTGATGCTGGGGCTGGCGGGCATCGGTCACTTCTATCTACGCATGGCCGACCCAGCGCAAATTCCCACGGTTCTGCTGCCGGTGTGTTGAGCCATCCGCGCAATATATGGCGAGAACAGCCCTTCCCACCACCGATCCGGAGGTGACTGGCCCGAAACGGCGTTGTGGGAGAACTATTCCGTGAAGCCCCGCCACGTCAGCCGGACAAAAAACGCGCCGCGCCAACGCCCGTGGGCGCACCCGGACCACCGCGTACTCGCGCAAAATTGCGGCAATGCCCCCCGCCAATCACACCCCGGCCAAAAATCCCCTTCCCCAGCGCTTTCCTCGTCTTACCACCCCCACGCCCCGCCCACGCACCCAGCCCCAACCCTCCCCCGTGCTATCGTAGAAACGGGAACATCCCGTCCGCTCGCTTGAGTCGGTCGCGATACCGCCCCGATCCAACCAGCCCAGCCGCGACGGCACTTTTAGGCCGGCATTTTTATATGATCCTTGCGCCTCCGCAATCCCGCCGCAAAAGCAGCAGCCAGCCCCTAGCCGTCGCCACCCCCCGCGAAAATCGCCCGCAATCGACTGATTCAACACGCCTTACACGAAATTGGTTTCGGGTGTTCAAAAAGCGTCCCGCGGCCCCCACCCCGCCCTCCATGCACAAATCCGCACAATCCTGCCCAATCCTATGAAAATCGGCATCGATCTCGGCACCACCAATTCCGCCCTCGCCTACATCGACGAACGTGAAGCCGAAGACCGCGACTTCCCCCCCATTCACATCTTTGAAACGCCCCAACTGGTCGCCCCCGGCCGCACCGAACCGCGCCGCACCCTGCCCTCCTTCCTCTTCCTCGAAGACGGCCAGCCCGTCGGCGTCTACGCCCGCGAGCAGGGCGCGCTGGTGCCCACCAAGCTGGTGCACTCCGCCAAATCCTGGCTCTCCAACCCCGACGTCGACCGCACCGCCAAAATCCTCCCCTGGGATTCCCCCGAAACCGGCCGCGTGCTCTCCCCCGTGGAAGTCTCCGCGCGCTACATCGCCGCCTTCCGCGAAGCCTGGGATCGCGTCAAGCAGCTTCCCCTCGCCGACCAGGATATCGTCCTCACCGTGCCCGCCTCCTTCGATGAGGAAGCCCGCGAGCTAACCGTCATGGCCGCCGAACAAGCCGGCCTGCCCAAGCTAACGCTGCTCGAAGAGCCCGCCGCCGCCTTCTATTCCTGGATCGCCAACAACCTCGCCCAATCCCGCAAGCTGCTCTTCGATGGCCAGATCGTGCTGGTGTGCGACGTGGGCGGCGGCACCAGCGACTTCAGCCTCATCCGCGTCGAGCGCCAGGGCGATCTGGTCAACTTCACGCGCACCGCCGTGGGCAAGCATCTGCTGCTCGGCGGCGATAACCTCGATCTCACCATCGCCTGGCTGGTGGAAACCAAGCTCGGCGTGCCGCTCTCCATCCGCCAGCGCAGCGGCCTCCGCCGTCAATGCACCAACGCCAAGGAGCGCCTGCTCTCCGATCCCAATTTGAAGAGCGTCGAGATCACGGTGCTGGGCACCGGCTCCGCGCTCATCGGCAAGGCGCTGAAGACCGAGGTGCTGCGCGAGGAGGTGCTGGAGCTGGCGCTCGATGGCTTCCTCCCCCTCACCGCGCGCGGCGACATGCCCACCGAGGAGAAGCGCAGTCTCTTCCGCGAGCTGGGCCTGCCCTACGTCTCCGATCCCGCCGTCACCAAGCATCTCAACGCCTTCCTCGACAGCGCCGGCCAGTCCCCCGACGCCATTCTGTTCAACGGCGGCTTCTTCATCCCGGAGATCCTGCGCCAGCGCGTGGCCGATGCCGTGGGCAACTGGTACGGCAAGCGGCCCGAGGTCTTCGAGAATCGCGATCTCGATCTCGCCGTGGCCACTGGCGCGGCATATTATTCATATGTCCGTTCGACCGGCAGCGGAGTCCTGGTGCGCGGCGGCCTGCCCCGGACCTACTTCATCGGCATCGGCGACACTACCGCCGTCTGCCTGGTGCCGCGCGGCGCGGAGGAAGGCGCAACGCTCGAAATCGATAACGAAGCGTTGCAGCTCGTCGCCAACAAGGCCGTATCGTTCCGGCTCTACAGCTCGCTGACCCGCAGCGAGGACAAACTCGGCGACGTGATCGATCTTCCCGCGCTCGGCCCCGATCTGCACACGCACGCGCCGCTGAACGCCGTCATCCGCTTCGGCAAGAAGGCCGGCGAGCGGCTCATCCCTGTGAAACTCGGCGCGCGCCTCACCGAAATCGGCACGCTCGAAACGTGGTGCGAGTCCAAGATCAGCGAGAATCGCTGGCGCTTGCAATTCGAGCTGCGCAAAGCAGCCACGCAACAGCACGCCGCCGCCGGCCGCAAGCCCGCGGCTGTGATCGCCGAACAGGCGCTGAAGGATGCGCTGGCGTTGATCCCCGCGGTCTTCTCGCCCTCCGCGAAATCGCCCATCGCGCCGGAAGAGCTGCCCGCCAAACTGGAACAGATCCTCGGACTGGGCAAGAACTCTTGGCCCCTGGCCGCCATCCGCCAACTGGCCGACGCTTTCCTCACCGCAGCCGATGGGCGCAAGAAAAGCCCTGCCTACGAAGCGCGATGGCTCAACCTCGGCGGCTTCTGCCTGCGCCCCGGATTCGGCTTTCCGGGCGACGACTTTCGCATCGAGCAGGCGCGGCGCATCTATTCCGCCGGTGTCCAATATGTCAACCAGGTGCAGTGTGAAATCGACTGGTGGATCTTCTGGGGACGCCTGGCGGGCGGCATGAATCGCAACCAGCAGAACGATATCTACCAGCGGCTATCGTCGTTCCTGCTGCCGCGCGGCGCAAAGAAGCAGCGGCTCAATAGTAGCCTCCTCCGCGAGATGTGGCGCACCGCCGCCAGCCTGGAGCTGCTGCCCATCGGCACCAAGGTCGAACTGGGCGACGCGCTGGTGCGCCGTATCAAAGCGGGCGATTTCCGCGAGAGCGAACTTTGGTGCCTCTCGCGCCTGGGCGCGCGCCAGTTGTTCTATGGCCCGATGAACCAGGTTGTGCCGCCGGCCGCGGCCGGGCGCTGGGCCGAAGCGCTGCTCCCTGTCGACTTTTCCGGCGTCGGCGACGCCCTGGCCGCCATCGCACGCCGCACCGAAGATCCCACGCGCGACCTGCCCCATGCCCCGCTCAGTGCCGTGCGCCACAAGCTCGAAAGCCTGCCGCATGCCGACCGCTATCTGGCGGTGCTGGATGGCGACGAAGAGCGCGACGACCGCGCCCTGGGCCGCATCTTCGGTGAAGAACTACCCTCCGGCCTGGTCCTAGCAGATTAAGTGGGGCAGGCTCTCAGCCTGCGCGGGGCTCTCAGCCCCGCCTCATTTCACCGCCGCCGTGACCACCCGCCCCGACGCCCGTCCCCCGCGCCACGCAATCGCCTTCACCACCGAAGCGTCCCCCGGAATCAACACCGGCTCGCCTCCATACTTCGCCGTGAACGAATCCGGATTGGTGCCATCGAACGTGTAGTAAATGTCGCACCCGCTCAGCTCCGTACTCATGCGCACGGCCGGCTTCCCGCTCGCATCCCGCACCGCAGTCACGGACACATCGTACATGGTGCGCGCGTAGTTCACCTGCGCGGCGTCCAGCCGCTGGAACTGCGCCTCCACCCGGCCGGCGAAATCGTCCCAATTCCGGCTCGCCTTGGGCGACCAGAAAACCTCGGCCAGCGCCAGCCCCCGCGGCCACGTCATGTACTCCGCATGCCTGGGCGTGGGCACGGACTCGGTCCACAGGTTGCCCTGTCCGCCCAGAATGAGCTTCGGATCCACTCCCTCGGGCGTAGGCTCGAAACGGTAACACGTGCTCAGCAGCAGCCGCCCGAAAGTGCTGGGTTCGAGCGACGGGTCGCCCTGATAGTAATCCACGTAGACGAAATTCGTGGGCGTCATCACCACCTTGTGATTCATCTTCGCCGCCGCGATGCCTCCCTCCATTCCGCGCCAGGACATCACCGCCGCATTGGGCGCAAGTCCGCCTTCCAGAATCTCGTCCCACCCGATCAGCTTCTTGCCCTTCGATTCCAGGATCTTCTCCGCCCGCCGGACCAGGTAGCTCTGCAGCTCCTCGACGTTCGAGAGGTGCTCATCGGCCATGCGCCGCTGGCACTTCGCGCAAGCCTTCCAGAAGCCCTTGAAACATTCGTCGCCGCCGATGTGAACATACTCCGAGGGGAACAGCGGCGCAACCTCGCTGAATACCTTGTCGATGAACTCGAAGGTCTTCTCGTTGCCGGGACAGAAAGCGTTGTCCACCTTCTCGTAGAAATTCGAGCCGGGGTTCACCTGAAACGGCCCGCCGGTGCAGGACAGCTCAGGATATGCCGCCAGCGCCGCCAGCGAATGGCCCGGCATCTCGATCTCGGGAACCACCGTGACGAAGCGCTGCCGCGCGTAGGCCACCACCTCGCGTATGTCGTCCTGTGTATAGAACCCGCCGTCAGTCGCAGCCTCGCCTTCGCGCGGCCCTTCGCGGGTGCCCCATTTTGCCAACCGCGGCACGCGCCATGCGCCGACCTGGGTCAGTTGCGGCAGTCCCTTGATCTCGATGCGCCAGCCGTTGTCGTCGGTCAGGTGCCAGTGGAAGACGTTCATCTTGTACCGGGCCATCCGGTCGATGTACTGCTTCACGAATTCCTTGCTGAAGAAGTGGCGGCTGACGTCGAGCATCATGCCGCGCCAGGCGAATCGCGGATAGTCGACGATATGCACGCACGGCACCGTCCAGCCGGCCTCGCGGCGCGTCTGGCTCTCGATTTCCGGAGGCAACAGTTGCAGCAGCGTCTGGACGCCGTAGAACAAGCCCGCCGGCGTCGTCGACTGGATGCGTACCCCGCGCTGCGTGACCACCAGTTCGTAGCCCTCGGGCTGGGCCGGAGCGGCGGACTGCGCGCTCAAGCCCAGCACGATGGCGTTGTGGCGGAGCAAAGGATAGGTCGATTCGGACACCTTCAACTGCCACCCCGTCGGCGCCGCGAGCGCGCTGGCCAGGTAACCGGCGACCTGGCGCGCTTCGGCAACGCCGGGGGGAGCCACAATAGCGGTGCCGGCCTGCAAGCGGAATATGCCCGGCCGCATCTCAACCAAAACAGGCTGCGGAATCACGCCCGCCGTAGCGGACGTCGCGAGAATCAGGACAGTGAGACAAACGATGGTCGTCTTCATATAGTGGGGCAGGCTCCCAGCCTGCAGCGGCCTCTCAGGCCGCTCTTCGTTTCTAGCTGCGCTTAACGGCCGCGGCCAGAGCAACTCTGGCTTGAGCCAAACCCGGATCGGTCTGAACCGCTTGGCCCAACTCAGCCTTAGCCCCAGCTTGGTCGTTGAGTCCAAGATACCCCAAACCGATGATGTAATGCGCCAGTGCTTTGCGGGCGCGCGGCGACAACTCCGGCCCGGCCGCGGCCTTCTGCGATGCGAGAGATTGCTGTCCGGCCGCCACCAGTCCCTGGAAGATCGCCTTGGCTTCGTCGGCCTTGCCGAGTTTCTGCAGCGCCAGTCCCTGGTAATACAATTCCGGCTTGCGCGTCAGATCGTCGGCCGAGGCGCGGCGCCTGCGGACCGGGCTCGCCGGAGCCGCGCGCTCCCACGACGCAACGGCTTTCTGATGGTCGCCCAGTCCTTCGTAGGCCACACCGGTCCAATAGGCGGCCTCGGCATTGTGGAGGCCGGCGCCGCCCGCAATTCCCAGCGGCAGATTATCGGGGATCGCCACGGCAGCCCGGAAGTCGGCCAGCGCTTGGTCGTACTGTTTCGCTTCGATGCTCCGCTCACCGCGCAGAATGTGCGCTTCGGTCCAATGTTCGTCGACGTTCAGGTTGACCCCTTCGGCGACGGCGAAGCGCCGCCCGGTCATCATCTTGATGGCATCGTCATACTCGCCCGAAGCCACCTTCACCGCGATGGCGCGATTCTCCGCGTCATCCCGCTCGGACACCGTGGCCGCGTTACGCACGAACAGCGCGTCGCGCTTGGTCAAGCTGGCGCCGGTCTGCTCGTATAGCTCATCCAGTTCCGTGAAATGCAGGGGGTATTGGCGCTGGCACGCAACCGCCTTCTCCAGTTCGGCGATGGCCTTATCGGGATCGCTCCCCGACTTCTGGTGCAGATACGCGACCGCCAAATTGCGATGCACGATGGCAAAGGTCGGGTCGATAGCCGCGGACGCCTGCCACATTTTGGTGGCTTCCTCGGGCTGCCAGTCATACAGCACGTTGCCCAGATAGTACGGTGCGCGGGCATCGCCCGGATTTGCGGCCGCCGCCTGGCGCAGCACCACGATCGCTTCGCTCTGGAAAGGAAACACGTAGTCCGGCGGCATGGCCTTCGCCAGTTTGTAGTACTCGGCGGCCTTCTCCGGCTGCCCGAGCTTGGTCGCGAAATACGCAAGGTAGTAGTAGGCCATGGGGTGAATCTTGGCCTTGTCCGGCCCGGCGGCGGTCATTTGCAACAGCACGTCCGTGCCGTCCTGCCAGAGGCCCGCGTCCATGTACTCGGCGGCGGTCGCCTGCGCGGTAGCGGGATGGCTGTTCATCGTGGAAGCGACCACCTTCGCCGCTTCTGGAGTCTGCGACGCCAGCCACGTCTCCGCCTGGGAACGGACGTCCAACGGGTCGGCGCTATGCGCGGCGGATGCCAGCAGTTCCAGCGCCTCCTTGGAACATCCCGTGTGTCGCAGTAATGCGGCCTTCAGATTCTGCGCGCGGATACTCAGGGCATTGGACTCGATCGAGCGATTGATGAAATCCATCGCCGCGTTCAGTTCTCCGCGGGACGTGGCAATCTCGGCCAGCCCATAATAGCCCGCGGCTTTCCAGGCCTGGCTCCAAACAGCCTTGTACAGGTAGTTATAGGCTTCGTCGATCTTCCCGTCCGCCTTCAGCGTTGCGCCCAGATAGTAGATCGCCTCGGCGTCCTTGGGAGTCGTGTACCTGTCGGTAAGCCGCTCCAGCGCCTTGCGGAACAACTTCTCCGCCTCCGCGTACCTGGCCTGCTTGAACGCCGTAATGCCGAGAACTGTGTTCACCCGCGCGTCGCCCGGATCGCGGCGCAGGGCTTCCTGCCAATAGGGAATCGGGTCCACACTCGGCGAGTGGAATTGCTGGGCGCGCAGGCCAGTCAGATAGAGTTCTTCGTTGGTTTTCATCTCCGCTGGGGGCGCGGGCGGAGTCACTGGTTTCGGCATGGCCTCTGGCGTCAGCCGGATCGGGCTGTACGAGACCAACTCTTTGCCGCCATCTGAAATCGACGCCACCAGGTCGTGCTCGTCGATGCCCGCCGGAACCGCCACCTGTTTCACGTAGGGCTTGGCAGGATTAATGCCCACCGTTTCCTGGAGCAGCACCTTCGCGCCGGCCCGCAGCGTCACTTGCGCGGCCGCGTGCGCGGATGTGGTGTAGAAGCCAACTTTGGCCTGTCCGTTCTGCACGTCCAGATTCACCGCGGCGTCCAGATTGGCCTTCTTGACTCCGCCAATATCGCGGAACGGATACCATTGCATCGCGAACGACCGTGTTTCGTATGGCTGCAGCCAGCTATAATCCGGCTGGTTGTCCGAGTAAGCGCCCACCATCATTTCCAGATAAGGTCCGTCTTCGTCGGTAAGTGTCTTGTCCCAAGTGCGCCCGAACGGGCCGTTGCCCCAGGTGAAGAACTTCTTGCCGGGGATGATGTGGTGGTCCGCGATACTCATCGTGCCGGCTTCCTTGCCGTGGTCGTACCCGCCGAAGAAATCGTCCTGATAGTTCCAGGCGAAAACCGAGTTGGCTTCCGTATGGTTCTTGTACCAGCTAATGTCCACGCCCTTGGTGAAATCGGCGCCGGAGAACTTGGTATGAGATACCGGCCACGCCGTGAACTGGTTCTTGGTGTGGTAAGTGCCGAACTGCGTGCTGGGAGGGAAGATCACCTGGTATTCCTGTGTGGCATGTACCGCCACGTTGGTGAAACAGAGCATGGTATTCACTTCCGGTGTGCGATTCACGATGCGCACCGAGGCTTCCAGGTAAGCCTTGCCCGGCCTCAGCGTATAACCCACCGCCCATCGCATCCGCTGCCGTACTTCCAACTCGCCAACCCAAACAGTCTTACTGCCATCCGGGTTCTCTTCCACTTTGTACTGCACGGGGATGAAGGTGCTGGCGCGGTGGTGGTGCGGAATGTTCCATTCCACTCCGCCGGAAATCCAGGCGCCGATCAGGCCGATCAACGCCGGCTTGATCACGTGCTGGCGATAAATAAAGTTGTAGTTATTAGTCTTGTCGAGGCCTTCAAAAATGCGGCCGCCGACCTCCGGCAGTATACCGATCCGGATGTATTCGTTCTCCAGATAGACCATGGTGTACGACTTATCCACCTTCTTGCCGGTAAGCGTGTCGTACATCGGATAGGGGTACACCGGCCCTTGCGCGCCTTGCGACTCCCGCCCGAAGAAGAACATCGGGTTCGGTTCGGGCGCTCCCGCCAGGTAAGTGGGAATTACGGTCTGCGTCTCCCAAACCTTTACGGACGAACCTTCGGCGCCCAAGGCAAGAGACGAACCGATAAACAATACCGCAACCGCCAAACATAGCGGCACCGCTACGAAACATTTACGTAACATGACCTTTTCTCCAATAATAGAAGTCGGAAGCCAGAAGTCAGAGTTCGGCGTCAGCATTCTGACTTCTGACTTCTGTCTCCTGACTTCTTTCTTAATACTTCGTCCCACTTTTCAGCCCTTCCGGCGCCTTCGCCAGCGCATCGTCCAGAGCCGCCTTAAGGACGGCGTTGTCCGGCTCCCGCCGCACCGCCTCGCGCAGTTCCGCCAAGCCTTCTTTCCACTGGCCCAGGCGCAGCAGCGCAATCGCGAAGTTCACCCGGATTCCGTTGTGGTCTGGCAGAAGCTTTCGCGCCGCACGATACTTCTCCAGCGCGCCGGCAAGATCGCCGGCCTTCTCCAGATTCGCGCCCTGATTGTTGAGTTCAATCCCGGCCAGCATGTTCTGGTCGTCCTTGTCTTTATCGCGTAACAGTTCCACCAGCTTTCGCTTGATGGCGTCGGCCTGCGCAGCCTGCCCGTCTTCGCGCAACGCCCGCTGCAGGCTGTGCAGCGTGCTCTGGTTCTTGGGATCGAGACGCGCCGCTTCCTGCAAATGCGCGACGGCCAAGTGCGCCTTGCCTTCATCCAGGTATTGCGACCCGAGGCGGGTTTGCGCCACCGCGTCATCCGGCGCCAGTGCTACGGCGCGCTCGAAGGCCGCCAGTGCCCCGGCATCGTCCAACAAAGTCTTGCGCGCGTCTCCCAGGTCCGACCATGCTTCGGCAAAATCGGGACGCAGCGTCACCGCTTCCTGCAAGTGCGCGGCGGCCTTGATGACGTCACCCTGTTCGCTCGTCACCTTGGCCCGCAGATAGTGCGGATAAGCCGCGTCGGGCTTGCGCCCCAGCAGTGTGATCGCGCGATCGAGGTGCATAGCGGCTTGGTCGAGTTCGCCGGCCTGCTGCAAAACCAAACCGAGGTTCACGTGCGCCTGGGCGAATCCGGGATCCAGTGACACGGCTTTTTCGAAGGGTCCGCGAGCGGCCTTCGCATCGCCAAAGGCGTTGAAGGCTTCGCCCAGCGCATTCTGCGCTTCGGCCGAACGCGGCCGCAGCCGGACGGCTTCAGTCAATTGCGCAATCGATCCCGTGCGGTCGCCCTCCTCTTGCAGCACACTGCCGAGAAGCAGACGGGCGTCCGCATCGCCCGGGTTCGCTTTGATGATGTCATACAAGAGGCGAATGGCCTGCGGGCGCTGCCCCTTGGCCAACAAAGCCCACGCCTCTTCGACCGGCTTGCCCTGCGCCAGCAGGGAGGCTGCGCACAGAAGCGCCAGGCAAAGATGGAGGGCGGGCAATCCTGCCCGCAGCCGGCTTTCAGCCGGCTCTGGCCGCCTAAAAAGGCGGCTGCGGCCAAGATTGGCCGCCCTCCATTTACGCCGCCTCATCACTTAAATTTCTCCGTACGCGTGATCCCCGATCCCTCAGTCACGTGGATCAACTGGTCCACCGCCACGCCGCTCAGCTTCTCCACCTGGCCCAGCGGCCAGCGGATGTCCAGGTCCACCGTCGTGACTGGCCCAACTCCGAAATGCAGGCGCGAATCGTTGCTAGACAAATAGGACGACTGGCTCAGCACCTCCTGCGCTTGCACCTTATCGCCGTAGCGCGCCGTAACCCGCCCCCCGACTGCGCCGCGGTTCGACTTGACACCGTGCAGCTTGACCTTGATCCAGTGGCTATTCCCGCTCACATCGTTGCGCAGTAGCGATGGCGGCTCATTATGATTGACGATCAGGATATCGACATCGCCGTCGTTATCGAAATCGCCCACGGCGCATCCGCGGCTCGAGTGCAGGGCTTCTACTCCCGCTCCTGCCCGATCCAGTAACTCCTCGAAGCGCCCCTTGCCTAAGTTCCGGAAAACCACCCGCGGCGTATTATAGTTGTCCTGTATCTCCGGGTAGATTCCGCCAGTGACACAGAAGATATCCGGATTGCCGTCGTTATCCAGGTCCGCGATCGCTACGCCCCAACACACATAGCGTGTCTCCACCGCCAGGCCCGCCTGCAGGGTCATATCGCGGAAGTCGCCCTTGCCGTTGTTCACATACACGCCTGGTGTATCGGCGGAGTAATGTGTCTTGACGATGTCCAGGCTGCCGTCCAGCTTGAAATCGCCGATCCCGATCCCCATGCCGGCCTGCTCCATCCCGTCGTCGCTCAAAGCTACGCCGCGCTCCAGTCCCAGTTCGGTGAAAGTCCCGTCGTGGTTATTGCGGAAGAGCAAGCTGGGGGTGGAATCGCAGGCCACGTAGATGTCCGGCCAGCCGTCATTGTCGAAGTCCGCGGATACCGCCGTCAGACCGTAACCTCCCTCGACTTTGCCGATCCCCGATGGCGCAGTGACATCCCTGAAAGTGCCGTCCCCATTGTTGCGATAGAGACTGTGGTGACCGTAGCGCAGTCCTCGCGGGCCGCAGAATATGCCCCCGGGATTACAACTGGTCGCAGTGCTGGCGCGCGGAACCGTCTCCATGTCGAATGCCACATAGTTGGATACGAATAGATCCAGCCGGCCGTCGCGATCATAATCCAAAAAGGTGCAGCCGGAACCAAATCGTGGCTGTGCATTCCACAAACCGGCCCGCTTGGTGACGTCGGTAAAGGTGCCGTCCCCGTTGTTACGGTACATCGTGTTCTGGTCCCAGCCGGTAATGAACAGGTCGTCGAAGCCGTCGTTGTTATAGTCGCCCACAGCCACGCCGTATTGGTAGCCCGTGCGGAACAGCCCCGCTTTCGCGGTGACGTCGGTGAAGGTGCCGTCCCGGTTGTTCTTGTAGAGGCGCTGGGAGGCGGTGGGTGGCGGATCGCCGAATCGCGATCCCGTCAACACCAGAATATCCAGCCAGCCGTCGTTGTCGTAATCCAGAAACGCGGCCCCACAGCTCATCGCCTCGATCACATAGTCCGCGCGGCGGGGATGGCCGCAAACCACCGTCTCGCGAAGACCGGCCTGGTGGGAAATATCCGTGAAGCGGGCGTGGAAAGGAAGGCCGGAGGGCTTACCCCGTGGCGCGGCCTTGACTCCGCGCGAGGCCATCCCCGTCTGGACCTCACCGAAAAGCCGGCAGGCCGGCAAAGCCAGAAGACTCAGTGCGCTTCGCCGGGTAAGAGAAACCATGGACTCACTATAGTTCAGATGCGTCACAGCCCGCCCGCGAACAAAAAGAGCGGCGGGGATAAACCCCGCCGCTCGTCTTGGGAGGTAGGGGCCGTGGCCCTAAAATATTATTTTCAAACCTATCTCCACCTGCCGGCCGCTTGTCAGGGAGTACCCGCCCTGTGCGCCAAAAATGCCGCCCGGAGCGCCCTGGTACAGAGCCTGGCCGAAATTGGAATCGGTGACGTACCCTGTGTCCGGATCGCCGCGGTTCAGCCGGTTGGTGGCATTGTAAGCGGCCATCTTCATCTCCGCGTGGAACCGATCGCCGATGGTGAAGGCCTTGGTCAGGTTGCCGTCCAGCGTCCAGAAATGCGGGCCTGTCAGGCAATTGTATTGCAGCGGATTGCTCCGCAGAACATAGGTATTGGCCGGCAGCGGCTGGAACACCGAGGTATTGAACCAGTGGTCCGGCGTGGGGTCGGAAATGCAGGGGTTGCCCGTCACGATCATGTTGCCGAACTGCGGGAAGTCGCCGGAAATGAAAGTCCAGATACCTGCCACCTTCCAGCCGCCCACGATGGCATCCGCCGCCCTGGGTATATTACCCAGAAACGGCTTGCCCTTCCCGATCGGCAATTCCCACGTGCCCGCCAGGTTCAAGCGGTTGCGCGGTTGGTTGCTGTCCTGATAGACGAGTTGGTTGGCATACCACTCCTGGTCGTTGAACACGCTGCCATTCAGGAAGCCGTTGGTCTGGGCTTTCTCCCGAATGTAAACGTAGGTAGCGATGAAGTTGTAGCCCTTGCTGAACTGCTTCTGCGCTTTCAATTCGATCGACTGATAGCGCTCGGCCGCTCCCAGGTTTCCCAGGCTGTACAAGCCGCCATACTGCGGATAAGGCACCAGCAAAGAACCCAACGAAACCGTTTGCTGGTTATACAGCGGACCCGGCATCAAGGTGGTGTTCAGGTATTGATAAAAAGGATTCGCCACCTGCTGGTTCAACTGGTTTTGATACTGCGTCTCCAGCGCCGGGTTGATCTGGTTCAACGCCTTGGTGTATTGCTGGTTGCCGATGTTCAGGAAGTAAGTCCCCGAAACCACGATCTGGCCGGGAACTTGGCGCTGGATATTGAAGTTAAAACGGTCGTTGCGCGCCTTCTGCTGGTTCTGGTTGTACCACAGCAGAGACTGGCCGCCGCGTCCGAGATTGCCTCCGTAACCCGTGCCCAGGATGGGCAACAGCGGGTTGCTGCCGGCCGGGTAGGGATTCGAGATGGTCTCCTGCGGGACGCCGTCGTGCGGCGCCAGAGTGTTCTGGTAGCCCGTCTCTCCCAGGAAAGGCGGCTCCAGGAATCCGACCGTCTCATATCCGGAGACCGGCGCCAGCGCGATGTTCATTTCATAAGGAATCAGGTATCGCGCGTAGCCGAAGCGGAAAGCGGTCTTGTCGTTGATGCGGTATGCCAGGCCCACGCGCGGCTGCAAGGCCAGCTTCTGCGGGTCGAATGCGCCCGGATGGCTGGAACTGGCGAACTGCCATTGGCCGGTATAGTGATAGAAGTTGTTGCCCACGATGCTGGTGGCCGCCGCCGGCATGTTCGGCGGAGTGGCCTGCATCTGCGGCACTGCTGCGTTGAGGTCCAGTCCGCGTGAAAAGTCGTCCGCCGGATCGTAGATGGCGCCTTCGTATTCATCCCGAAGCCCCAGGTTCAATGTGATCCTGGAGTTCACCTTCCAATCGTCCTGGATATACCCGCCGTAGAACTTGACGTGCGGATTCGGCACGGGGCCGCCGATCATTTGGGAGGAGCCGTCCAGGGCGCCCAACAGGAACGTGGCATACTGGTCGCCATACAGCCCTGTGTTCGGATTGTTGAAGGTGTTGGCCGTCAGGGCCGTGTTGAAATAGAAGTTCGAAGTGCTCGACACGTAGCTGAGGCCGTAGCTTTCGCGCTGCTCAAAGCCGACCTTAATATAGTGCGAGCCCCTTTGCTGCGCGAGTTTCACGCTGGAGGCTTCTCCCTTGGGAGTCTGGTTCCAGTAGAAACCGCCGCCGCCGAATCCCTGTCCGCCGATGTTCATGTCCGGAAAGTAGATTGGCTGCCCGACCGAAGCTTTTTGATAAGTCGAGTACCAGTCGTTATTCGGCCAGATCGATCCCCAGCCGCTCGAAGGCAACGGAGAGGAAATATATGCGTCCTCCAGGCTGTGCCAGTCGCCATGGAATTCCAGCAGGGTGCGCGAATTGATGGTCCAGATGGCATCGCCGCCCGCGTTCCAGGCCGCCCGCGCCGTGCCCGTCGGCACGTACAACTCCGAGTTGTTGGGCGTCGGGTTGCCGGCCAGATCTGTGGTGTTGTACCGGGCCATGCGCCCGAAGATCTTCCACTTGTCGTTTACGTTGAAGTCCACCCGGTCCGAGATGTTGTAGTATCCGTACTTCTCGATAAAGCCCTTACTGAAATTGTTCAAACCCGTGATATTCGCTCCTGGATTGTTGGGCGCCCAGAAGGCTTTCATCAGACTGCCGGATAGCGGATCGAAGCGGTTCTGCGGGATCTTGTTGCCGGGGAAGGGCGTCACCGTCACCGACCCGTCTGCGTTCAACACCGAGGTCCACGGATCGTAGATGTTCCGTAGCACATAGGTGCCATTGGGACCCGTTCCGTAAGACTGCGAGAAATCGCCCGTCGCTTCCAGTGCCGTCGGTACGGTCCGGACGTAAGTGTTCGGGTAGCCTACCTGCCAATCCTCGATGGAGAAGAAATTGAACAGCTTGTTCTTCTTGATCGGGTTGCCCAGAGTGCCTCCGTACATGTTCTGCCGCTGCGAGTTTTCGCTGAACAGGGTGCGGTCGGCTTCCGCGCTCAGCCACGGATAGCGGCCCAGGTAAAAAGCGCTGCCGTGAAACTCGTTGGTGCCGGCCTTGGTGGTGATCGTGATCATGCCACCGGCGCTGTGGCCGGACTCCGCGTCCGTGCTATTGGTCGACACAGTGACTTCCTGCACCGCGTCGGTATTGGGCGGCGTGGTGTTCTTTTGGCCCATGCCGATGGGCATGCCGTCCACTTCCAGATCGTTCTTCAGGTTGGTGCCGCCACCCAAGTCGACGCTGTTGGCGGACCAGGAGTGGTACGGCATCATTTCGCTGCGGGAATTGACCGCCGAGGGGGCGATCAGCGTCATCTTGAATGGATTGCGATCGAAGCGCGGGATTTCTTCCGCCATCTTCGAATCGATGGTGAAATCCCGGTTCGCGGAGTTGAACTCCACCGCGTTGGGCGTCTCGTTGACGGTAATGGTTTCTTGCAGCGCCCCCGGCTTGAGGGTGGCGTTCACGGTAATGTCGCCGCGCGTCTCAACCACAATATTCTCTTGAATGTAACGGCTGAACCCGGTCGCCTCGATGGTCACCGTATATGTGCCGGGATCGACCAAGTCGAACAGATACAGGCCAGTGTCGCTGGTCTGCTTGACTACCCGGACTCCCGTATTAACGTTCGCTAGCGTCACCGTCGAGCCTGCGATCACCGCTTTGGTTTCGTCAGTGACCAAGCCCTCGATGCGCCCACGATAATCCTGCGCTACGCCGCTTGCGGCGAAGATCAGCAGCAGCGCAATCGCCCACTGCCATGTGGGAAAAAACCTACTCTTCATAATATAGACCCCTTTCCGGTTCAACCTAGAACCGCTCAACGTACTGGAAAATCCGACCCCTTTTCAAAGACCGCAGTTCACACCGCGGACTCGCCAAAGCAATCCCGTGCTCGACTGGAGCGCCATTCTCTCTGTAGCGAATGCCTCGCCCGCACACAGGCAGTTGGCGCTCTTGCTGTCCGGCGACATGACCCACCCGTGCCTGGAACAGAATGTAGTTGAGGGTGACGTCCGAATCAAGGAAAAACCAGGTGTTTTCTCCGGGAGTTTACGTAAACATGCGTGAACGATGTTCTGGAATCAATGAGTTGAACTGGTTCCTCGCGCCCGGTGTGGATTTTTTAGACGCCAGGTGTTAACGTAGTTTCTTCGGGATAATCAGGTCCGAATGATGGACTGTCGCTTTGAGTGAACTACTCAATCAGCACTCGGAGCAATTCACATCGCTCGACGGGGATGAGCGTTGGGCTTTGGTTCAACGCGTGGCTTCCAGCCGCCACCTCGCCAAGGCGCCGCAGCTCCGCGAGATCCTTCTCTACGTCTCCCACCGCGTGTTGGCCGACCATGCCGCCGCCATCAGTGAACAGGAAATCGGGTGCAAAGTTCTGGGACGCCGGCCGGACTTCAGCCCCAATGAGGATAATATTGTCCGGGTCCAAATCCGGCACCTTCGCAAGAAGCTGGAAGATTACTTCGGTATGGAAGGGGCGGCCGAACCC
>Ga0182014_10002608_pt1 | contig 22497 bp, 17 predicted proteins | sample 612S2DmetaG_FD_120489 | JGI IMG/M metagenome (GOLD analysis project Ga0182014, IMG submission 120489) | Permafrost microbial communities from Stordalen Mire, Sweden - 612S2D metaG | ecosystem: Environmental > Terrestrial > Soil > Wetlands > Permafrost | place: Sweden: Stordalen | collected...
ATTCCCATTTGAATTCCCATTTGAATTCCCATTTGAATTCCCATTTGAATTCCCATTTGAATTCCCATTTGTAGAATTAGAAAAACCCGGCATGTAATTATTGACCAACGCGTTTCCGGAATAATAATTTATTCCATTACCTGTGGGATTAGTTGTAATCATTGCTGTGCACACCATAGGGCACACACCTATATCCTCTCTGTTATTGGATCCATACCAGTTGGCCCCCACATTAAACTCGCTATATTCGGGATTAGATTTAACATTAAAATTTTGATTACCTACTATGATATTATATAAGATATTTATGAGATTATTTGACTCTTGATAATTATCTCCAAGGCCTATACCATCTCCCGTGTCAAATACATCTATATATGTTAAAGTGGATTTTACACTATTCTCTATTGTATTGTTGATTATTGTATCATTTACACTGTAGGAATCAATATAAATTCCGTTTATATTGGAAGTAATATTATTTTGGGATATAGAGGTGTTTTCTGTGGTATCTTCAAGAGAAATTCCGTTTATCCTATTTTTATCAATTTTATTGCCTGTGATGTTGATTTTATAAGTGTTAGATAAATATGCTCCATATTCATTATTTTCAAGAGTGTTGTTCTTAACCGACACATTTTTGGAAGAATAAACTGATAATCCACTTAAATTATTATTTATAATATTATTTGAGGTTATTCCAATATTAGAAGAATTAGATATATTTATTCCAGAATTAATGTTATTTTTTATCAGATTTTTATTTGCAGATACATTTTTAGAATTTTCTATATTTAGTCCATTTCCACCTGAATTTGTTAAATTATTTTGATTTAAATTGCTATAAGATACATTTTTTAAATAGACAGAATCTTCATGGCCGCCTGAAATGTTATTAGAGTTAATAGTTATATTTTTTACATTTTCGGCGATTATACCATAATCTGAGTTAGTTATAATATTAAATCCTGCAATGACACTACCTAAATTTGTATTAGTGAAATAAAAAGCAAAAGTTCCTAATCCGGGGATGTTATTAGAATTGTTACTGATTATTATTGTATTTTTATTACTGATAATGTTCAATTTTTTGTTTATTATTAAGGATATGTTGCTATAACTACTCCCCAGAAAGTTAATTGTATCGCCTTGATTTGATCCATTAATCAGGGTTTGTATATCGTAATTTTGTAATCCTGGAGCGATATTAATAGTGGCTGCTGAAGCAGGGGACATATTTGTGCTTATAAAGATTATTATTGATAGTAATAATAATATCGAACGAAGATTTAATATTTCTTTTATTTTTTTTGAATTCATTTTCTCACGTAATATTTATAAGATTTATTTATCGAATTATATATTTATACATATATGATTGTAACATATATCTATAATTAAATTCCAATATAAGATTATCCTTTAAAAATTAATAATAGATATAATTAACAATATAAATTAATAAAAATTTCAAATAATTGTTTATTATTAATTTTAACCATTTTAAGTCATTTTAGATCAAAGAGAATGATAATAAATTTTAATCAATCGAAATGTTTATATTATACATTCGATAATGGTTTTGTTGTAAAATAAGTTAATACTAAAATCGGAGGGGAAAATTTGAAAGGGATAAATAAATTTTTAATACTTTCTTTTGTTGTCCTATCGATATTTGGTTCTGGAATTGCTAGTGCTTCTGCTGCTACCGTAACGGTGGCTTCAGGATTGAATAATACTCAAATTCAGACCATTATTGATGGATCACAATCGGGAGACACAATAGAGTTTTTAGGAAGTGAATATGATAATATTGCTTTGGTAATAAATAAGACACTGAACCTTGTAGCAGTTAATAGTGGAACAGTTATAAAAGCCATTAGTAATTCATCAGCTATTCCACAAATAGTTACCAATAATGCCATAGCCAACACAGCTGCATTTTACTTCTTTAACGGTACCAATGGGGCAGGTAATGGAAGTTCATTAAGTGGATTTAATATTACTAGTATGGCCAATTCAACTACTGGTATGGGTTACGACAATTCATTGATCTATTCCCAGTACGTAAGTGGACTTAACATATATAATAATAGTCTAAACTTAGCATCATGGGGAATATATGCTTATGAATGTCCAAATTTAATCATCAATAACAACACTGTCGGAAACATGGCCACCACAGGTATCCTTTCCTTTGGATCAGCAAATGCCATAATTTCAAATAATAGTGTCCAAAACTGTTCCAACCATGGAATTGATGTAAGACACCCTGTAGGGCCTAACGTAACAGTTAGTGGTAATCTAGTTAATAATTGTAATGAAGGAATTTATTTAATGCACTCACAAGGACATAGTGTGTACAATAATACAATCACAAATTGTAAACTAAGTTCTATAACGGTATACGGTGCAGGAAATGTGAATATAACTAACAATACAATGAGTAACTCATTTGTAGGAGTATTACTATCTTCTGGATTTTACAATGTTAGCATCCAGAATAACACCTACAACCTAACATCTACAGCGTTCCCACCAACATTCCCATATTATGTATTAATAGCTGACAGCAGTACAAACAGTAAAACAAGTGCAAATGGAACATTCAGTGACTCTGCAGACCAATATTCAAATATTTCACTAAGTTCTGTTTACTCTAATTCCAGCATAACCAATGGTAAAACCACCACATACACTATAAAAGTTTCAAACAATGGACAAAGTTCAGCAAACAACCTAAACATAACTAATCTCTTACCATCTTCCAATTACATTAACTATCAAGTTGGAGCAGTATCGAGAGGAACTTTTAACGCAACTACCGGTACTTGGAATTTGAATACCTTGAGTGCAAACAGTGAAGCCATAATTGTATTTACAGTAACAGCTAAACATGCAGGAAAACTATCTACCAGCCCATCGGTAAATTATATAGATAACAATGGGAAGAATACAATAAATGCATCAAACAGTAATTTAAATATTAACAAAGATGTTGAGGATCATTATACCTATTCTGTAAGCAAATCAAAAGTCAAAGCTGGAAGTAAATTTAATCTATCAATAAAAATAACAAACCATGGTCTTGATAATTCAGGAACAATTACTGTACAAAACAAACTTTCTAGTGCGTTCACTAAAATCAGTACAAGCCAAACAGCCCCGTTCAAATACAGCTCTAATAAATGGACAGGAACCGTAGGATCAAATAAAACAATAAACTTGAAAATGTCAATTAAAATAAATAAAAAAGGTGTACACAAAATACCAGTAATAGTTAATGGTAAAACAAAGTTAATTACTGTAACTGGAACCTGAATTCACATTTTGTAATTCAGAATTACCATTTTTTATTTTTTTGATTGTAGATCCGTGAATCATTTCTAAAGGGTAAGAAAGAGTCTGATTTTATTATTATCCGAATTGATTTTGGTCAACTTCAATATGGCATCAAGAATATAACTCAAAATAAATATTCAGATTAACTTAAAATATAAATAGGGATTGATCAAATTGTTAGAGTTATTATGGCAGTTAGGGATATTATCTACAGTTTTAATATTTGGTATTAAAATTGGACTTGCTATTGGTTTTGCTGGTCTTTCAAAAAAAGTTGGAGTAATTATAGCAGCTAGTTATGGGATAGGCACATTGGTACTGGCTTCAATAATCTCAGGATATGCAAATCTTCTATATAAAGTAGTATATGATTACAATTTTGTATTATTCTCGTTAATGGCTTTAATTATTTCATATGCTGGTTTAATAACGATTAGAGAATGGAAAGTACACCATAAAAATCACGCAAAGGCCACATGTGCAGCTATGATTGCGCCTTGCCCTTGCTGTTTTGGAGCTGTTGTGGTAGCAATAGTATTAATATCCCCAATTATAGGAGTTTCTTCAGCAACCATTGGACAATATGCAGCATTGTTATTAAGTTTAACAATAGTGGTATTCTATTTTGCATCTGGAGCCATAGTTAGAATTGTTAAGAAACCTTATCCTATTTTACTTGGAAACTTCATGCTTTTTGCGGGATTCTATTTTTTAGCAAGTACTATTTTGTTACCTAATATCAATGCAGTTATACAGTCCCCAATGAGACCAACAAACATAAATTCTGTAACTACGCTAAGTTATGTAGCTATTTTAGTGGTTATTCTTATAGTCATAGGATTTTACAGGACTAAAAAACAATACAATAGGGGGTGATTTATATGGCAGTGATTCCAGGCAGTGACATTATTAATAGTACACTTTATGTTGTTTCTCAAAGTTTACTTTTACCAGTTATAGCAGTTCTTTTGATAATGTTGGTATATGTTGTAATTGAGGGGGGAGGGATAATTTCCGAGTATTCCATTAGAAGAAAGACAACTTTTGTAGAGGTGGAAAGTTTTATAATGAATATTTCGAATAATAGTTCGCCAGCAACGATTAAAGACATTTTAGAGGAGATTGAACTTCCCAAGGTACATAAAGAAATATTAGGAAAAATAGCAGACATTAGCGCTTTAGGAGTAAAATCTAGAGAGGTATTGGCACGTAAATTGATAGAAGAAGAAGAAATCAAAGCAATCAAAAAGATAGAAAAAACCGATATTATTGCTAAAATTGCCCCAGCAATAGGTCTTATGGGAACATTGATACCAATGGGCCCAGGACTTGCTGCTTTAGGCGCGGGAGATATAACAACACTTTCTCAAAATTTGATGGTTGCATTCGATGCTGCAATTCTAGGCATGGCTTCTGCAGCAATTGCATTTACAATATCCAGAGTAAGAAGGAGATGGTATGAAGATCAAATATCAAATTTAGATGCTATGGCTGAATCGCTCTTGGAGGTTATACAAAATGCTAAGGAAAAGAAAAAAACTTATATCGAATGATGGTGAAGTAGATCCTTTGGTATATGCAGTCAATATGGTGGATTGTATGCTGGTTTTAGCAGTAGGATTTTTAATATTCACTGTAATGTCTTTTGGAATGCAAAGTGTTGTTTTCAGCAGCGCTTCACCTCAGGAGAAACAGGATATTATGAAAGCAGTACAACAAACAGTAGAACTTCAACAGGGAAAAGTGCTAAATAGCACACCGGAAACGCAGTCTGGAAAAGGAAGCGGGTATGTTCAGGTAGGAACTGTATACAAAGATCCAAAAACGAATAAAATGATCATGGTGGGATAACAAAATTTATTATTTTTTGGTGTAATCATGGACAAGTATGATGTAGATGTGTATAACAAATTGTCACTGAAAATAAAGGATCAACTTGGATTAAAAAAATCTCCAGTAGCAATTAAACTTGTTTCAAATAAAGAGCACATTCCCGAAGGAATTCCAAAAGTAGAAGAAAATTTTAGGCACTGTGAAATGGTTCAAAAAGCATTAAAAGGGGAAATATTTTATTCAACAGCCAAAGAACAACAATTATGTAATGGGGCAGGAGCATTAGGACTAACAGAACCCACGGCAAAAGTTAAATCTGGGGAAATGCATTACTCTATGGGAAAATTTTCGAGCTTGGAATCTGCAAAAAGAACTGTAAATGCTATTCCAAAGATAGATAATATAATGAAAGCAGTTTTATATGCACCTCTAGAAACAACCCCATACAATCCTGATGTTGTTATTATAATTTGTAATACTCAACAAGCTATGCGATTATCGCAAGCAATGGTTTATACCCTTAATGATCGTTTTAAGGCAGACTTTGCAGGAATCCAATCAATCTGTGGAGATGCCGTTGCAGGACCATATAAAACCAAAAGACCAAATATAACGTTGGGATGTGATGCTTCAAGAAAATTTGCTGGTATAAAACCATATGAAATGATAGTTGGTATGAATGCTGAGGATATTGGTTTTGTTGTGAATGCTCTTGATGAACTAAATGAGATTAAAAGAGTTAGATATGGTTTCTAAGAATCTTTATATGGGGAATTAAATCAAATAACTTTAAGAGGGAACTTTATGAATCCATAATGAAAATTTTATAATTTGTTGTTAATTGGAGAAATATAATATTAATACTAAATTATTTTTTTATATGTCAAAATAGGGTCTAGACTTAATACATTTCAAAATATGTTTTGTGAATCAATTATGTAATTATGTTCATACTAATTAGTTAAAACATATGCCATTATTAAGGATATTGTTCGGAAAATAATAAGATATTTGTTGGAATTTTTACTTTTTAATAATACTAATATGTTAATTCTTATATCAATTTTATCATATATGTATATCACTTTTACTTAACTTACGATCCATACAAATCACACGGAAACTCGACAAAATTTATAACCCTAAAAAATTGTATAGACAATGGATATACTCCTACTCAAAAATGCATGGATATATGCTGAAATTGATGTATAAATTTATTAATTCGTATTAAATTATTTTCAATAGTCTATTAGTTATTCAAATTCTAAAATGTCATTTTGATATTTGAAAAAAAATAATAAAAAGTGGATACTTAGCAGATCATGAACGTATGTTGCCTGTACACAATAATAAAATTTACAATACAATTTATGTATTTAATCAAAACTATTGTTTCATTTCTATTTTGACCATTAGTGAACTAAATTTATGTATTATCGTTAAGGAATCTTTTTATTTCTTGTGCAATGATTTCTGGTTTGCCCGTTGCATCTTCGGCAGCCGCGTGATCAATCCCTGGAACTTCAATATGTTCTACATGAGGTAATACATCATTTAAAGCATCTATACTGTGTTTCAGGAATAAAAATGTTTTACTGCCGTTGAGTAATAACACATCTGCAGATACATCTTTGAAGTCTTCAATTGTCCCTTTAGTTTCATTAACAAGCACCACATCATTGTGGAATGTAGGTACAAGATCTTTAAGAGTTAAATCACCTTCTTTGACCCTCCTTGCATCTAATTCCATTACAATTATAAAAATTAGTCTCAATATTATATTTGGTATGTATTTTACCCATTGATAAGGTGGTTCGAGTTCATCACCACTTACTTTGGTTGCTATTTCACTGCTAGTCACCATTGCCATGCTAAAATTGCCTTGAGCTACATATTGATCGTAACGTTTACCAATGTCGTTGAAGTTGTTCATTTCAGTTTCGTTAACATAAAATGGTGGTTCAAAAAGGACAACTTTACGGATTATAGGTAAATAGAGGGCTGATTGCAATGCAATAATGGCACCTGTTGCTGTACCAAAAACATAATGTGCACCGGTTTTTTTAATAATTGCATCCATATCTTCTACTTCCCTTTGTAGGCCATAATCATCGCCAAAGGGTCCGCTTAAACCACGACCACGACGATCTGGAATGTATATGGTGAATTCATCAGACAGAGTAGTACCAAGTTTCATCAAAGTTTGAGATGCCTTTGCACCTCCATGCACTAAAATAATACCTGGACCAGTGCCCATCTGCCTGTAACCAATGATAGTACCATCTTTTGAAATTACTGAATCTGTGGTATATTTTTGTTTATTACTCATATCAAACCTCCTTAGTTACCCAATCCATATTTTAGAAAGTCTACAAAGTTTTTGGCATTTTCAAGTATGTTCTCTAATTCATAATCCTCTTCTTCATTAAATATTTCAAAATAATTTGTAAATAAATAACTCCTTATTTTCGTTATGAATTCGTTTGAAAACCTTTTATTAAAATCACCATTTTTTGTAGCATTCTTTATCAGTTGTACTAGCAATAAATCATTACTACCTTCAACTGCACTTTTTAATTCATTATTTATTTCATTTGAATTTTCTTTAATAAACATGGTAATAAATCTGTAATATTTGGGGTTTGCTGCGGCAAATTTCCCCGAAATTTCGAATTTTATTTTTAAATCTTCAAAAATATCTTTATCTTTTAACTGTTGTTCGCTCATGTTTTTATTTATAAATTCAACTTGATATCCCGCTGCAGTTTCCAGTATGAATGAATAAAGAGCCTTTTTATCTTCAAAGTGGTAATAGAAAAGACCTTTGCTGATGCCTGCGTTTTTGATGATTTTGTTCAATGAAGCGTTTTCGTAGCTATGGGATGAAAACTCATCTAAAGCCGCTTCAATAAGTTTATTTTTCCTTTTAAATGAATTTTCATTCATTTTTTTAACCTCTGATTAATGTTTATAACATTGATTATCCCAAAATTTTCAATTATTATTTATGTAATAAGTATTATATAAGACCATGTGGTCTGAAATATTCAATATAACATTTGTTATACAGATCAAATAGTAAAAATTTATAACTCACTTTTTAATTCTTGAAGTAAAAATGGGAATTTAATATTCATATTTAATATGTCACATGAGTTTTTAATTTGTTTTTGTTTATATTGGAAGGTTAAATGCTAATTTACACAAATTTTCACATAATTCAGGTTTATGTACAAGGTAATCTCCCCAAGATAATCCCATGTCACAAGCTCTGGCAACAACTTAAAGCAAATTACACCTTCAAATTCAAAACAGGGAAATAAATTACCTTCTTTTTTTCTTTTTTTAATTTGAATGTTGTATTATTGAAAATGGATATACTCATACCTAAAAGTGCATGGATATATCAAGAAATTGATGTATAAAACTGAGAATTAGTATTATTTTTAATCTCAGGAATATAATTATCAACGATTACTAACCTAAGTTTGCAATGATTTTCTTCAACTAATCCTACTTGTAATCATGAGAAAAAATAAAAAAATATTAAAATAATCTTCATGTGGTGTAGTAGCGTTTCTGGAAATATAATGCTACATTAACTAGACTTATAAGTACTGGAACTTCTACTAATGGTCCTATTACGGTTGCAAATGCTACTGCAGACCCTATTCCAAAGACTGCTATTGAAACAGCAATAGCAAGTTCAAAGTTGTTACTGGCAGCTGTAAATGATAATGCAGATGTTTTAGAGTAATCCGCACCTGCCTTATATCCTAACAAAAAGGTTGTGAAAAACATTATTACGAAGTATAATAGTAGTGGAATGGCTATTATCACTACATCAAGGGGTAATTGGACTATGACATTTCCTTTTAAGCTGAACATCAGTATGATTGTAAATAATAGTGCTATGAGCGTTATGGGGCTGATTTTAGGTATGAATTTTTCATTGTACCATTTAATACCTTTTCGTTTTACTAGGAAGTATCTGGTTAATATTCCAGCAATAAATGGTATTCCAAGATATATGAAAACACTTTCAGCTATCTGTATTATGCTTATGTTTACAACACTTCCCTGTATCCCTAATAATGGTGGTAGAACTGTGATGAATATCCATGCATAAATACTGTAGAAAAATACTTGAAAAATACTGTTAAATGCTACTAAACCTGCAACATATTCACTATTTCCTTTTGCGAGTTGGTTCCAAACAATTACCATCGCAATACAACGTGCAAGACCCATTAATATTAAACCAACCATATACTCCGGGTAACCTCGCAGAAAAACTACAGCGAGAATGAACATCAATATAGGCCCAAATATCCAATTCTGGAATAAAGATAAACCTAATATTTTAGTGTCCTTGAAAACTTCTCCCAACTTATCAAACCTAACCCTGGCTAAAGGAGGGTACATCATCAAAATTAAACCTATAGCTATAGGGATACTGGTTGTACCAACAGAAAATCTATTAATAAATGATTCAACACCAGGAATAAAGTAACCTATAGAAATTCCTATGCCCATGGCTAAGAAAATCCAAATGGTTAAAAACCTGTCTAAAAATCCTAGTTTAGGAGTGTCACAAATTTGGCCAGTAACCTGACCTGTAATATCATCTTTCATATTCAGCCTCATTTTCAATGAAAATTATTATATTACTTTTTTAATAGAGAATTTAAATCTTGAATAGGATATAGAAACTCATTTGTAGGAGTTTTTAACATATTATCTTCGTTTATAGACTTTAGAGATTTCCTAATAGCACTTAGACTTGATAAAATCAATAATGTGGGTAAGCTAATCCTTGCGATGCCTTGTTTTTTCAGATCATTGATAGAAAAATTTTCGATATTATAAGGCATTCCTGCAGCAATACTAATCGGCCCCTTTACTTCTCTACTAATGACTTTTACTTCATCCATAGTTTCTACATAGGTTATAAATGCAATATCTGCTCCGGATTCAATATATTGATTAGCACGACTTATTGCAATTTTTAATCCTTCTGATCTATCTTCAGTAGATCTTAGAGCATCTGTACGTGCATTGATGATAAAATTAGGATTTCCTTCTACTTCTGCTGTTTCCCGTGCAAACATTATTTTTTGGGTCATTAAATCTTCATTTATCACAGAAACTTTGGTTTTTCTATCAAGTATCTGATCTTCTAAATTAATACCTGCAACTCCTGTCTGAATAAATTCTTAATAGTATCAATTACTTTTTCAGGACCACCATATCCATCTTCACCATCAGCCATTACGGGAATATCTACGGATTCTACAATTTTACGGGTCCATTCAAGATTCTCAGAAAGAGTAACATCATTTTCTATAGGATAACCAGATGCAATAGAAAAACTGTATCCTGAACACTGTATAGCCTTAAATTTTTCTTTTTCAACCAGTTTAGCACTTATAGGATTATATACATCAGGCATTATCAGAGTTTTGCCTGAATTTAAAAGATTTTTAAGTATTACACTTTTATTCATTGAAATTCTCCATGGGATGATTAGTAAATAAAATTTGGATAATTTAATTGATATTAATTTTAACCCATTTTACGAGGATTTTATTAGTAGTTCCTTAAGATTTTCAGGTAGTTTAGGATTTGTTAGTTTGTAATGTATCCATTCTCCATCTTTACGTGATTTTAATAGCCTTGCATTTTTTAAGATGTTTAGGTGGTGGGATACAGTTGGTTGTGGTTTGTCCAGTGCTGACATTATCTCACAGACACATAATTCCCTATATTTTAGTAAGTAAATAATTTTTAGCCTGGTGGGATCTCAAGAGCTTTGATTATATCTGCATTTTTTTGTAGTATATCTTCATCAGGCATTTCTGACATTATTTTTTCCAGATTCTTTATATGATTACAAGTTGGTTTATCTTGCCCGTTAATTTCACATGTTTTCATAACCAATTCTATATTACAATGATATATTTAAATATATGGATGTAAATAGAATGGTTGATAATGAGTATTCAAAGGAAAGATAAAAATGACTCCACAAAAATTAAAAGAAAAAATATTAATTATCTGCAACCACAATTCCGTCAGATCACAAATCGCTGAAGGACTATTAAAATCGTTATATAGTCAATATTATGATGTTTATAGCGCAGGGGACGAACCAACTACAGTGAATCCATATGCAATAAAAATTCTGGCAGAAATTGGTGTTGATATTTCTAAAAATCGATCCAAAAGTTTAAAAGGATTTGAAGGTTTAGAATTTGATTTTGTGGTTACTGTATGTGGCGGAGATAGTAAAGCTTGCCCATTTTTCCCTGGAGGAAAAACTTATCTTCATGAATCATTTGAAGACCCTACAGAAGTTGATGGAACTGACCAGGACAAAACTGATGCTTTCAGAAGAACTAGAGATGAAATTAAAATTTGGATAGAAAAAACTTTCAAAATATGAGATAAAAAAATGATCGTATATTGCAGATTCAACATTACAACGGATAAAATTTGAGATATAATCTATTAATGATTCGAAAATAAAAAATTAATTGATGAGAAGAATATAATTTAACGTAATACTTTTCATATAGCTTTTATGTTAAAAATAGTTCTAAAGTGGAGTTATTATTCGGATGATACTCAGTATCATAGTAGTATTAAAAATGGATATAATCATACCCCAAATAGCATGGATATATAAATAAATTGATGTATAAAACTGGGAATTAGTATTAATTTATTTTCAAATAAAATCAAAAGACGTTACAGAATATGTATCATCTATAAAATCCAGACACTTAACTCATTTTAAACAAATTTAATCAATATAACATAAATTGTTTTACATGAAATTTATAAAAACACATTTATTTGATTATTAATCCAAGTTATCTTTTTAAATTTCAGTTATTGTTTTCAAGTTTTTCTAATTTATTATTTTTTTTTATTTATATTTTTCATTATTCACAATAAAATTTCAAAACTTTAATACAGTGTGACATTTTATATTATTTAATATTATCCGATATCTTATTCAGAGCTGTGGTTAATTTGATATGTATTAAAAAATTAATTAATTTAAAATAAATCTCTAATCTATCTTTAATTATTCTCTGAATGTTCAACAACATTATCACAAATATAACTATTTTAAAATAATTATTGAATGTAGGGATGATAAAAAATATGGGATAGTCAAATCATAAATTAATCTAATTCTAGTTAATGTTAAAATATTATAGGAGGTCACTAAATTTGCGAAAATATAAATGTCGTGTATGTAACTATATCTACGATCCAGAGGTGGGGGAACCCCGGACCAACACTCCTCCAGGTACAGCCTTTGAAGATTTACCAAGTACTTGGAGATGTCCTAAATGCGGAGTACCTGCATTCAAATTCTCACCCATGTAAAACTTTGAAAGTTAAATCATATAACATCACAAAATAAATGAATTTGTAAATATATTTTCCTGTGATAAGTCTTAAATAGTATGATAAAGAATTTGATGATTCTTATTACCACTAAATATACCAATTATGGAAATTATACTATATATTAGGGGTATAATGTTAAAAACCAACGATATACAAATAAACAAAATCAAACTTGAAGCAAACAAACATATCAATAACATTTGAGGATAAAGAAGTTCACTTAGAACAATATACTTTTTTAAAAGATCGATTAAATAACTACAAATTATATATGAATAGTGAATATCCTTTTAAATTTGAAATTACAATATGATACATCCTCACAACTCTTATCAATTGGAATTAATATAATAATTCCAGATAATTATATACCCCGTGAACCTGAAAAAGCCAATGAGATACTTATGGATCCTATAAATACATTTCAAATATTTTATGATGCACAAAACGAAATATACAACCGAAAGCTAAAAATATCTTAATAGTTTTGATTGGGTATCGTAAAGAAGAATGTAGTTCCTTTTCCAAGTTCGGATTCGACCCAAATTTTTCCTCGGTGCTTTTGTATTATTCTTTTTGTAATAGCCAAACCAATACCAGTTCCATCATATTTTTCGCGAGTGTGCAGGCGCTGAAAGATTTTGAATATCCTTTCCAAATGTTTTTGATCTATTCCAATTCCATTATCCTTTATAGAGAATATATATTCATCATCAATATAATCTGCTGATATGTGTATTTCAGGGGGTTCTTCGCCATGGTATTTGATAGCATTGCTTATAATGTTCTGAAATAACTGAATCATCATTTGATTATTAGCATAAATTAAAGGAAGTGGATCATGGGTTATAATGGCATTAGATTCCTCGATAGTTGGTTTTAAGTTTTTTAGTACTGTTTCTAATATTTTGTCGCTCTGTAGATATTCGTATTCTCTTTCAGTGCTTCCGATTTTAGAGTATTCTAAAAGGTCATTGATCATCATATCCATACGTTTTGCGCCATCTACAGCATAATTTATGAAATCATTTGCATCTTCGTCAAGCTCATCAATATATCTTTTCTGTAAAAGCTGAAGGAAACTTGTGATCATGCGTAGAGGCTCTTTCAAATCGTGGGATGAGACATAAGCAAATTGTTCTAGCTCTTGATTAGAAATTTTATACTTCTCAATCAATTTCTCCAATCGAATTTCAGCCGTTTCATGTTCGTCAATTTCTACATTTAACATTTTCTGAATGTTTGCATTACGGTCATGTAATATTTTTTCGGCTTCTTTCTGGGCAGTAATATCTGTTAAAGTTATTCTAAATTCTTTAAAATTTCCATTTTCATCTTGGACTTTTATTGTTTCCAATTTTGCGTAAAATGAATTTTTGTCTATTATTATAAGTTTAAGCTCTACAGTTTCTTTAGTTTCTTTATCCAAGACTTTCATAATGTGATGATGAAACTTGTTTCGATATTCGGGTTCAATAAACTGGATTAATGCTTTTTTGTAGAGGTTATTTCTATCAGATTTTAATAGTGTTGCTCCTGTAAGGTTAACCTTTAATATGATACCCTCTTTATTCAGGGTAAAATATCCTATGGGTGCAAAGTTGTAGAGATCAAAATATTCATGTCGGGAATTTTCTAACTTTAACTGAGCTTCCCTCAGTTCCTCATTTTGCATTTCTAATTCAATCTGATGAACACTTAACTCATAAATTACTTCATCAACATCTTCAGAACTATAGTTTATAGGATTCAACTGGCTTTGAAGTAATTCTTCAGCTTTTTTACGCAGTTTATCCTCTTTTACCTTCTCAGAACTCATTAATTTCTCCATACGTTAAAATGAATAAGTTTGTATAAATTGGTTTAATAATGTTAATATAATATTAATAAAGTTTTATTGGTCAATTAAAATATATAAATATTTTCAAATTTGATAAAATTATTCAAATAAAAATGATTCCAAAATTTAATTCTTTATTTGATTGTGTGGGTTCTAAAATGACTAAAAAGATAGAAAAAAACTTAAAAGGTAAAATTAGCCATAATTCGTCAAATTTTTTTTATGTGGGTATTGGAGCATCTGCAGGTGGACTAGATGCACTTCAAAAATTTCTTTCAAACGTTCCTGAAAAAAGTGGAATGGCTTTTATTATTGTTCAACACTTGGATCCCATCCATAAAAGTGCCTTAACCGATATTTTGTCCCGTTACACATCAATGAAAGTGATGGAAGTTGAAGATGGAGTTCAAGTCATATCAGAACATGTTTATATAATTCCACCCGACAAAGATATGAGCATTCTAAACGGGAAACTCCAACTGATGGAACCCCTTGAACCACATGGCCAAAGAATGCCCATAAACTACTTTTTCAGAAGCCTAGCCGAGGATCAAAAGGAAAAAAGTGTAGGTATAATCCTTTCAGGCTATGGGGGTGACGGTACAATTGGTTTAAAGGCAATAAAAGCAAATGGAGGAATATGCATTGCACAAGATCCATCAACGGCAGGATCTGACAGTATGCCCAACAATGCGATAAACACAGGACTCGTTGAAATAGTCTTAGCACCAGAAGAAATACCAGAAAAACTCATATCCTACACACAATCTTCCAATAATATCCTTAAAAAAATATTAACCCCTGAAGACCAGACAATCCAATCAATACAGAAAATATTCATTCTAATCCGGAATAAAACAGGGCATGATTTTTCACAATACAAAAAAAGCACAGTTAACAGACGTATTGCACGACGAATGAACCTTCACCAAATAGAAGAAATGTCCCAATATCTACGATACCTAGAAGAAAACCCTTATGAAATAGATCTACTCTTCAACGAGTTTTTAATAAATGTAACCCACTTTTTCAGGGATCTTGAAGCCTTTGAATCCCTTAAACAAGACGCTTTGAATGAAATAATAAAAGAAAAATTAGATTCAGGTATACTAAGGATCTGGGTTCCAGGGTGTTCAACTGGTGAGGAAGTATATTCAATTGCAATAATAATACAAGAACTTTTAGAAGAAACAAACAAAAAAATAGAAGTTCAAATATTCGGCACGGATCTAGACGAAAACTCAATAAAAACAGCACGATCAGGCACATACCCCACTATCATCTCCGCAGATATAAATCCAGAACGTCTAAATAAATTCTTCGATAAAAAAAACAATTCCTATACCATCAAAAATAATATACGAGAAATGGTAATATTTTCAATCCATAACGTCATCAAGGATCCTCCATTCACCAAGTTAGATCTTATATCATGCAGAAACCTTCTGATCTATCTTGAAAGTGGCGCACAGGAAAAAGTACTTTCAAAATTTAATTACGGCCTTAACAAAGATGGAATCATCATATTAGGACCTTCAGAAAGCATTGGAGAGTTCCTAGACTCATTTTCTGTAATTGACAAAAAGTGGAAGATATTTAAATGTAATAAATCAAACGGCTTCGCACTTGACTTCTTGCAAACTCACCCACTAACCCACCAACAACATTATTCAGCATACTGGGACGATCAATTCGATTTAAAAAATTCAAAACCAGAAATTGGTTTGAACATAACAGCAATGGCAGAAAAAAATTTAATCAACATATATGCCCCTCCATCAGCATTAATAGACAGTAATGGAGGAATATTATATATACACGGCCGTTTAGGAAAATACTTGGAACCTTCTCCTGGAAAAGCCTCCCAAATGAATATTCATAAAATGGCAAAAGAGGGCATAAAATTAGCATTAAGCTCTGCAATTCAAAATGCAATATCAAAAAATAAAAAAATTGTAATGGAAAATCTTAAAATTGATGAAGCCAATGAAAAGAATCATCTCTTTAAACTCACAATAAACCCCTTGAAGAATCATGAAGCGGTGAAAGGATTGTTAATTGTTTCATTTGAAGAATCACAAAACCAAAATGAAGAAGAGTATGATAAAATCAAACTAAATCCCTTTTCCAAAATTAGTGATCACATTAAGGCACTTGAAAATGAGCTTAAATTAACTAAAGAACAACTTAACGATACAATTGAAAAGATGACAACCTCCAATGAGGAACTTCAATCTGCCAACGAGGAACTTCAATCCATGAATGAAGAATCGCAAAGTACAAATGAGGAACTAGAAACTTCTAAAGAGGAATTGCAATCTATTAATGAAGAGCTTAGCACTGTTAACACTGAACTTCAAATAAAAGTAGATGAACTATCAAGCATAAGCGACGACATGACAAATCTATTCAACAGCACCGAAATAGCAACAATATTTGTAGATAATAAACTTAATATCAGACGTTTCACAGAAGAAGCAACGAAAATAATAAAACTAATAGAATCAGATTTGGGCCGTCCTCTAAGCGATATTGCTTCCATTATAAAATATCCAGAACTAACAGATGACATACGTCAAGTCATTAAAAAAGTGGCTTTCAAAGAAAAAGAAGTCAACACCGCAAAAGGCGAATGGTATAACGTAAGAATCATGCCATATAAAACCTCACAAAATGTTATTGATGGAGCAACAATTACATTCATAAATGTAAGCCAACTTAAAAATTTCCAAGAAAAAATACAATCAACCCTAGAATACACTGAAAATATAATTAACACAGTTCGCGAACCATTAATCGTCCTTGATCAAGACCTTAAAGTGATATCAGCCAACAGAACCTTCTTCGAAACCTTCAAGTTAAAAAAATCAGAAACAGAAGGTGAAAAAATATACAAGATAGGGGATGGTGAATGGAACATTCCCACACTTCAAAAACTTCTAGAAGAAATACTCCCAAAGAACAACGAAATCAATGACTTTAAATTTGAACACAATTTCCATAAAATTGGATACAAAAAAATGTTATTAAATGCTAGAAGAATCTACAGAGGTGACATAGGCACAAATCTAATCCTCCTAGCTATGGAAAATGTGCAATGATACCGTAGACTGAGTTTTTAAATGATTTAAGAGTAAAACAAGTATAATCTATTTTTAAAATATTTTCAAGTGATTTTATAGAGCAGTTGGTGACCTAATCAATAGTTACTTAGAATATTATGAAATTATTGACTTGATTATGGATACTAGCCAGATCATGAAGTTGTTTTGCCTGCATACCCTGCTCTTTAGAAATATCAAAATTAATAATAACTTTATTTAAAAAGTTATGTCAAAAATGACTCTAGTATAATTATTATTCAGATAATACCCAGTCTCATAGTATCATTAAAAATGGATAGACTCATACCTAAAAGTGCATGGATATATAATAAAAATTGATGTATAAAATTGAGAATTAGTATTATTTCTAATTTCCAAAAAACCCATATTATTAATGATTTAACCAATTTAAGTTGCAATGATTTCCTTCAAGTAAGACTATGTGTAATCGTAAGAAAAATAAATAATATCAATTTAAAATCGTTTATCTTTTATATTATGGATGTATTTTCATTAAATAGTTCAAAAGATTAATTTGGTATGCATCAATTACAATTTTAATTAAACTATCGAAAAGGTAATTGTTGTAATTATGTTGCCTATATACAATCGATTGATCGATCGCTTGGTTGCTCATTTAATTTTCATCTATAGTAAAATTTTTAAGTTATAATACTTCCCTTTTTCTCTTTTTTATCAATTGCGCAATTGCTCGCTCTCGCAATCAAAGATCGATCGATTAATGTAATGTTCTATATGTAAAATGTCACAAAACCTTGTTTTTTGAAATTATTTTAGTAAAATATAATAATAATATAGTATAAATCAATTTTATTTAGTTATTACTGAATGCACTAAAATATATTAATTGGGCATAAAGGAGGTGAAAAAGATAACAAAACAAAAAATATCAAAACAAAACAATTTAATTATTATGGTACTGGTATTGATGGGTATAGTTTTTATATTCAGCTATGGAATGGGCAATGTTTCAGCAGCTCCTGTTACTATCTACGTTAATGGTTCATCTGGAAATGATGGATGGAATGGACTAAATTCAACTTGGACTAGTGGATTAAACGGACCTAAAGCAACCATATCAAACGCCGTAAATACAGTAACAACCAATGGAACTGTGAATGTAGCCAGTGGTACCTACACCGAATCAGGAATGAACATCCAAAACAACATGACCATAATCGGTGAAAACCCGGAAAACACCATAATAGACGGTCAAAGTAATCAAATAATCAATATCAACTCTGGGACATACTTAACACTCATAAATTTAACTTTAGAAAATGGTAATAGGGCAATATCTAATTATGGCACATTAACACTGATCAACTGCACATTCTACAATAACAATGCAATGTTTGATGGAGCTATATACAACTATAAGGGTAGTATTTTAAATGTTGAAAACTGTATGTTCAATAAAAACAATGCCACAATGGACAGTGGGGCTATTTACAATGATAGAGATTCTTCATTGATTGTGGATAACTCGACATTTATGAACAACGTAGCAGGTACCAATGGTGGAGCCATTAGCAACTTCGGAACCTTAAACATGACAAACAGCGTCCTTTTAGACAATGTAGCAGATACAAATAATATTGGAGATAACCCATTATATCCTACAGATCCTAATTTACAAGAGGATTTCACTGCTAATGGTGGAGCAGTCTATAATGTAGGAAATTCAAATATAACTAACTGTGTATTTACTCAAAACTCTGCAGAGTATGGTGGAGCTATTTATAATACTGGAATATTTGACATAGAAAATAGTATACTCAGCAATAACATCGCAACAGAAGATGGTGGAGCTATATATACATTTGAAAAATTGAACATTAATGAAAGTACCTTAACCAACAACCAAGCAAATCGTAATGGCGGTACTATCTGGAATAATGGCAATGCAAACGTTAATTTTAACAGAATACTTCGAATGCCAGGATCTGAGGGCAACATAATTTTCAACAATGCCGGAGCAGTAAATGCAACTCTCAACTGGTGGGGATCAAATACAAATCCATCAAATTATGTGGTTGGAAACATTAATGTCACACCATGGGTAGTATTAACAATATCAGCAAATCCTGCATCTATCTTAAATGGTAGTAATTCAACAGTAACAGCAGATCTACAGCATGATTCAAATGGTAATTATCTAAATCCAATCAATGGACTTATACCTGATGATATGCCAGTAACATTTACAGGAACACTTGGAAGTATAAACCCAAACAATACAGGATTTATGGGTGATGAAGTTAAATCACTATTTACAGCTATTGATATAGGTAACGCAAATGTCACAGCTAAAGTTGACAATCAATCAGTTTCTACAATAATAACAGTGAACCCGATAGTCGACTTGTACTTGACCATGACTTCCAAAGGTAATCCAAAGGTTGGTGAAACATTTACAATCACCTACAAACTTGGCAATAAAGGACCGAACAACGCAACCAATGTTATAGTTACAATTCCATTACCAAAGGGTTTCGTATTAACAGGAATTAACGGTGACGGTAACTGGACATACAATACAGCTAACAGTACAATCACATGGACCCTAACGAACGTTACAGTAGGAGACCCTTACTTGTACGTTACAGGAAAAACAACCAGCGCAGGAAATTATATTTTCAATTCATCATTAACATCAGAAACCTATAATCTTAACACTCAAGGCGTAACACCAATTACAATAACATCAACTAATCCTATAAATCCAACTAACCATACAACCCCAACTACAAAAACAATATTCAATACAGCCACAAGTATAATACCAATGCAACATACAGGCATACCAATCGCTGGACTATTATTTGGAATCCTCTCAGTTATTGGTGGATCAGTAATGTCACACAAAAAATAACATAAATTTTTCCTTTTTCCATTTTTTTTAATTATAAAATCCAACTTTGTTTAATCTCTTTCTTGATTGATCGCTTGCTGGATTGATTTTTTAAAAAATTTATATTCAACCAATCTAAAACTAGAACATCTTAAATCGAATAGCCTTTGATTAAATTAGTAGATAATATCGATCCTATTGAATAAATGAATGAAACTATCGTTAAAATGATAGTACTTGAAATTGAGTTGTAATATCACTTAATTATTAGATAAGATGCAAATAAACGCATAACTCATGAATAAATAGTTAAGCTAACTACGATAAAACAAGATAACATTAATAAAACTTGTGACGGTGATGTAATTATAGCAACAAGTATAAACAACTCACTAAAGTATACATAAACTTAATTTTATAATTTCAAAAACATCAAATAGAAGTAAATGTTTCCTCATTGTAATTAGTAATTTTTATAAAGATACAATAGTTAGATATAAAAAAAATATTTTTCAAGCTTCCTCTCCTTCTTTAATGGCATAAAGCGTTAAGTTAAGCGAACGAGCTATTAATGAATCTTAGAATAGTTTAAAAAATAATAAATAGATCAACGAATTGGATACTTAGCAGATCATTAACGTATGTTGCCTGCATACTTACATGAAATAAATAAAATCAAAAATAATAATTTTATTTAAAAAGTTATGTCTAAAATACCCTTATAGTATAGTTTGGATGATACCCAGTATCATAGTAGTATTAAAAATGGATATACTCATACTTAAAAATGCATGGATATATACTGAAATTGATGTATAACTTTATCAATTTGTATTAAATTATTTTCAAAAAAATCGAAGATTCTAGAAAAAATATTAATCATAATTTTCCGAGTTAAATAAATAAAAATTTATATTCGATTTAACAAATTTCATGATTTAGAGGGTGATACTATTGTATCAAGAAATGGGTGAAAAATTAAAGGAAATATTGAAACTTGAACGGGATCCAGTAGCTATAAAATGGTCTGTAAGAGAACCAAGAAATATCAAAAAGGAAGAAGGCAAGTCAAGGTTCTGTGCAAAGCTTGGGAAAGCTATGAATGGTGAAATTTTCTATTCAACAGTTGAAGAAGAAGAATGCGGCGGTGGTATGCGGTATTCAGGAATGAAGGATCCTAAAGAATTAAATGCTAACATGCGTAGCGGATCTTTCCTTATACCTCGAGGAGTTTTTAAGAGTGTACCAGCTTTTCAACGTGCAGGGACACATAATCCCTCAATAGAACCTGGAATATTCCAAGCAGTAATCTTCGCACCATTAATTCAAGCAGATTTCGAACCCGATGTAATATTCATTGTATGTAATGCAAAACAGGGAATGAACATACTCCACGCCAATGCCTATGATTCAGGTTCTGAAGGTCTTGGTGCAGGCATAGGTCCTATATGCTGTACTATGGCAGCAAAACCATACTTAACTGGAGAAGTAACATACGGTTTTGCAGATGTAGGATCAAGAACCTATACGGATATAAAACCAGATGAAATATTAGTAAGCATCCCCGCTCCCGAATTAGGACGCATTATAACTAATATGGAGGAAATGATGACCAAAAAATTCTTCAAAGAAAACTAAATATTTTCAGGGTTATTTATATCAAAAAAATTAGGAATATAGTGTTAATCAGCCAATAGAATTAAATGAAACAACTTACTAACTGATTACACCTTTAAATTCAAAACAGGACCATAGTTTCTTTCTTATTTTCTTTTATTTTATATTCTAAGATAATGGATATACTCATACTTAAAAATGCATGGATATATACTGAAACTGATGTATAAATTTATCAATTTGTATTAAATTATTTTCAAAAAAAATCAAATAAATGTCAACAATTTTATTAGGTATTTAACAAGAACAAAGTGATCGAATTAGTTATAAAAATTTAATTCATTTGATTTAATTACAGCTTTATGAGTTAATACACAATATAAAGTCCCATAAATAGAAAAATGAGCGAAGGAATATGTATCAACCAGCAAATCCAGACACTTAACTCATTTTAACAA
>Ga0182014_10002612_pt1 | contig 22476 bp, 16 predicted proteins | sample 612S2DmetaG_FD_120489 | JGI IMG/M metagenome (GOLD analysis project Ga0182014, IMG submission 120489) | Permafrost microbial communities from Stordalen Mire, Sweden - 612S2D metaG | ecosystem: Environmental > Terrestrial > Soil > Wetlands > Permafrost | place: Sweden: Stordalen | collected...
ATCGTAGTGCGCCTCGGCGTAATCGGGCTTGATCTGTAGCGCTCGTTCATAATGCCCGATGGCATCGCTGACCTTCCCCTCCTGCAAAAAGACAGTTCCCAGATTGTTGTGCGCCTCGGCGTAGTTGGGTTGGATTTGTAGTGTCTGCTCCCAATGTCCTATCGCCTCCTGTAGCCTGTCCAGTCGGACCAGGGCGAGTCCCAGATTGTAGTGCGCTTCGGCGTAATCGGGCTTGAGCCGTAGTGTCTGCTCCCAATGTCCTATCGCCTCCTGTAGCCTGCCCAGTCGGATCAGGGCGAGTCCCAGACTGTAGTGCGCTTCGGCGTAATCGGGCTTGAGCCGTAGCGTCTGCTCCCACTGTCTTATCGCCTCCTGTAGCCTGTCCAGTCGGACCAGGGCGAGTCCCAAATTGTAGTGCGCCTCGGCGTAATCGGGCTTGATCCGCAGGGCCTGCTCGTGGTGGGCGATGGCTTCCTCGATCTTGCCCGTTTGCGCCAAAGCGATCCCCAGATTGTTGTGTGCCTCGGCGTGATCGGGGTTGATCCGCAGGACCTGCTCGTAGTGCCCAATCGCCTCCGGCACCTTGCCCGCCTGCTGTAGTGTGACGCCGAGGTTGTAGTGCGCCTCGACGTAATCGGGCTTGATCCGCAGCGCCTGCTCGAAGTGGGCGATGGCTTCCTCGATCTTGCCCGTTTGCGCCAAAGCAGTCCCGAGGTTGTAGTGCGCCTCGATGTAATCGGGGTTGATCCGCAGGGCCTGCTCGTAGTGCCCAATTGCTTCCGGCACCTTGCCCGCCTGCTGTAGTGTGACCCCGAGGTTGTAGTGCGCCTCGGCGTAATCGGGGTTGAGCCGTAGCGCCTGCTCCAAGTACGCAACGGCTTCCGGCACCTTGCCCTGTGAGAGCAGAGCACCCCCGAGATTGTTCTGCGCCTCGGCGCAACGCTCGACGCTCACCAACACGTTGAAGACCACCGAGAAGCCCAGCATCAGGCCCCAGCCCCAGCGTGCCGCATGCCGCCGCATCGTCCGGTCAGCCAGTGCGCGCTCCAAACTGAGGATGCCGACCACGGCCAGCAGCAGTAGTGCAGGCAGAAAGTCCACCTCATAGCGGAAGCTCGTGCACCAGTAGAGGCCAACGGTCAGTGCGCAAATCCCAAACAGCAGGGCCACGACCGTTGCAAACCAGCGCAAGGTCGAGCCAGCCTGTTCCGACCGATTATGCCATGCCAGTGGTACGGCTAACGCCAACCACACGAGCGGAATATTCGTGAGGATACCGAAGGGAGTCTCAACCTGCATATGGCCCACTGGCCGGGGTGGCACGGCGATGTCATGCACGAACGGGAAATGAGCAACCCAGTGTGCCGGCTTCAAAAAGTACACCCGGAAATTGAACCAGAGGTAATCCAGACTGAAAAATCGCAGCGTAACCTGTTGCTGTCCGGACAACTGGTAATGCTGCCCGAAGTCGAATGGATTGCCAAAGCGCCGCGCATTGTAAAGCATCAACCCCAACCCGATGAGTCCGATCGGGACAGTCGCCGCCGTCAGCACCGCCCACACCCGCCGCCCCTCACGCCGCGCTTGTGCAACCGGCGCCAGCAGGATGACCGCACCGAACAGCAAGGAGGGCCGCGCCCCCACCGCCAGCCCGTAGGCCAGACTTGCAGCCGCCAGCCACCAGCCCCTCCGCTCCGGCTCGTGCAACGCCTTCCAAATCGCCGCCAAAGCCAGCATCGTCAATGCATACCCGCAACTGACGGACACCTCGTGAACGTCACACCGCGCCAACAGCAACGGCGTGAACGTGGCCAAACCCAGTGCGAGCGCGCCGGCCGCCACCACCGCAACGCTGACTTCGGCAAAGTAACGCCGCCAGAGCGCGCACAACAGACCCATGCTGGCCAGGAAACCGACCCCACAAAAAATCACCCCGGCGACTTTTTGAGACAGATAGTGGCCAGTCAGCGCCACATAGGGCCAGAACAACATCACGGCGGGCGTAACCCCAAAATAGAGGTAGAACTTCCCCTTGTAGTAACTCAGGTCGAGCAACCCATAGGGGGCATTGGCCGTCCGATCGTAGGGGTCGGCGAGGCGTGCGAACCCGGGTGGCACCTCCTTTTTCAGGCTGAGCTGGCCGGCGCGAAAACCCTGCACCAACAAATTGTAGTAATTGCCAGCAGCGTTCAGACTCGTCGATGCCAAAAAGCCCGAGTGGGCGGTGTACGCATAAACCCCGCCGACCAACGCGCACACTGCCGCCAGTAATGTCCACGCGCGGCTCATTCTGCCACACCGACCAGCCCCCGGTAACGTTGTCGCAAAAACATCATCGACCTGATGACATTTTATACAGTTCTCCAGTCGAACACACGCGCTTTGTAGAGCGAGGAAGGTGCAGGTTCAGAACATCGGTAACACATTCCAGCGGGCGGATATCCGCCCGCTGGAAACTGCCCAACAGTGATCAAAACATGTAACCTCTAACCCAAAAAGTGTTACCCATGTCTTGACCCACACGTGTTACCTGTGTCCTGATTGTACCGATTCTGGATTCTGTCCTCCGCCCACTCCCCCCATCACCCCGCATGCGGCAGGACCTCGTGCAGACTGACGCTCTCGCCGTCATCGTCCTTCAATCCGTGGAACACAATCGCGGAGAGCACGGTCATTCCACCCAGAACGAGGAACCCCCGATGGATGCCGTGAATCATTTCCGGCCCGCTCGTGTGAAACCGGTCGGGAATGAACAACGCCGTGACCAGCGACGCCGTCGCGATGCCGAAGCTCATCGACATCTGCTGCATCGTGCTCGCAATCGTGCTGGCGCTGCTCGTCTGTTCCTCGGTGATGTCCGCGTACACCAGCGTGTTCATGCTCGTGTATTGCAGCGAGGTGAAGAACCCCAGGACAAACGTCTGCGCCACGATGAGCCAGACCGGTGTGCTCGCGCCGATGGTCGCAAACAGGCCAATGAGCAGCCCGAGCATCACGGTGTTGGATATCAAGACACCCCGATAACCAAACCGTCTCAAAATGCTCGGCATCGCCACCTTCAGGCTCATCGACGCGACCGCCTGGGGCATCATCAGCAGCCCGGATTGAATCGGCGTAAACCCGAGACCCACCTGGTACAGCAGCGGCAGGAGAAACGGGATTCCACCGATGCCCAGGCGCGTGAAATAGCTGCCGCTGACCGACGCGCGAAACGTCCGAATCCGGAACAAGCTCAGCCGCAGCAACGGAAACTCGGTGCGGGTCGCCCGCAGTCCGTAACCCGTCAGAAGACCGGCGGAGATCACCAATAGCCCCAGGATCGCCCGCCCGCTCAGCGTGTGCTCGCCAAACACCTCCAGCACGTACGACAGCAGCCCGATGCCGGAGCCGAACAGGATCAGTCCGACGGTATCGAGCGGATGGCTGTGTTCTTCACGATAGTCCGGGAGATGACGATAGACCAGATACAACCCGAACAACCCAATCGGCAGATTGACGAAAAAGATGACCCGCCAATGAAAGTACCCCACTATCAGACCGCCGGCGATGGGCCCAAGCATCGGACCAATCAGAGTGGGTATCGCCACGAAACTCATCGCGCGGATCAGTTCCGATTTGGCGAACGTCCGCACCATGGTCAGCCGGCCCACGGGCACCATCATCGCTCCACCGCAGCCCTGCAGGATGCGGCACGCAACCAGTGCGTGGATGTTGCTCGAAATGCCGCAGAGAAACGACCCCAACGTGAACAGGCCAATCGCCGACGAAAACACGCGCCGCGTCCCGAAGCGATCGGCCATCCAGCCGCTGATCGGTATAAACACCGCCAAGCTCAACGTGTAACTCGATAGCACCGCCTTCATGCTGAGCGGGGCGACCGCGAGCGCCTTTGCGATGGTCGGGACGGCCGTGTTGAGAATCGTCGTGTCCAGCGATTCCATGAAGAACGCCACGGCAACAAGCCACGGCAACAACCGCTTCACGTGTTCGCCCGGTGCCGCCGGCGGCGCGGTGACCGCGTTGGAATTGACCGGAATCAACTCGCTCCCCGCTTGTCCCGAGTCCCGAGGGGCTCTCCTTTTCTTCCCCTCGCCCCCAACACCACCGCCAACAATACCCCCGCGAAAAACCCGCCCATGTGCGCCAGGTTGTCCACCTGCGGCTCCAATCCTCCAATCGTGAAATCGGCCGCCACCATCAGCGCCAGCACGAACAGCAACCTCCTCCGCAACGCAAAATACATCGGCGACCGCAACCGCCACACCCCCACCGCAAACGCCCCGATGACCGCAAAAATCCCCCCGCTGGCGCCAATCGCCACGTCGTAATGCGCCACTAACGCGCTCGCCAGATTCCCCAGCGCGCCGCCCACCAAAAACACCGCCAGCATCCGCCACCGCCCCATCGTCTTTTCCACCGCCGACCCGAACAACCATAGCCCCACGCCGTTCATCGCCAGGTGCAATAGGTTCGCATGCAAAAACAACGCCGTGAACGCCCGCCACCATTCCCCGTCCTTCACCGTGTCCGCGCTATTGCCCGCCCACATCAGCAATTTCTCCTGCATCTCCCCCCGCAAAAACACGTCGTTCACCAGATGCACCGTCGCCAACACGAGTAGTAGCGATAACGTCAGCCGTTCGGGCCGTCCCGTGTGCATCAGCGCCCGCCATCCCGCCGAATCGTTCTCCGCCCGACGCAACAATTCCTGCCCGTGCGCGTACGCTGGGTCCTGCGCCGCCCAGCATCCACTTCCGCCTCTCCTCTCCCCTGGGGGGAGAGGATCAAGGTGAGGGGCGTTCCCCTCCTCCGCCCGCCGTTCATGGCGAGCCGCATTCTCAGCGAGCCGCAACTGCTCCCGCACCGCCTCCCGCCACAAACGGTTCCGCGGATGCGTCAACCCAAACGCCCGCGTCAACATCCGCGCCGCCTGCTCAAATTCGCCCCGCGCCAGCGCGCACCGACCCCGCCAGTACGCCGCAAATCTCGCATACCCCGACATCGGATGTCGGGGGCGCGCATACTCGCTCTGCCGCAGCAATTCCTCCACTGACTCCCGGTCTCCCGCCAGCGCCGCCACCGACACCCGCGTCGCCCACAATTGCCCCTGCCGCGCCCCCATCGTCCGCGGCGACAACGCCACAAATTGCAAACTCCGCAACGCGCGCTCGAACTGCCCCGTCTCCGCCAGCGCGCGCGCGGCCAGCAATCGTGCCTGCGTCGCCAGTCCCAATGTGCCCCAGTCATACACGCCCTCGTAAAGCGCCAGCGCCCGCTCCCATTGACGCAACGTCACCAATAACGTCAATTCCCAGATCCGCACCATGCCGGATACGGCCAGCGGAATCGGCTGCGCCGCCTGTCCCGCTCCCAGCGGGGCCAGCGCATCGAGCGCCGCCAACGCTTCCTCCCGGTGCCCGCGCGCCATCCGCCGTAGCGCCGCGCCGTGCTGATGATACAACCGTCCCGTTTGTCCCCACGCAAACCATCCCGCCATCCGCCAGAACATCGCCGCGCCGCGCCAGTGCCCGCGCTGTTCTCGCGCCCCCGCCGCCGACGCCAGTACCGGCGGCGCCACGACAAATACATTGAACAACACCCACGCGATCACCACCCAGACAAAGTCATGACTGAAATAAAACGCGCCGCCACACGCCAGCAACGTGAGCGCCAATTGCGCGATCTGCGCCGCATACCACCGACGGTCGCCGCGCAGCAGCGGCGCCAGCTGCATCAGCGTAATGAACAGGATCGGGTAGATATAATAACGTTGAGTCATGCAAGTGTGTGGCAGGCTCTGCCATCTTCGACTCTGAAATCTTCCATCTCGAATCTCAAATCCCGAAACTTTGGTGGTCGTTGGTAGGGCGCGACCGCCGGGCGCGCCGCTCCCCGCTGTGTGAGATCTTCCATCTCAAATTTCAAATCTCTGTGCCCGCCAACCTCTCACGGCAGTACCACCACTTCATCCCCGATCTCCATCAAATCATACAACCGTTCGATCTGCTCGACGCTCATCGCGATGCAACCATGCGTCCACGTCACGTTCGGACACGGCCCGTGCAGGCCAACCTCGCCGCCGAGCGCGGTTTTCCACAGCGGACATTTCTTCTCCAGGATCGCCCCGCGAATTTCGTCGTACTCGGCCTGCGTGATGAGTTTCTCCCGCAGTCCGCGCTCCGCATCTTCAATGTTGGGATAGCTCAACCCGAGGAAACGATGGTACTTACTGTCAGGATTCTTCTCGCAAATGTAAAACTCGCCCTCCGGCGTCGCCAAATCACCCTCGCGCCGCTTGTCGGCGGAGTTCTTGCCGATCACGACCGGAATGCGCAACACCTCCTCCTCGCCATCGAGAAGCACCAGCCTCTTCGCATGTTTGGTAATCACCAGCCGCCGCGCACTCATGTCGCGGAATCCTGCCTACCCATCTCACCCCGGTCAAGCCATACCGCGCTTACACAACGCTGGTAGGGACGCGCCGCCACCAATGGAAGGCGACTTTTGTAGCTGCGGAGCCGAGTCCGCGAGACCCGCGACGGACCCGCCGGGAGCGGAATCCTGTTCGCGGTGTGTTCTCGCCGCGAAAGACATCCCTCATCCTTCATCCCTCCACCTCCGTCCCCTCCCGCCGTTGACTTTTCGCCAGGCCATCCCTATATTGGCGCAGATAAACAAGACAATCTTACTCCTATTTGATTCATGCAAGTCACACGCGCAGGCGAATATGCGATTATCGGGCTGTTGTACCTCGCCAAACAGCCTGCCGATCGCACCATCATGATCGACGAAATCAGTGAGGCCGAGGGCGTGCCGAAGAGTTTCCTCGCGAAGATTTTTCAGTCCCTCGCAAAAGGCGGTTTCGTATGCTCGCATCGCGGCGCGGGCGGCGGCTTCGGTCTGGCCAAGCCAACCGGCGAAATCACCGTGCTTCAGGTTCTCCAATGTGTCGAAGGCGCGTTTGCCCTGCAGAGATGCGTCACCGATGACCCCGAATGCGTCGTCTCGACGACCCGCATGAGCAATTGCACCTTGTGCGCCGTGTTCACCGAAGCCCAGAACCGCGTGAACGAAGTTTTCGCCCGCACCACGATCGCCGACCTCCTCCACCCGAAACCGCAGGTCGCCCAACCAATCAAATCCGCCGCGTCACTGAATTGAGGGACCATGTCCGGCCGAGTTGACCATCCCCTGTCCGAGGAACACGTCCGCGAACTCCTCAAGCGCGTCAAGTTCCCCGGCTTCAGCCGTGACATCGTCAGCTTCGGCATCGTCAAGACGGTCAGCATCACGGACAACAACGACGTCACCATCGCCCTGCACGTTGTGACCCGCGACCAGGCCGTCCCGCAGCAAATCCAGCGCGACGTCGAAGCCGCGCTCCGGGGACGCGAGGGCATTGGCAGGATAAACGTCCAAATGACCGCGCAACAGCCGCCGCAGCAGGGCCAGGTGCCGATGGCTGGCTCGGGCGGCGAGCCGACCCGCCCGCAAATCGCCGGCGTGAAACACGTCATCGCCGTCGGCAGCGGCAAGGGCGGCGTGGGCAAATCCACCGTTGCCGTAAACCTTGCCTGCGCGCTCACCAAACTCGGCCAGCAAATCGGCATCATGGACGCCGATATCTACGGGCCGAGCGTGCCGAAAATGATGGGCACAACCAGTCGTCCCACGATCACGGACGAGAAACTTGATCCCGTCGAGAATTTTGGACTCAAGATGATGAGCATGGCGCTGCTCCTCGACAACGATTCGCCCGTCATCTGGCGCGGCCCGATGATCATGAAGGCCATTCAACAATTCAGCCTCGCCGTCAACTGGGGCGAACTCGACGTGCTGCTCGTCGATCTGCCGCCGGGCACCGGCGACGCGCAGCTTTCCCTCGCCCAAACCATCGCGCTCGATGGCGGCGTGATCGTCACCACGCCCCAGGACGTGGCCCTCGAAGTCGCCCGACGCGGCATCGCCATGTTCGAGAAGGTCAACGTGAAGATCCTCGGCATCATCGAGAACATGAGCTACTACGTCTGCCCGCATTGCGGCAAGCACGACGACGTCTTCGGTCACGGCGGCGGCAAACAGGAAGCCGCCCGCCTCGAAGTCCCGTTCCTCGGCGAAATCCCGCTGTTCTCTGACATCCGCATCTGCGGCGATAAAGGTCTCCCCATCGTCGTCGCCGCACCCGACAGCGAACCCGCCAAAGCCTTCACCAAGTGCGCCGAATCCGTCCTCAAACAGCTTGCGTAGGGTAGGCGTCTCGCCTGCCGCCGTTCCCCGTGCCGTTGCCTTCTGCTTGGAGGGCCACGCTCCGTCGTGGCCGCATCGAATGAAACGCACCAGCATTGACAGACGCTTCATACACCACTACATCATAGGTATGGCCGTCACGGACGAACAGCTCTTCGCCAAGCTCAAGGAGTGCTACGACCCCGAGCTGCCGTGTAACATCGTCGACCTCGGCCTCGTCTACGACGTCCGTCGTCAGCCCGTTGAAGGCACTCCCGATACGCGTATCGACGTGAAGATGACCCTCACGTCGCCCGGTTGTCCGTTGGCCGCCCAGATCTCCTCACAAGTGCAACGCAAACTCCTCGAACTCCCCGGCGTCAGCGAAGCCAATGTCGAAGTTGTCTTCGATCCGCCCTGGTCACTCTCCCGCGTCACCCCCGACGGCAAAAAAACCCTCGGCCTGCCGTAGACGGTGTGCCCGTCTCCTCGGTTGGTGTTCCATCGCTATTCATTCGTCGGGCTCCCCCTCACCTTAATCCTCTCCCCCGAAGGGGAGAGGAGACGACGTGCGTCCCCCTCTCCCTTGTTGTGTAAGGGAGAGGGTCGGGGTGAGGGTTCGTTTTTCCTCCTGCCGCAACCGTCTTTGCCCGTTGCTTTTTGGGCTGTAGGCCGCTATGCTGTTTCGGTAATTCGTCATGTTCGTCCGGGCAAACATCTGGCGTGTCCTGTTGACTGCGGGCTGTCTGTTCGTCCCGTGTTCGTTAACACATGCCGACGATTCCAATTCACCCGTAATCGCAATGCCGCCGGCCACGGTCTCGACAACGGCAACAAACCCTGCAACCCCCGCAGTGCAACCCTCCGACCCCGAGCGGTTCTTCAGTCAATACTCCAAAGCGTCCGATCTCGTCCGCCAAAATGCCCGGCAGGAAGCATCGGTCATCATGGATTTGCTCTGGCGCAACCTCAGCACTTCGCCCTGGTTCGAGATCGCCCTGCTCAAGCACGCGGAATTGAACGAAGCGTCGAACGCCCAGGTCGCCGCGCAGGACTACGACGTGTTGCGCAAGCGCGTCGAGAACGCGCCGTACTTTCAGGGCAATGTCGAGCGTGCCGCCGTGTTTCGCACCGCCCTGCTCGGCGCCGTGGGACGCGGGATCGATCGCCTCCACATCCAGAGTATCCGCGAAGGCCTCAGCCGCTATCAGGCCCGCTATCATCAGTTCCCGGAATCACTCATCAAACTCGCCATCTTCAACTACGTCGATATGACCGCTATCTACGATTCCAATAACCGCCTCTTCCGCTATACCCCGACGGGCATCCAGTTTGCGCCCACCATCTCCTATCAACGCTACGATCTGGCGTCGCTACCGGCCGAACCCTTCTACGTCACCTCACCCAAAATCAACGGCACGACTCGCGTGGACGACAAGACCGGCAAATACGCCGCGGTCATTCTGGTGCCGGAGCGCATCGATTGGCAATCGGTGGTCGAAGGCCAGACGCTGGGAGGTTACTTCGTCGCCTCGGTCGATCGCGGCGGCGCGATCGTCTGCACGCCGGAGCGCATCCTCGTCCTGCCGGTGCCTCAATGACCAACTCGCCACGCGTCCGTCGCCTCCTGACGTCGAAACTGGTAGGCTGACACCACAATGAAACTGACCTTCTTCGGCGCCACCCGCACCGTCACCGGCTCGAAGTACCTCTTGCAGGCCAACGGCAAAAACATTCTCATTGAATGCGGCATGTACCAGGGCCGCAATGCCGACTGGAAACAACGCAACAGTCGTCTGCCCTTCGACAGCACCAAGATCGACGCGATGCTTCTCAGCCATGCGCACATCGATCACACCGGCATCATTCCCGTCCTTGGCAGGAGCGGTTATCGCGGCAAAATCTACTGCACCGACGCGACTGTCGATCTCTGCCGCGTGATGTTGATGGACAGCGCCCATATCCAGGAACAGGACGCCGCGTTCATCACCAAGAAAAACGCGAAGAAAGGTCTGCCGCCCGCCGTGCCGCTCTACACCACCGCCGACGCGACCGCCGTCCTCGGACAGTTCCAATCGATTGGCTCCTACAATCAGCCCACCGCCATCACCGACGGCATTACCGCCACCTGGCTCGACGCCGGCCACATGTTGGGTTCGGCGATGATCATCATTGATATCCAGGAAGCCGGACGCAAAGTGCGCCTCGCCTTTAGCGGCGATCTCGGTCGCGGCCACAACGATATCCTCAGCAACCCCGACCACCCGCGTGCCGCCGACTACCTGATCACCGAAAGCACCTACGGCGACAAGGTTCACGAGCCGCTCGACGACGTCAACGACCGAGTCTGCGCCATCGCCAATCGCACCCTGGAGAAAAACGGAAAGATCATCATCCCCTCGTTCGCCGTCGGACGCACCCAGCAGTTGCTCTATACGTGCTATCAGATCACCCAGAGCAAGCGAATCCCGCCGTTGCCCGTATATGTGGACAGTCCGCTGTCCCTGCAAGCGACCGAGGTCTATAAGCATCACTTCGAGAGCTTCAACCAGAAATTCCGCGACGTGATGATGAACGCCAGCAATCCCTTCAGCGCCTCCAATGTCCACTACGTCCAAAGCGTCGACGAATCAAAAGCCATCAACAATCTGACGAAACCCTGTGTCATCATTAGCGCCTCCGGTATGGCCGACGCGGGCCGCATTCGCCACCACATCAAGAACAACATCGAAGATGACCGCAACACCATCCTCATTGTCGGCTGGTGCGCCCCACATACACTCGGCGCGCACCTCGCCTCCGGCCACAAAGAGGTCAGCATTTTCGGCGATCCCTACAAGGTCCGCGCCACGATTGAAACCATCGACGCGTTTTCCGGTCATGCCGACAAGAACGAATTGCGCGACTGGGCCAAACAGGTCACCGGCGCGCTCCGCGGCATCTTTGTCATTCACGGCCAGGAAGCACCCGCGCAGGCATTTGCCGAGACATTGCGCACGCTGCATCCCAACGCCAACGTGCGGGTCCCCGAATTCGCTGAGTCCGTGGAATTGTGACCATCCTCGCGGCGTTTGGAGAAATAGAAAGGGCCGCGCGGTTGGCGTGGCCCTTCCAAAACTGAAACGACTTGTGTCCGCTTACAGGCTTTCTTTGAGTCCCTGACCCGCGCTGAAACGCACGGTCTTGGACGCCTTGATCTGAATCGCCTCACCGGTCTTTGGGTTGCGACCCGCGCGCGCGGCCCGCTTGCTCACGCGGAATGTGCCGAAACCAACGATCTGCACCGGCCCGCCGTTCTGGCATCCTCGTTGAATCGAACGGAGCACGGCGTCCAGCGCCCGTTCCGCTGCCGCTTTGCTGACTTCTTTCCCCATTTCCTTCTGCACGACATCGACCAATTGCGCTTTGTTCATGACTCCTCCTAGGTTACGAAACGTTACATTATGGCTGCTCGCGGCCGCACAGTGCCCGCTACGACCGCCCGTCTTGGTTTTTTCTGCCACAGACGGCGGTCACCGTCAATCAAATTCCCGACGTCGCAACCGTGGCAGTAGGGATGGATCAGGGGACCGGTTACCGACGAGGAGAAGAATCAGTCGTCCCATTGAACCGCAGCCATTACCGCCCACAGAATGGAAACCACAACCAAGAGCACCGACGGCCACGGCGTCAGGACCTGAAAATCCAGCGAGAGCAGGGCGGACAAGTCGAGTGGCGGCAAGCTCTCCCACGGAAGCCATCGAATCGCCAGCGCCGCCCCAATGGCCGCGGCCCCCAGCAGAAGCGCCGGGCGCAACCAGGAATGACGGCGACGCTGTGGCAGCGCGGCAATCACGCGGGCCGTGAAACCACCATCATCGATATACGTGTTCTGCTCGCGCAAGAGCGCGTCCAGTGGATCCATCTCTTCAGGCGCGTTCATAATCTTGATAGCCCGACAACCATCGTTTCAGTTTCTCTTTCCCGCGCAGCACGTTGGTCTTCACAGTACCCAAGGGGCACTCCAACACCTGCGCCGCCTCCTCATGCGTCAAACCGTTCTGACAGCACAACACAATGGCCGCCCGCTCGCTGGAATGTAATCTCTTCAACGACTCGGTCAAGTCCAGCCGCAACTGGCTGACCGACTCGCGGGCGGGTTGCGCTGCTTCGGCCTGCGATTCTTCGATCTCGTCCAACGCCAGGTCTTTCCTCTGGCGAGCGACGCTGCGAAACTCGTTTGCCGCGATTCCAAACAGCCACGTCGAGAACCGCGCCCCGCCTCGATACGTATGCAGTTTTCGCCAGGCTTTCACAAACGTCTCCTGCGCCAGATCGTCCGCCAAATGCGTATCGCCGCGCGTCATGCGCGCGAGGAATGCGCGCACGGGCGATTGATAGCGCCGCACCAACTCGGCGAAGGCATGCTGGTCTTCGCGCGACAGGACCCGGACGATGAGATCGGCGTCGGTCACGGACTTGCGTTATGGTTTGGGTGGTTGCGTGTTGCTCTGATGTTGTCGTTCGACCAGCCAGGCAACCAAAAACGCCACGCCGATGAACAACACGATCCATCCGCCCTTCTTGTCACCGCCGTGCCCTGCTATCAACAATGCCGCGCCAATTCCGGCCAAAACCAGTCCGGGGAAAAGACCGCTCTTACGCGCCGGGTTCTCCCCGGTGCCATGGGGACGCTTGCTCCTCAACTCCGCAACCAATTCGGGTGTAATCGGCATACCCTTGTCAATCATCATCCGCAAGGTCTCATGCGCCAGCTTGGTGCGACGATGGTGGAAATAGGCGGCCACAGCAACAATGGCCACCGGCATGCCGAAGGTGCATACGATGGCCACGATACTCACCAAATGTTTCCCCGCTTCAGCGTACCCACGCGTTGCCCGTGGCGTTTGGATATCCACCCCGCCCGGTCCACCGATATGAACGCCGGTCTCGTCGATCCGCACATCGGAATTTCCGTCGCCCGACCGGCTCTTCGAGTTCAGGTTGGTCTGCGCCGCAGGAACATTGGCCTCCACCACCGGCGCGGATGCGGTGACTGCGGCGTTGCTCGCCATGTCCTCCGCATAGACCGTCACCGCCGACCGTGCTTGTGCTGCGCCGACCACCAGCGCAATCAGGGTTACCGCGATGATTCGTGTGAATGTAAATGTCTTCTTCATGGTCTCCTCCACTTGTTTCCCAGTGTGACGCATCAGGGACAAGTTTTGGATTCAAAAATCGCGGCGTGATAGTCTATCGACGGCAAAAAAGGTGCGCGGATTCGCGCATCCGGCCCAGATTAAGCTTTTAGCGTTGACCTTGACAAGAATAGGCCATACAATCAGGGCTAAAGGGACAATTCCTCGGGGCCGCAACACATTCAGAAAGTGATCCACGATGATCAGAATTACCAGATTCCTTGCCTGTTTCCTCGCCTGTATTTGCTTGTCACGCACCGCATGGGGATGGGGGGCGGAAGGCCACATGACCGTTGCCCAAATCGCCTACAATCACCTCAGCCCCGCCGTCAAAGCCCAATGCGACGCCCTCATCGCCGTATCCCTGACATACTCGAGTACCGCAAGCACCAATTTCATAACCGCCGCCTCTTGGGCCGATGATTTCAAAAGCAGTTTGGGCACAGGCACTTCGCACTACATTGATTTGCCTCTCTGTATCAATGGCATGGTGGGGAATACTGGGACTTGTACCGATGGCGTGTGCACCAACAATGCCCCCCCCGGCGTTCCCAATGTCGTCACAGCTCTCGCCACGAACATTGCCATACTCCAAAATCCCAATGCGGCTCTGACCAACAGGGCCACCGCCTTGCGATATGTGATCCACTATGTCGGCGATGTCCAGCAACCACTCCATGCCTCCAACGGCATTTCCACCAACCACCCCCCTTCTTCCGGCGGCGATGGCGGCGGGAACAGTTTCAGCCTCAAGGGCACTTGGAGTGAACTCCATGCTCTCTGGGACGCCGGCGGCGGATATCTGAATGACTCCGGGATTTCCCGTCCGATGTCAGCATCGGGTTACGCCACGATCAGCAACAAAGCCGCCGATGTTGAAACCACCTATCCCTACAGCCCGAATATCGGCACAGTTCCCGACCCCATGACCTGGGCCACGGATAGCTTCTATTACGCGGAAACGGTCGCCTATGCCAACATCACCGAAGGCGGCACTCCCACCACCAGCTATCTTAACAGCGCCTCGTCCTGCTCGAAACAGCGCATGGCCGCAGGCGGAAAACGCCTCGCCGACTTGCTCATGACGATCATCGTCACCAACGCGGCGAGCTTCACCGCCAGCACGACCAACGGCCCGTCCCCATTGACCGTAACTCTTACAGATACATCTTCGGGGAGCATCACCAACTGGTTCTGGAACTTTGGGGATGGCAAGACAACCAACTTCACCGCCTCGGCCAATCCGACGCATACCTACGCTGCGGGCACCTACAACGTAACCTTGATCGTCAATGGTTACGGGGGCCTCAGCACCAACATTCAGGCCAACTACATCACGGCGGTGGCCTGTACGCCGCCAACGGCATCGGTCAGCGGCGGCCAGACGATTTGCCCGGCCGGCTCGGCGACAATTCAGGCCTCACTGACGGGCACGGGTCCGTGGAATGTGACGTGGCTGGATGGCACCGGCGGCACCAACTACTCGCAGAATGGAGTCGTTACGGGTCCTGCCACACGCACCGTCAGCCCCAGCTCAACGACCACGTACACCGTCACCGCAGTATCGGATGCTTCGGGTTGCTCCGGCGGTACGTCCTCCGGCAGCGCGACCGTCACAGTCAATCCGACGCCGTCAACGCCGACGACCAGCAACAACGGCCCGATCTGTTCCGGCAGCACATTGACGCTCAGCACGCCGTCGGTACCCGGCGCCACCTACAGTTGGACCGGCCCGAACAGCTTCACATCGGCACAGCAAAACCCGTCTATCTCAGGCGCAACGACTGCCGCCAGCGGCGTTTACTCGGTCACGATCATGGATGGCAACGGCTGCACTTCGGCCCCCGGCTCAACAACCGCCACCGTCAACCCGATCCCCGCCACGCCAACCGCCAGCAACAACGGCCCGATCTGTTCCGGCGGCACCTTGACGCTCAGCACGCCGACCGTCCTTGGCGCCACGTACAGTTGGACGGGCCCCAATGGCTTTACATCGGTTCAGCAAACTCCAACGATTCCAAATGCAACGACCGACGCCAGCGGCGTTTACTCGGTCACGATCACGGATGGCAACGGCTGCACTTCGGCCCCCGGCTCAACAACCGCCACCGTCAACCCGATCCCCGCCACGCCAACCGCCAGCAACAACGGCCCGATCCTGGCAGGCAACACCTTGAACCTGACCGCCAGCTCGGTCGCCGGTGGAACCTACAACTGGACCGGCCCGAACGGGTTCACGTCGACCGACCAGAACCCGTTGATTCCAAACGCCACGTCTGCGGCCGCCGGAACGTATAGCGTCACGGTCACGGACACCAATGGTTGCACGTCCGCCGCCGGGTCAACGACCGTGCTGGTTATGGCGCCGCGGATCACGTCGATCACAAAACTGGGTAGCGATATCCTCATTACGTGGGCCACCATCGGCGGGACGACCAACGCCGTACAGGCGACAATAGGGACCCCCGATTACAACACCAACTTCCTCAATATCAGCGATCCGCTCGTCGTCACCGGCAGCGGCAACACCAGCACCAATTACACGGATCCGGGCGCCGTCACCAACTCGCCCGCGAAGTTTTACCGTATAAAGCTGGTTCCGTGAAAAATGGATTCAGGGGTGCAGCCGAAGGGATAACACGGCAATCGAACAACCGAAGCCGCGTTCACAACTCGGTGAATCATCCGCGGCTGCACCCTTCCTAATCAGCCCCAGCTTCGATCTCCGCGCTTTACCACCACCCCCGCCGTGTGGCTCTGTAACGGCGCTTCTATGAAGCGCCGCGTTCCAGATTGGACTTAACGCCACCCACGCAAATTCAATTGTGCCGATGATTTGGCCTGACCCAATTCATTCGTTCTCACACCCACAACTGACGATCCAGCGTGCGGTACTGGATCGCTTCGGAAATGTGCTGGGACTGGATTGTGTCGCTACGATCAAGGTCGGCAATCGTGCGCGAGACCTTCAGGATGCGGTCGTAGGCCCGAGCGCTGAGATTCAACTCCGTCATCGCCATCTTCAGCAACTGCTGGCACTCGTCGTCAAGCTTGCAGAATTCCTTGATCTCTTTCGGCGCCATCCGCGCGTTGGTCTTGCCGAATCGCTCACGCTGCACTGCTCGCGCAAGCTCCACCCGTTCGCGAATCTTCTCCGACATTTCGCCTGTCGCCTCGCCCGCCATCTCCTTGTACTTCACCGACGGAACTTCGACGTGGATATCAATGCGGTCGAGCAACGGCCCGGAAATCTTGTTGCGATATTTCGTGATCATGTTCGGCGAGCAACGGCACTCGCGTTTCGGATCGCCGTAGAATCCGCACGGACACGGATTCATCGCGGCTACGAGGATGAAGTTGGCGGGAAACGTCATTGTCCCCGTGGCGCGCGAAATCACCACGCGCCCTTCTTCCAGCGGTTCGCGTAATGCTTCGAGCACGTCACGATGAAATTCAGGTAGTTCATCAAGGAACAACACACCGTTGTGCGCGAGGCTGATCTCGCCGGGCGTCAGATTCGCCGTGCCGCCCAGCAAACCTGCGTTGCTGGTTGTATGATGCGGCGCGCGGAACGGTCGTGTCGCCACGAGCGCCTGACCTTTTGGCAGCAACCCCAGAATACTATGAATCTTTGTGGTTTCGAGGGCCTCTTCGAGATTCGAGTTCGGCAGAACCGTTGGCACGCGCTTCGCCAACAACGTCTTCCCGCTGCCCGGCGGCCCAATCATCAAAATGTTGTGGCCGCCTGCCGCGGCAACTTCCAGCGCCCGCTTGACGTGTTCCTGCCCCTTCACATCGATGAAGTCGACGTCGTAATTGCGCTGTTGCTGAAAAATCTGCGACGGATCTTCACGAAGCGGCTGCCACTCGCGTTTACCCGCGAGAAATTCCGCCACTTCGCGCAGGTTCCTGGCCGGATATACGTCGATGCCCTGGACCACTGCCGCTTCGGGCGCATTGTCCGCGGGAACAATCAACCCGCGCTTCTTCTGCTCGCGCGCGCAGATCGCAATCGGCAGCACGCCGTTGACGCTGCGCACTTCGCCGCTCAGCGCCAACTCGCCCACGATAGCGAACTCGTCGAGGTTCGGCGCGACAATCTGCTCGCTCACCGCGAGGATCCCGACGGCAATGGGAAGATCGAAACTCGGCCCCTCTTTTTTCACGTCAGCGGGCGCCAGGTTAATGGTCGTCCGACCCATCACGTATTTGAACCCGCTGTTTTCGATCGCCGTCTTGACCCGGTCCCGCGACTCCTTCACCGCCGCATCGGGCAAACCCACGATGATCACCGCCGGCTGACCCCACCCCGCGTTGACTTCGATCTCGATGGGATAGGAATCAATGCCCAGAACCGCCGCCGAATGGACTTTGGCAAGCATCAAACTATTGTAGAAGACGCGTGCTATCTGTCGAGCAATTAAGCCCGTAGGAACACGCTGCCTGTCCCGATTCCGAGATCGGAGCCGCGGGTCCGCCTACGGCCTTGTCGTGGGCGACTGACGGACGCGCTGTCCCGTGTTTGCCGTCCGCAAGTCAGCTTCTCCATTGATACATCGCTTCAGCGCGTGCAAGGACTTTGACCCGCAATTGGCTGAGGACATTTTGGCTTTGCTTGATGCCTATGCCAAACTTCCAATAAAATTCTAGCGCTGCCGCCAACGCACAAGCAGACCCGGTCAGGTTTACGGAGGACGCTAAAAAGTTCCCCGCCTTGGATGTCACGTCGAACACGGAATGCGGAAGTTCAGCAGCGCTGACTGCCCGCTCCAAGGGAGCAATCACAAGAACCGAGCCGAAGGTGTCTGCGGGGCAAGATGTTACGGACATATCGCACTTTGTAACCGAACCGCGCCGCCAAGTCGAACGCGTTTTGTCTCGGCGCGGCCCTCTTGTCAGACAGACCGCCGTCGGATACTCTCGGTCGAAGAATGTTGAAAAGTGGGCAGGCCCAGATGAAGCAACCGCGCACAGGCACCGATTGGCTCACGTTGGCCAAACTGCTGGTGGGGCTCACGTTTATCGCGTACCTGCCGGCCCTGCGCGGCGGGTTCGTCTTTGATGATGGCCCGCTCATCATCGTTAACCGGCTGGTGAGGGCGCATGACGGACTTTATCGGTTTTGGTTTACCGCGGAAGCGGCTGATTATTACCCACTGACAGGGAGCTTGTGGTGGCTCCAGTGGCGGGTATTTGGCTACCATGCCATCGGGTATCATGCGGTCAACGTCTTGTTGCACGCCGCCAACGCCGTCCTGATATGGATGATCCTGCTGCGCCTGAAGATTCCAGGAGCCTGGCTGGCCGGGGCCGTCTTTGCGGTCCATCCGGTGAACGTGGCCACGGTAGCCTGGATCAGCGAACAGAAGAACACGTTGTCGATGCTATTCTCCGCGGTGGCGATTCTTCTGTACTTGCGATTTTACGAAGACGACCGATGGCGGTGGTACGGTTTTTCATTGGCGGCGTTTCTGCTGGCGCTGCTCAGCAAGACAGCGGTTGTCATGCTGCCCGTTGCGTTGCTGGGTTGCGTGTGGTGGATGCGGGGGCGGCTGCGACGGAAGGACTTCCTGTGCAGCGTGCCGTTCTTCGTCCTTTCCCTGGCGTTGGGATTGGTGACCGTCTGGTTTCAGCTCCATCGGGCCTTACAGGGGCATCTGGTTCGGAGTGACGGCTTTCTTGCCCGCTTGGCCGCGGCGGGATGGGTCCCGTGGTTTTACCTGTACAAGGCGCTCCTACCGGTCAATCTGACCCTGATGTATCCGAAGTGGTCGATCGATGTTTCGCGCTGGGCTTCGTACGTTCCGGGAGCGCTGCTGATCGTTTGTTTCCTGGTTTTTTGGCGGGAGCGCAGGACATGGGGACGTCCGCTGTTATTCGGGCTCGGCTATTTTCTCGTTATGCTCTTTCCGGTGCTGGGATTCTTCGATCAAGGCTTTTACGCCTACTCGCTGGTCGCTGATCATTGGCAGTACCACTCAATCGTCGGAGTCATTGCCCTGGCGGTCGCCGCCGGGGAAGAGGTATTCCGTCGGATCGGCCACCAGCATCGTCGGTGGGGAATGACCGTCGCCGTCGGGATGTTGGCAATGCTGGGTGCGGCAACCTGGCAGCGCGATGGCGTATACGCCACCGATGAAACGCTCTGGCAGGATACCGTAGCCAGGAACCCACAAGCTTGGAGCGCCTACACCAACCTGGGGGCAGCCATGAAGCAGGCCGGTAAACTTGAAGCTGCGGTCGGATGCTACGAGCAGGCGCTGCGCCTCAAACCGGATTCAGCGGAGGCACACAACAATCTCGGCGATGCGTTACGGCAACAGGGAAAGCTGCCAGAGGCGATCAGTCACCTCGAGCAGGCGTTGCGGATCAGGCCCCATTATGCCGAGTGCCACGGCAACCTTGGGAATGCGTTGGCGCAGCTCGGCAGAGACCAGGAAGCGATCAGTCACTTCGAGCAGGCGTTACAGATCAATCCCGACTTCGCCGAGGTGCACAACAATCTCGGAAATGCCTTGCTGGGGCAGGGTAAGGTATCGGAAGCGGTCGAGCACTACCAGCAGGCACTGCGGATCAATCCCGATTTCGCCGAGGCGCATCTCAACCTGGCAACCGCGCTGGAGAAAGCAGGCCGGGCACCGGAGGCGATCGAGCAATACGAGCAGGCACTGAGGCTCAAGCCTGATTTGACCTCCGCAGGATACGCCCTGGCGCGGCTGCGGGCAGGTCAGCAGCGGTGAAACCCTAAGAAAGCTGGTCTGTTCGACACCGGTCCCCCACCGCGCCGATTCCCTGGCACCGCCACAGTTCATTTGACGGGCTGCCCCCTCACCTTGATCCTTTGCGACCTGGGCACAACGTGGTCGCTTCTCGTCTGACTCGATTCCCCCCGGAGGGGAGAGGAGACGAAGCGCCTTCCCCTCGCCCTTCTTAAACAGCTAAACACAAAACTGTTCCCTGTCTTCCGAGAGGCCGGTCTTCGGAGCGGCCTCTTGTTTTCCCCTCTCCCTTTTTAGGGAGAGGGCCTGCCCGCCGTAGCCCGCCGTCTGGCGAAGGCGGGTCAGGGTGAGGGTTCGTTCTCCAGCCGTGACGCACTCATCAAATCAAGTGCGTCGCAGCGCTAGCCAACAGATTTTTCACATCCAGCAGGCTTCGGGATCCCATCGGCCCGTGTCGTGCGCGGTCGGGCCTTTGGCCCGGCAAGGCAGGAAGATCTCACAACAGCGGGTTTGAAGCCCGAACAGAACTCGAGCTTCAAACGTCTCACCCAAAACAAACGGGTCGTCCCGAAACCGGGACGACCCGTAAGGATGAAGCAAACTTCAACTACCGGCTAGGAGCGACGACGGCGGATGCCCAACAAGCCGACGAGCCCTAGACCCACAAGCATCACAGTCGATGGCTCGGGAACTACAATCGATATCGCCGTGAACTCCGGAAGTCCGCCACCGGCAAGAGCGCTGCTGGGGTATACCGACAGGAACCCGTAAACGTTGCACGCTCCGGTCGGGACGGCGGTGCCACCCAACGCGGCGGAAGTAGAGTAGGATGTGACGTAATCGAACATCTCCATGCTGCCCGTGCTGTCCGTGATCGTGTAACTCTCATCGACGAGGTTGGCCTGGGAGTTGTTCGGGAACACGCTTTGGAAGCTACCCGTGCTGCCGGAGAATGTCACGTTGTCCACCTCAATATACCAGCCCGCAACGCCAACTTGATTGGTAACCAACGCGGGCGTATTGATTTGATTAATCGTGAAGTTCGGCGTGGCGGGTGTTGCATTCCCAGAGGAAACCTTGAATATATAGTTCGCCGAATAACTGATCTGGTGCGCCGAGCTCGTGGCAAACGCCAGCTCTGGGATCGAGTGATACGGAGCCCAAAAACCATTAACCTTTATTGCATCGCCCACAGCGGGAGTCGTGTAGCTGTTCGTACTAATAGTATTCAGAATGCTGGCCGTGGTGAACAGATCCAGTGACCCGCTCCCATCCGCAACAAGCAGCGACCAGCCAGTGAAGTAACGTCCACCGAACGTACCAGGCTGTGATGCGATGGCGGTGATGACAGGGTATGAGCCTGTGTTATAGCTGTCGTCGTAAGCGACGGTGTTGCTCGTCGCATAATACTGCTCGATGTCTGCCGCGGTATCGGCGTATACCTTCACGCCCGACAGCACCACTGCCGCTACGATTGCTCCTGTAAACAGTAAACTCTTCCTCATGACAAGTCCTTTCGTGGATTTGGTTGGCGTACTCTTAGAAATTCTCATTTCCCTACCCTTTCTCGCCTGTCCCTTTTTTCGTTAGACCTTCTTTGCCTGCACTCCCCTCGCAGAAGTGCACTCTACGTTCTCCGAGTCCCGATAATATAGAACCGCCATTTTTTTGCAAGACTTTTCTTGCACAATCTTGCAGAAAATTTCGTCAAGAAGCAGCGCCGAACGTGTGTCAACCACTCTTGTTCCAACTGGTAAACTGCCTGGTTCCCTGCAAAATCATGGATTTCGCGGCGGGCGGCCCCGATTTGCCCAATTTTCATGCGGCATGCCGAGCGGGATGCCGATTTTCCGCAGATCGAGAGGAACATCTTCCGGTAAACCCGACGCACGTACCGTCCTTGCGCCAAGAAATATCCATTATTTCAAGCATATGGCGGATTGGTCGCGTTCGTGGACTCGCGGCTTTCCTTGGGCCAGTCAATCTCTCCCCTGCGACTCCATCCCTCTTATTGATGGTTCCGCAATTGCGCGAGCGCATCTTTGGCGGCAATTAAATCCGGTCGGAGTTTCAGAGCCTGCTCGTATTGCTCGATGGCCTGGGGTATCTGGCCTTGTTCGCGCAGAGCGTTTCCAAGATTGCAGTGCGCCTCGACGTCATCGGGCTTGAGTTTCAGCGCCTGCTCCCAATGCTGCATGGCTTCGGGCACCCTCCCCGATTGCGCCAGGGCAATCCCCAGATTGTCGTGCGCCTGGGGATAATCGGGTTTGATCCGTAATGATTCCTCGTAGTGCCCAATCGCGCCCTGCACCTTACCCTGTGTTAGCAGAGCGTTTCCAAAGTTCATGTGTGCC
>Ga0182014_10002613_pt1 | contig 22472 bp, 24 predicted proteins | sample 612S2DmetaG_FD_120489 | JGI IMG/M metagenome (GOLD analysis project Ga0182014, IMG submission 120489) | Permafrost microbial communities from Stordalen Mire, Sweden - 612S2D metaG | ecosystem: Environmental > Terrestrial > Soil > Wetlands > Permafrost | place: Sweden: Stordalen | collected...
CCCGACTGCTGCTGGCCCTGTTCTCGATCAACGGCAAAAGCAACGACAACGACAAAAACAACCCCACAGACGTGCAGAGGTTGACAGGGTCACTCCATATCAGAGCAGATTCGGAAATGGTGTAGATCGTGGGGCTTTCCCTCCAGGGCTAAAGCCCATTGATTTTATGGGCGTTTTTCGGCACGGCTAAAGCCGTGCCCTTTCAAAGCCGGTCTACAGTAAAAGCGAAACCGCACTAGACAGAAACTCGACCAGACTACAACTAGGGTGATTATGAAACCCGCCGGATTCTCCCAGGTATATATGGCTCCTGAATCAGCGGAGGGTTCGCGGCGGGTTAGTTCGACGGAGTTCATCGGCAATACGCCAATGGCGTGCAGGGGAGAGATTGCAATTATCCATGGTTGGACTTGAGGATGAGAACCAGCCACAAGAGCGAACCAAAAGTCACCAATGAGGCGGTTGCGATAGATCCCGCGGCCCGCACCATACCACGGGCATTCTGAAAGTCCTCGTCGTCACTCGGGAGATTCGCGTTTTTACTCCACCAGAGCAGAGACCAAACGGGAAATGGCGACGATGCGATGAGGACCAGCACGCAAAAACCGATAAGGACGTTCTGAAATCCGACGTGCTGAATGAAGCGGGGATTGCGCAAGAGCCCAATCACAACGCCCGCGGACAAGCAGAATGCGGTAACCGCCGTGTATCTAAGAACGCTCGCGTCGCTGCACGCCTGATCAACCCTGGCAAGAAGGTGAGCTGCCTTTTGCGCCGCCTCGTGGTTAACTTTAGCGCCGCAGAATCGACATACGTCTGCTGACGTGTCAATCGTCTCTTTGCAGTTAGGGCATTCGAAAACGTCGAGATCTTCCGATGGACCATCAATGATGAGCGCATCTGTCATCCGCAAACCTCTCCTCAGGTAAATTGGCTGCTCCAGGATCGAGTGAAAGTGGTACTCACAAGATCGCACAAGTTTAAGCAATTTGCACGTGAACAAAGGTGTCAGGTTGCTTAAGGCACCAGGCCGGCGACGACCTCGGCAGCGGCTTTGTAATTTCCGCAATGGGTGCTTGCCCGACCCCTGCGCGAGTGGGCCAACCGCTTCCTGGCCTGTAAACGCCAAACCGGAAACCACCGATTTTCTGGGTTGGGGAAGGGTTGGCGACATCCCTCTCCCAACACCCCGATCCATGTGCTCCCCAATTCGCCTTAAGCTTTGCCGTGCGCGTCTAGAAGTCTTTGCAGGAAGGTCTGCGGGGGCATGCTCTTTTTGTGGTAGAGTCTCAGTCAAACATCCATGAGGACATTACTCTCCATTGCTCTGATAGCGGCTTTTTGCGCCCGTACTTGCCTTGCCCAGACGGGGACCGTCACCTTCTATAGCGGGAGCATCACTACCAAGAGCGAGGCCACAAGTGTTCTTCCTAAGAACGAACAGCCCTTCGGCGGCTTGCAAGGTGGTTGGGTACTTGACGGATCGCAGCGTCTGGCGCGCGTCCGCGCCGGGAGTTTCGTAGCCTTCCATCTCAGTCCCGGGGAACACTCTTTCACCGATGTGGGCCCTACCGGGCCCAGCAAGAAGCCTCTCGTAATCAACGTCAAAGACGGCGGTCAATACTGTATTCGGCTCTTCGCAAAGGTGATCATCTTATGGGTCTATGACAAGTGGGACAACCAGATTGAAGAGGTCCCCTGTCAGCGGGCGCAGCGCGAAGCGGCACACCTGAAGCCGGTTGCGATCGAGCAGGTTGACCCAGCCGTCCGCGCCAAACTTGACTCTCAGACGACATTCGCCGGAGATATTGAGCCGCAGCATTAGCCGCAAAGGCTCCGGAATACCGGAATACTGCGTTCCGAGCCAATCACCGCCAATCCGTCTGTTACTGCTTGAAAAACATCCGCGCATGCCATTGGCATGAAAAGACTCCGGTCATTCCCTCGAGCCGCCCCTACGGGACTCTTGTGCACGGGTTGGCGTCGTAACTATTTAGCGAGTCGCAGGATTGATTTTATCGGGCAAGTGTCGAAGTCAATCGGCGATTTGCTGTTCCCGCTTGAGTGGGGGCTGGCTTGCCGATTCTGTGCCAAAGATCCCGGACACTTTCTGCATGCTGCTAAATTGAGCCTATGGAGGCTCGGAAGAAACCATGCCTATCAAACTTAAATTGAGACTCGCCATTCTGGCGCTGCTGGCAACAAGCCTGCTCGCCGCCCAGGAAACGCGCAGGACTGTCATCCAGCCGCAAAATCCAGCCGACGCCGCAAAGGAGAACTCGAGCGCCGTCCCCGATGGGTACGCCATCACCGGCCACTTCGATCGCGTCGTAGTGCTGCGTTTCAAGTACAAGACGGATCTGCTCGCCTGCATGGAGCGGATGGTGAAGCAGGAGCACATCCAGAACGGAGTCATTCTCAGCGGCATCGGTTCACTGCGCGGCTATCACGTGCATCAAGTGAACAATCGCACCATGCCCGTGCAGGAGATCTATGAAAAGAATCCCACCCAGCCGGTCGATCTCGTGAGCATGAACGGCTACATCGTTAACGGCAGAATCCATGCGCACATGACGCTGGGAACGGCGGACCGGGCCATTGCCGGGCATCTTGAGCCAGGCAACGAAGTATTCACTTTCGCCATCGTGACCATCGGCGTAATGAACGACGCCGACTTGGGCAAGGTCGACGACAAAACGTATCGGTAAAGCACGGAATCGGGATCAGGGAACAGGAAACTGGGTGGACCTGTCCCCCGATCCCTGTTCCTAGAGCGTATTTCAAAAAATGGTTGCGGTTTGCCTAAGACAGACCCGCAGGGGTTAAAACCCCTCATTCTTCCGGCCCTTTTCGGCACGACTAAAGTCATGCCCTGATACAAAGCGGGGATTTGAAACACGCTCTAGTAAAAGAGATACTTCCGCCACCGGTCGTCGCCGCGGCCCAACATGCGCATGATCTGGCGGCTGGTGTGCAGCGAAAATGGCCGAGGATCGCGCAGCAGGATCATGTCGTCGATCTCGTGCAACATGCGGTTGCCCTTGCGGCGATTGCAGGCGTGGCAGCAGGCCACCAGGTTTTCCCAGGTCGAGTTGCCGCCGCGGGAGCGGGGAATCACATGGTCCAGCGTCAGTTCTCCGGCGGAGAGCACGTCACCGCAATACTGGCAGGTGTTGCGGTCGCGCAGCAGGATGTTCTTGCGCGACAGGGCCCGCGTCTGGTGAGGAATACGCCGGTATTCGAGCAAACGGATGACCGAGGGCATGGCGATGCGGCTGCGCTGGGCATGAAGGGTCAGCCCGTGCTCCTCCTCGGTGCGCGCAATGCCCTTGAGCACCAGCACCAGCGCCCGCCGTGCGCCGCAAATATTGATGGGCTCATAAGAGGCGTTCAGCACCAGCACCGGCATCTGCAGCAGGTGCGGAGTTTGGACTGAGTATTGCCCGGCCGTGTGCTCCCCTGCGAGTGCGGCGGCCCTGGCGATGGACTTCTGCTTGCGCGCATGAATCATTGCTTTTCCCAGCGACATCTCTTTTCCCCTCGTCAAAAAGATGGTTGGTCTTGCGATGAAAGCCTGCTTTCCTGTTGCATGACTGCCACCGGCGCATTGCCGGCCGTCCGTTCGATGTCGTCTGCGTCCTGAATGGATTTGCCACGGCCGAGATTATTCAAGCGCGCCCTGGCCAGTGTGGCCACCCACACCGATGCCGCACCAGCTTTCAGCAGCGCCTGGGCCGCGGCGCGCGCCGTTGCGCCGGTGGTGAAGATGTCGTCAATCAGCAGTACATGCTGCAGCCTGACCGCAGCCGGATCGGAGACTGAGAACGCGCCGCGAACATTCATCCGCCGCATGTGGGGTGTCAGTCCGGCCTGGCTCTCCGTGGCGCGCAGGCGCATCAGCGTGCTCGAGGCCATGGTGAGCCGCCACTGCGGATGGCTCTTGCTCAGGAATCGCAGCGCATGAGTCGCCAGCGACCGCGCCTGGTTGAAGCCGCGCTGGCCGTGTTTTGTCCGGTGCAGCGGGACAGGAACCACCAGCAGCTCCGCGGGCGCCTCGGCTGCCAGTTGCGCGATGGCCTCAGCAAGCATCCTGCCCAGCCCATGCGCCGCAGGGTGCAGCCGGTCGTACTTCAGAGCATGGATTGCGTCCTTCATGAGTCCCTGGTAGGGCCCGAAGGCAACCGCCCGCACAAAGGGCGGCGGGGCAAGGCGGCAAGCCCTGCACAACGCTGAGTTTGCAGGCCCTTGTCCCGGTTGCGCCGCGTCAACGGTGTCGCCGCAACGCGCGCACACGGGGCCGCTCTGGACGGGAATCGGGGTCCCCAGCGACAGGTCTTCGTCGCTGGGGTGACGAAACTCCATCCAGCAGGCATCGCAGATTGGCACGGGAGAAAGCTGCGGCAGAGGGGAGCCGCAGAGAGAACAGGACGCAGGGAGAAGGGCGCAACTCAAAGCATCCATCGGACTTCGAAGCACGCGGGCCACGGCGCGCCAGCGCGAAGTCTCCGATGGCGGAACGTCGAACGTCAGTGAACCGGAGTCCCTGCGGAAGACGCACCTCACTTGGGGCAGCGCCGCGTCATGCGCGCTGCCTTGGCGACAGTATACCCGGACGGGGCCGGAGATTCCACTCAGCGGCGACTTCGGCCTGCGCCTGCCGCCGCTTCCCGCAGCCGCGGGCTAAAGAAGATTACGATTCTCGGCGACAATGACGACGGGACGCTTGCTTTCAGCTTCTTCGTTCCGTCTTTGCCGTGCAATGGCGTCGTCTTTGGCATCGCTGGCCGCATCCTTCAGCTTTCCCACGGCCGTCTCCGCCTTGCCCTTCAACTGTTGAATGGCGCCTCTGACCTGAGTCCCCGTGTTGCCGGTCAGGTTGCCTAATTGGTGCTTTGCACTTCCCACCGTCTCGTCGATCGCGCCCTTCACTCTCTGCTTGTTCATCGTTTCACCTCGTGCTCTCAGTTGCTCATGAAGCCCTGCAAGCCCGCAGTATCGAATGGAACACCACGCATGACGATCACGCGGATTTGCCTGCAAAGTTATCTTTCTGTTGGATGTGTTTTCCGATTGGGGATTGGAAGCGAATCGGCGGCGCGCAGCGCGAAAGCGATTCGCTGCTCTATTTCTCCGCCGGAACGCCAGAGAGACGCGCCTGACGGCCGGACCAACTTGTCTTTATCTTTTCGTAGGTCGCCTGCATCTCGTCCAGTTCCAGATCGCTTAGCCTCTCGATGTCGATCATCTGATTGCGAGCGCTATCGATGGCCCGAATCAATTCATTCAGCTTCAGATTGATGGCCCGCGCATCGCGATTCTGTGTGTTTTGGATCAGGAAGACCATCAGAAACGTAGCAACGGAAGTTCCCGTGCCGATGACCATCGCCCATTTGTCTGAAAAGTGAAAGACAGGACCTGTTGCGGCCCACAAGGCCACCACCAGGCCTGCCGCCAAAAACGCCCATGTTGATCCCAGCCATCCTGAAGCCAGCGCGGCAAAGCGGCCGAAGTGGTCATGCACGGTCCGGCCCTGGGCCTCGATTGGCGGATTCTTCATCGATTATGCCTCCATCGTCCACGGCTGACGATACGCTCGCAAACCGCGCCCGTCTGTCCCATGGAGAACACCCTCGGCACCGAATCTTGGCAACGCCTATAGCGATGGCGCGGGTTAGCCCCCAGGGATTCCCTTGGGTTCCGTGGTCAAGGTCCGCTCCTCCTGTCTCCCTCGCGGCGCACTTGGCACATGGCGGATGCGGAGCATCCGGCGGGGGGGAACTCAAACTTTGAGCGGTGTTGCCAGGGGTGGATCTTGCTGTCGGGAAAAATCCGCCCCTTGTCGCAACGATCTAGAAAACGCCGGCCATATAGGCTTCGGCAGGCAGGGTATTCTCCGAACGGGAGCCACACTCGGCCAGGACCACCGGCGACAGCGTGATCACCGGGCAGTGCGTATGCGCCAGCACCTTGTACACCACACCGTTGCGGGTGACGGCGGCAAAGGCCGATGCGCCTTGCGCGCCCAGCACGATAAGGTCGGCCTGCTGGGCACGGCTCTGGTAGAGCAGCTCCTCGGTAGGATCGCCGGGCACCACGATCGTCTGAACGCCAACCTTGCGATGCAGCGTGGCCGGAACCAGCATCGATATATCCTTTTCAATCTGGTCGAGGGAGCGGCCGGCCATGATTTCCGCGCGTTCCTGGGGCCGGATTACGTGCTGCAGAATCAGGCGAGCATCGTGCTGGATGGCCAAATCCGCGGCGAAGGCGGCCACCACTCTGCTGGCCTCATGCAGGCTTACGGCGCAAAGAATCGTCCGGGTGGAAAAGTCGCGATAGCTTCCATCCACTACGTCGGGGCCAACAATAAAGACCGGCACTTTGGCGGTGCGCAAGACGGCTTCGGCGACTGAACCAACCAGCAACTTGCCGATGGGGCCCGGAGAGTGCGTGCCCATCACGATGCGGTCGACCTCGCGTTCGCGCACGAATGCAAGAATCTGGTCCGCGGCCAGCCCCGGCCGCACAACCACCTCGCACTGAACGCCCTCCTTACGGACCTGCTGAGCCATTGGCTCAAGTTGGTCTTTCTCGGCGCGGGCGGCAGCGGCATAGTCGTAGTAGCGGATGCCCGAGGTCTCCGATGCGGCCACCACCAACGTGTCGTAGGCGTGAAAGAGAATGAGGTTCGCACCAAGCTCCTTGGCCTGCGCCAGCGCAAACGCAAAGGCCTTCTGGTTGGCGGGAATCTCGGAGGCGAAGAGAAGGGTGGAGGGTTTGCTCCAACCCGGCTTCATGACGGCTGTCATGGGAACCTCCTGGAGGTGCGCACGAACTATTGCAAACGCGGTTATGGGATCGCAGTGTCCGGCCGCACATGAGTTTGTGATTTAGCTCACGTAATCAGAAAGCCCGATCATCCGCTCTCCAGTAATGCCTGTACGGTTACTATAGACCCGGACTTGAGCCGAAACTGTGAGCCGGTGAAAAAAACTTAGCCTCTTCCCGAGCCAGAACGGACCGGCGCCGTGCCTGGCTCTCGACTCCGTCAGGTAACCAGCGAGGTAAAGTGATCTGAATCACAGCCTGACCTGCGACGAGACTGTTCTTCTAGACCCGAATCGTGGCGCCCTGAAGCGGTTTCGAACGGTTTTCGAACGATCTTTGACCGGTTTTGAACGGCTTTCCTCCTCCGGGCACTGCTGGAGTTCATCGGCAGTCCTGAGATTTCCTTTAGGAAGCCAAGCCACTCCATCCCCGGCCTGAGGATCGGCTTTCCCCCTCCGGCACGGCACGATTCAGCAGGAGGCCTCATGCAACCGATGCATACCATTCCCGCCCGTGGCGGGCTCAACTTCGACGAAACCCCTTTCCTTGCCATCTGGGAAGTCACTCAATCCTGTGACCTGGCCTGCAAGCATTGCCGCGCCGCCGCCCAGCCCATCGCCCATCCCGACGAGCTCACAAACGCTGAAGGCAAGGCGCTTATCGACCAGGTCGCGGAGATGCATATCCCCATCTTTGTCTTCACCGGCGGCGACCCGATGAAGCGCCAGGACGTTTTCGAGCTGATCCGCTATGCGGCGGACAAGGGCGTTCAGGTCGCGCTCACGCCCAGCGCAACGCCTCTGCTGACCCGTGAGGCCATCTTCAAATTGAAAGAGGCCGGTCTGGTCCGGCTGGGCATCTCGCTCGACGGCTCGACCCCCGAGATTCACGACGCCTTCCGCGGTCTTCCCGGCGCCTGGGCGCGCACCATCCAGGCCATCGAATGGGCCAACGAGGCGGGCATTCCCATTCAGGTGCACTCCACCATCAGCCGTCACAACGCCAACGATCTCGACAACCTCTGCAACCTGTTCGAAAAGCTCGCCATCGTCATGTGGAACGTCTTCTTCCTGGTGCCGGTGGGACGCGGCCAGTTGAACGACCTGCTGTCGGGCGAAGATTTTGAGCAGGTCTTCGGCAAGATCTACGAGCTGTCGCACCGGGTCAGCTTCCAGATCAAGACCACCGAGGCCATGCATTATCGCCGCTATCTGCTGCAGCACAACTTGGAAGAGAGGAAGATGGGGCACGGCCACGGCCATCCCGGCGCTGTCCGGCATGAATACGAGTCCGGCGCGCCGACTGCCGACGCCAAAATCCGCACCGCGAGTTGGGCCACGCGCCGCGTCAACGACGGCAAGGGATTCATGTTCATCTCCCACGTTGGGAACGTCTACCCCAGCGGCTTTCTGCCCATCCACGCCGGCAACGTCCGCGAGACGCCGCTGGCCGACATCTATCGCAACGCGCCCATCTTCAAATCGCTGCGCGACACCGGCAAGCTTGAAGGCAAGTGCGGCGCCTGCGAGTACAAGGAGATCTGCGGCGGCTCCCGCGCCCGCGCCTACGCCGTCACCGGCGATCCGCTGGCCCAGGAACCCTGCTGCATCTATCAGCCCAAAAACTGGGACCCGGAGCTCGAACACAAGGCCGAAGCCTTCCGCGAAACAACCCCGGCAGGAGCGCTCGTCACGCTGTAATTCAGATGTGCCCGCCACAGCATCATACGCAAAAATGCGTAATTAATTACGCATTTTGCGTAGATCCGCTTCAGCCTGCTGAAGCAAGCCCCGCCACGGACATCCACAATATTTCCCATCCATGCAGCGGCTTTTGGCATCAACAAGGACAGACCCGCACTGCAGCGAAAAGGACCCCCGGCCATGCAAAATGAATTCTCTCTGCGCGAACACGTAGTGAACCTCCTCACCGGCAAAGGCGCTCACGCCGATTTCGAGGCGGCGATCAAGGGCCTTCCCGCCAACCTCCGCGGCCGTAGACCGAAGGGCGCTGAACACTCGCCATGGGAAATCCTCGAGCACATGAGAATTGCGCAACACGACATTCTGGACTTCTCGGTGAACCCAAAGTACAAGACGCTCGCCTGGCCTGAAGACTACTGGCCCAAAACCAAGGCCCCGGCAAGCGCCGCGGCGTGGAACCGGAGCGTGCTGGGCTTCCGCAAGGATCTGAAAAAGATGAGCGCTCTTGTCGCTGCTGAATCGACCGACCTGTTCCAAAAGATTCCGCACGGCGACGGGCAGACCATCCTCCGCGAAGCTCTCCTAGTCGCCGACCATAATGCCTACCATATGGGCGAACTGGTCCTGCTGCGCCGGCTGCTGGGCGCCTGGCATCGGTAGATCTGCAAAAAATCACCGGCAAACCGCGGGGAATCACCCGCATTCGTGAGTTGCAGATTATTTGTCATTGATCGGCTATTCTGGTTTCGAACCTTGAAAAAGGCAGAACAGAAGCTGTCGCTTTGCAATCGGGAAAGAGCCGGTTCTGCCCGCTAACTCCTTTCCTCAGAGGACTTTGCGTGCAAGCCCTTTGTTGAGAGGATTTTAGAGCCACACCCCCACCGCAAGTCCTTGCGGCAGAGGAATTTGGGACTTTAGGGGGGGGAGGCGGGGTACCCCCTTTTACACGATCGGTCCCCTCAGTGCCGGCCCGGCGCCAGGTCGACCTTGCCGCGGAACTTGCTGTAGACAAACACGACGTATCCGATGGCCAGCGCCATGCCGAAGGTCCACCAAACCAACCCCACAGCCAGGGCGTGCGGACCGGAGAGAGCGCGGGTCAGGGTGATGTCGCGGTCCGAGCCCGTCGTCGCCGGCAGCAGCGTGGGATAAAGCCCCCAGCAGGCCCCGGCCAGCATGAAGAACAGGTAAAGGCACGAACAGAGGAACGCCATCACGGGGGGCGACTTGCGATTCAGGAACCAGACGCCGGCCAGCGACACCACCACGCCGACGGGCACAACAAAGGTAAACGGATGGTTGAAGTAGTTGTCCAGGCTGGCTGGGCGCACCACGATGGTGGCTGCGAGGCTGACGGCGGTAAGCCCCGCCAGCAGAAGGCAGAGCGGAGTGACGATGCGCCGGGCGCGCCGGCGCAACTCGCTCGAGGTCTTGATGGAGAGCCACAGCGCCCCGTGCATGGTGAGAGCCACCAGAGCCACCAGGCCGCCGATCACCGTGTACCAATCCAGAATTCCGGGATGAACGCCGGGTTGCCAGTTAGTCCATAAAGGCAGGAAAAAGTACCCGTCGGCCTGCAACGGCACGCCGCGGAGCACATTGGCCAGGGCGGCGCCAAAAAAGATGGTGAGCAGCCCGCTCGACAATCCGAAGACGCCGTCCAGCAGTGAACGCCAAACGCCCACTTCGACGTGGTTGCGCAGTTCCAGGCTCACGCCACGCAGGATCAACAGCCACAACACGATCATCAGCGGCAGATAGAAGCCGCTGAAGGCCGAGGCATAGAGGAGCGGAAAGGCGAAGTAGAGCGTGCCGCCGCCGGCCAGCAGCCAGACTTCGTTTCCGTCCCATACCGGCCCGATGCTATCCAGAGTGGCCCTGCGCTCCGCCTCGGTCCGCACCAGGATCAGGTGAAGCACGCCCACGCCCAGGTCGAAGCCGTCGAGCACCACGTAGCCCACGATCATCACGGCAACCAGCCAGAACCAGATGAATCCCATCATTCCCAGGCTCCTTCCACTTCAGCATCCTTCCGTCTCGAACTACTGAGGCCAATGTCAATCTGCAGGGATTACCCTGGCGACCGTGGGCTCCGGACCATGTTCGATCTCGCGGTAGATCAGCACCGTGAACAGCAGGCCCAGCAGCGCGTAGAGACCCATGAAGCCGAGCAGCGTGAACAGCCCGTTGCCGGCCGAGACGGTGCTCGAATAGCCCTCGCTGGTGCGCATCAGCCCGTAGATCAACCACGGCTGGCGGCCCAGCTCGGCGGTCATCCAGCCGGCAGTATTGGCAATGTAGGGCAGCGGAAAGCTGAGCAGCAGCGCCCACAATGCCCAGCGCGATGTGTAAAGCCGGCCGGTCCAAAGCAGAACCGCGGCTACAACCATCAGCAGCACAAACCACGTCCCCAGGCCGGCCATGATGTGGTAGGCGTAGAAGAGCAACGGCAGCGCGGTGGGCCTCTCGTCCGGCGGAAACTGGTCCAGCCCCTTCACCTCCGCCTTGGTTGTTCCGTAGATGAGAAAGCTGAGCAGGTCGTTGACCACGATGGGGTTGTCGATCTGGCCGGTTTCTTCGTTGGGCTGCCCGATCAGCACCATCCCCGCGCCGCTCTCGGTCTTGAACTGGCCTTCCATCCCGGCCATCGCCGCCGGCTGGTTACGCGCCACGTATTTTCCGTGCATGTCTCCGGTGGGAAAGACGATGACTACGCTCGCAATCACGCCCGCAGTCACGCCCACCTTCAGAAAGATGCGGCCAAACTCGTCGTACCGCTTGTCGAGAAGATAGAACGCGCCGACGGCGGCCATGACAAACGAGCCAGTGACAACCGCGCCGGTCATGTTGTGCGCATATTGCAGCAGCGCCCAGGGATTCAGCAGCAGTTGCCAGAAACTGAGCACCTGGAACTGTCCGTTGGGCAAGCGGTCGAAGGCCACCGGGTGCTGCATCCAGGCATCCGTCACGATGATGAAGAACCCCGAGATCCACGATCCTATAAAGACCATCACCGCCGAGGACCAGTGCATCAATTTCGAGATCCGTCTCTCGCCATAAAGAAACAGGCCCAGAAAGGCTGACTCCAGAAAGAAGCTGAAGACGCCCTCCATCGCCAGCGGCTGCCCGATCACGCCGCCCGAAAGCATCGAAAAGCGCGCCCAATTGGTACCAAACTCGAACTCCATTGGTATCCCTGTGACCACGCCGAAGACGAAATTGATGGCGAAGATGCGTCCCCAGAAGCGAGCCGCATGGTCCCACTTTTCCGAACCCGTTTTCAGCGCCACCGATTTGAGCACCACAATCAGGAGGCCTAGACCCATGGTGAGTTGGGGAAAGAGGTAATGGAAGGTAATGGTGAAGGCAAAGTGCAACCGATGGATCAGCTCACTGCTCATGCAGTGCCTCCTCTAGTTGAGCGGACCCGAGGGACGAATGAACTGCCGTCCAGGAACAGGCGCCGCAGCTAAACCCCAGGGCAAATGGAGGATCGGCCCCGCTCGCGCGCCCCCTAAGCTTTGAACCATGTCTCGGATTCAGGTTCGGTTCATTGCGCGATTTAAATCATTTGCGACCAAGCGTCTCCGCCCTGATTCTACCCCCGCGCGGTCACATTCCCGGCGTGGCCATAGCTTTTCCCTTTCCAACTTTGCAATCGCCCGCACGTTGCTCCGATGATGGGATAATTCCTAAGATGCGGATTGCGATTATTGGCGGTGGTATTGCCGGGCTCTCGGCTGCCTTTGAGCTTGAAAAGGCGCGCGCCGCCGGCGCTCAGGTCGGATACACGGTCTTTGAGGCGTGCGAACGGCTGGGCGGCTCGCTGTCCTCGGAGATCGTCAACGGCGCGGTCATCGAGCGGGGGCCGGACTCCTTCCTGACCGAAAAGCCGGCCGCCGCCGAGCTTTGCCGCGAGTTGGGACTGGACGCCGACTTGCTGCCTTCAAACGACGCGGCCCGCAAAACCTACATTCTGGTGCGGAACCGCCTTGTGGCCCTGCCCGACGGCCTCATGTTCCTGGTGCCCACCAAGCTGATTCCCACCGCGCTGACGCGTCTTTTCAGTCTCTCCACCAAAATGCGCATGGCGCTGGAGTTGCTTCACCCGCCGCGCCCCAGCGGTCTGCCGGACGAAGCTGTCGCGTCGCTGGTCGAACGCCACTTTGGAGCCGAGGCAGTCGACCGGCTCGCCGATCCGCTGCTCTCCGGCATCTACGGCGGCGACTCCGCCGAACTGAGCGCCCGTACCGTGCTTCCCCGCCTGGTAGAGATGGAAACCCAATACGGTTCGCTGACCCGCGGCATGTTGGCGGCGCACCGGCAGATGCGCTCCAGGGCAAAGGCCGCCGCAAAGAATAACGGCCACTCAAAGACCGGCGTCGGGACCGTCGCCGGAACTGGCGGAAGTCCAACACCGCGTCCCATCTTCACTGCGTTGCGCGGCGGAATGCAGCAGTTGATCGACGCCCTCGTTGCGCGGCTCGATCCGGCTTCCTTGCGCCTGGCCACGCCGGTAAATGCGATCGCGAAGAGGGCAGACGGCTGGGACGTTGTGCTCGCCGGCGGGCCGGAGTCCTTCGACGCGCTGATTCTCTCTTCGCCGGCATGGGCCGCGGGCGCACTGATCGCTCCCGTGGACGCCACTCTCGGCAAGGAGCTTGCCGCCATTCCCTATTCCTCTTCGATCACCGTCAACCTGGTCTACGACGAAGCCCGGCTTGGCCCCTTGCCCAATGGATTCGGCTTCCTGATCCCGGCCAGCGAGGGCCGCGTCATGCTGGCCTGCACGTTTGTCCATCGCAAGTTCCTAGGCCGGACACCGCCAGGCAAGGCCGTCTTCCGCGCCTTCCTCGGCGGCATCCGAAACGAGGCACTGCTGACTTCGACCGACGAGGCGCTAGTCGCCATCGTTCGTCGCGAACTGAACGAGATACTGGGCGAGAAGACGATCGGGCTCGATGTCGATCCTGAATACACTCAAGTCTCGCGCTGGCGCCGCGCCATGGCCCAGTACACGGTCGGTCACCAGGAGCGCGCCGCCCGCATCGCCGACCGTGTGGCGGCCTTGCCGGACCTGCGACTTGCCGGAAACGCCTACGATGGCATCGGGATCCCCGACTGCATTCGGCTGGGGCGTAAAGCGGCTCGAGAACTGCTGGCTCTGGCGACAAGTTCCCAATCCATCGCGTCCTAGCTTCTCGCAACTTCCATGTCTTTCCGTATACTCATCGAAGCGCATGTCCACGAACTCCGACACTATTCTGGCTGCCATCCTGGCCAAGACGCGGGCCACGGTAGCCGTCTCGAAAATCCGTGTTCCGCTGGCTGAGTTGGAGCGGAGGGTGACCCATAGGCCGCGCGGCTGGGCAGCCGCGCTGCGCCGCCGGGCGGCAGTTGGCGCCGCGGTCATCGCGGAGATCAAGAAAGCCTCCCCATCGAAGGGCCTCATTCGTGCCGACTTTGACCCAGCGTGGCTGGCCGCTCGCTTCCGCGCGGGCGGCGCGGCGGCGCTCTCCGTGCTCACCGATGAGCCGTACTTCCAGGGCAGCCTGCGCAACCTTGAACTCGCCTCGGCGGCCACGCCTTTGCCCTGTCTGCGCAAGGACTTCACGATCGACGAGTACCAGATCGTCGAGGCCCGCGCCCACCGCGCCGACGCCGTCCTGCTCATCGCCGCCGCACTCACCAACGCGGGGCTGAAACACCTGGCCGAGGTTGCCGCCGGCTTCTCGCTCGATGTGCTGGTTGAAGTCCACACGGCGGAAGAACTAAGCCGTGTCCTCGATGTTCTGGGAGAGACCGGCGCCAACGCCATCGGCGTGAACAACCGCGACCTCCGCAGTTTCGAGGTGAGTCTCGAGACCTCTCTGGCCCTGGTCGAACGCATCCCTTCCAGCGTGGTCCGCGTGTCCGAAAGCGGCATCTCAACCCCTGCCGATATCGCCAGCCTGCGCAAGGCCGGCTTCGACGCCTTCCTGATCGGCGAAAGCCTCATGCGCCAGCCCGACCCCGGCGCGGCGCTCGCCGAACTGTTGGCCGGAGTCGCGACAACCCAATGAGCCTCTGGATCAAGATCTGCGCCAACACTTCGCTGGAGGATGCGCTGCTGGCCGCCGATGCCGGAGCCGACGCCGTGGGCTTCGTCTTTGCGCCCAGTCCGCGCCGCGTTACGGTTGCGCAGGCAGCGGCGATCGTGCCGGGATTGCCGGCGGAGATCGAAAAGATCGGCGTCTTCGTCGATGCTTCGTTTGAAGAGATCGATGCCACCATCATCGCCTGCGGCCTCACCGGAGTGCAACTCCACTTCGACGCCGCGCCTGAATTGCCTGCCAGGATCCGCGCGCGCTTCGGTCACGATCTGCGCATCCTGCGCGTGGTGCACTTCGACGACGGTCAAGCCGCTGAAGAACTCCGTACCGTGTCAGGGCACGACTTCGGTCGTGCCGCAAGAACTGCAAAAACGGCGTGGGCTTCAGCCCCTGAGGGATGCTTCTCCGATCCCAACATTGACGCGATTCTGATCGACTCGCGCACGGCCTCGGCCGTTGGAGGCACCGGCCAAGCCTTTGACTGGGCGCTCGCCGCCGAAACGCTCTTCCAAGACGCAAGAGCGCGCGGCAGCCGCATTGTGGCTGCGGGGGGGCTGAGTCCTGAGAACGTAGCCGAGGCAATTGCGATGCTGCGCCCCTGGGGAGTGGATGTGGTTTCCGGGGTCGAAGGGGCGCCGGGCCGCAAAGACCCCGCCAAAGTCAGGGAGTTTGTGGCTCGGGCGAGGGCGGCGGAGCGGAAACCGTAACCATTCTTCTCAATGCGGATCGAGTAGGCCCGCAAAAGAGATTCATGCCCTATTGCGCATAATGCTCTATGTGGCATAATGTCTTCATGAGCTGGTCCGTCGACTTCCATCCGAGATTCAAGGCAGAATACGAAGAGCTGTCAGAACCGGTGCAGGACGAATTGGTCGCAGCTCTCACGCCACTGCGGCAGTTTGGACCGGAGTTGGGTCGACCCGACGTGGACACGCTGAACGATTCGCGCTACGCGAACATGAAGGAACTTCGTTTCAAGGCCGACGGAGGCGTCTGGCGCATCGCCTTCGCGTTTGACCCTCGGCGCAATGCAATCTTGCTCGTCGCCGGAGACAAGTCGGGCGTGAGCGAACCGAAGTTCTACAAACGCCTGATCGACAAAGCCGATAAGCGGTACAAGGAACACCTCGATATTCTCGAATCAAAGGAGTAGTTGCGATGTATAGACCGATTCCGCTTGAAGAAGTCATTGCAGCGATGCCCAAGAAGCGGCAAGAGGCCATTGCAAAAAGGGGCGCTGAGTTGGTGGCCAAGGTGAAGAGGCGCATGACCCTGGCTGAACTGCGCAAGGGGCGCAAGATCAGCCAGGCCACAGTCGCGGAGGCTCTCGGGATCGGCCAGATGCAGATTTCACGTCTGGAGAAGCGCAAAGACCCGCGCCTCTCCACCATGCAGCGCACCGTGGCCGCGATGGGAGGCCACCTGACCATGATTGTGACCTTCCCGGACCAGGAGCCGGTCGTGCTGGTCGCTTCGCAGCCCAAAGGGAAGGCATCGCGGGCTGCGAAAACGGCCTAATGCGGGAGCTTGCTATCTGCGTGCTATTCTGGTGGCCTTTTATTGACAGTTCTTCGACAGAGGTTTGAGAATGCCCTGATGGAAAAGTCCGACGTGGAGACGAAGCACACAGCGTTAGAAGAGAAGCTTCGCGAGAACAGCAAGAGGGACTTTGTCGCCAAATTGCAACTCGAAGTTTTGAGCGACAAAATTGAGAATGCGCGGATTCCCCTGAGGTCGCCTGAGTTCCTCGCAGCCCGACCCCTGTCTGATATCCGCGCATTGAAGAACGACCTGAAGGCTTTCCGCAAGGAGGAGGAGGCGGTACAAAAGGAAATTGACGACTTGAAGGAAGAAAGGAAGAGAGTCAGCGAGCAGTTGAATGAGTTGATTAACCCGTACCACGGGCTACAGAATACACCGGGGCAAAGTGGTTGAGCGGTTCTGTAGGTCGTCTTTCTTTGCCTTTTTTCGCCTAAATTCGGTTGTGTCTCGTGTTGAGGAAATCGAGACGGAGCGCACCCGGCAACAGAATTCTCGTAGTGGGAGGGGGAAATGGCTTGCCGTTACTGCAACAGCGAAGAATGGAAGTCGGCCAGCCTCGTTTACCGGGAGGGAATCTCAGACATTAGAAGCAACACAAGAGCACATGGGCTCGGAGTCGGAACTTCTGGAATCGGTTTGGGCGTAGGCGGCGCAAAAACTAGAGGATATCAACAGTCCATGCTGTCCAAGGCTGCCTCGCCGCCCAGAAGGGGCTTTGCATTAGCGTTGTTTTTGGCAGGGATAGCGATTCTATTTACTTTAGGTGCTGCTTCTGGAAGCAATTTCCCACTGTTTGACTTGATCATTGTTATTCTTTGCACCCTCGGCATCTTCTACTCCTACCAACGTGAAAAACGAAGATATGATGCTGCCACTGCGGTCTACGCGGCTACCAGGGTTTGCCAGCGATGCGGGCAGTTCTACAGAGATCCCCTATCGCTCGAAAATGAGGTCGAACGGCGTCATAATCAGAGCAGCGGAACTGCGGGAGTGTTCGCTTTCCTAGCATTGGTCGGAATCTCTGCTGTAGTCGTACTTGTGTGGTTGGCACACAAGCCTGAGGCAGAGCTGGGAAAGCAGGCTTCCGTGCAACCATCACCTACAACTGATATACCTTCCCCGGTAGGCCAGTTAGCGCCAGACAATTTCAGCCGTTACCGCTTGTATAAGACGAAGATCGAAGAAGCTGCATACCTCAGGAGCCTATTCACCGATTACCTCTCAGGTGAGACTCGCCAGACTGACGAAGGTGACCGGCCCGGAGAGTTTGCTCTCCTCGATAAGTGGGATAGGTCCTATTATCCGAGTAAATTCTATGTCCTCTTGATTGAAAGAGCGCCGATTGGGGGGCAGCCTGATCAGCATCTTATTTCAGGACAAGCCCGACAAGATTTTTGTCGCTTGGGTCTACAGACTAGCAGGCGGGGGATACGAGCTCCGAGAATTTGATTCGGCTGGTCTTACCAAGGATGAGGTCGCAACGGTAATCGATTTGATTGCGAATCATACTCGGTGATTGTAACAAGGTCGGAACTTAACCACGCTGTTGAATTGGACTGAGACGACGCCGTCAACGTGTGTCACTGCCGCTGACACCCGCCTCCTAGTAAACTAAAATGTTTCCCATCTTTCGGCCAGACCAGCAGGAGGCCCCTACACATGGCATCGATAATTCTTCCGGCAAGTCCCTCTGAGTCGCGGCCGGGCCGCTTCGGCATCTACGGCGGTCGTTACGTGCCGGAGACGCTGATGGCCGCGCTGGTCGAACTGGAGCACGAGTACGACCTGGCCAAAGCGGACGCCGCATTCCAGGCTGAGTTGTCCGATCTGCTCCACAACTATGCCGGCCGCCCCACGCCGCTCTACTTCTGCAAGCGCCTGACCGAACAACTGGGCGGGGCCAAGATCTACCTCAAGCGCGAAGACCTGCTCCACACGGGCGCGCACAAGATCAATAACGCGCTCGGCCAGGGCCTGCTCGCCAGGCGTATGGGCAAGAAGCGCATCATTGCGGAGACCGGCGCCGGCCAGCACGGAGTGGCGACAGCGACGGTCTGCGCTCTGCTCGGTCTCGAATGCGTCGTCTACATGGGCGATGTGGACATGGCTCGCCAGGAACTGAATGTGCTGCGCATGAGGCTGTTGGGCGCGGAAGTCCGCGGCGTCTCGTCCGGCTCGAAGACGCTGAAAGACGCCATCAGCGAGGCCATGCGCGATTGGGTCACGAACGTACGCACCACATACTATCTGCTCGGCAGCGCTCTCGGTGCGCACCCCTATCCCACAATGGTGCGCGACTTCCACCGTTGCATCAGCCGCGAGATGAAAGAGCAGATTCTCGAAAAGGAAGGCCGGCTGCCGTCCGTCGTGATCGCCTGCGTGGGCGGTGGATCGAACGCCATCGGCGCCTTCTACGAGTTCCTTGCCGACCGCGAGGTGCGGCTCATTGGCGTTGAGGCAGGAGGCTGCGGAACCGAGCTGGGCCAACATGCGGCGCGCTTTCGCGGCGGGTCGCCGGGCGTTTTGCAGGGAACATTCTCCTACGTGTTGCAGGATGCGGACGGCCAGATCGCTCTGACGCACTCAGTCTCCGCCGGCCTCGACTACGCCTCCATCGGACCCGAGCACGCCGCGCTGCACGACTCAGGCCGCGCCGAGTATGTTTCGCAGGACGATGCCGCCGCGCTCGAAGCTGTCGTAAAGCTGGCGCGGACTGAAGGAATCTTGCCCGCTCTCGAAAGCGCTCATGCCGTGGCCGAGGCTCTGCGCATTGCTCCAACGCTCGCTGCCCGTGACATACTGGTGGTGAACCTCTCCGGACGCGGCGACAAAGATATGGGCATCTTGGCCCGCGAGTTAAAGTTATAGTTTTTCATTCCCAGCGGTTTCCAATGGCGATACGTTTCGATCACAAACCGGGCCTTGTGGTTTATCTAACGGCGGGCGACCCATCGCTGGATGCCACGCGCGCCATTGCAATTGCAGCTATCGATGCCGGCGCGGCAGTGATCGAGCTGGGCGTGCCTTTCAGCGATCCGCTTGCCGACGGCCCAGTGATTCAGCGCGCGATGGAACGCGCCGTGGCCAGGGGCACGCGCCTCTCCGACGTGCTGCAGTTGGCCCGCGAAATTCGCGCAGAGCGCCCGGCTGCGGGATTGGTGATCTTCAGCTATCTCAATCCGGTCTTGCGGTACGGCCTTAAACGCTTTGCCGACGATGCGGCGGCAGCCGGAGTGGATGGTGTGCTGGCGACCGACCTGATTGTGGAAGAGGCCGGCGAGTATCTTGCCGAACTGGCCCGCGCCGGTCTGGCCCCCATCTTTCTGGCTGCGCCCACCAGTCCCGACGAGCGGCTGGAGGCCATTGCCACGCACTCCAAAGGCTTTGTTTACGCCATTTCGCGCACCGGCATTACCGGCACCCAGCAAACGCTCACGTCGGACGCCGCAGCGTTGGTTGCTCGCATCCGGCGATGGACTGGACCCCAAGGGCGGGGGCTGCCGGTGGCCGTGGGGTTCGGCATCTCAAATGCGGCTCATTTCGCCCAGGTGGGAGAGTTCGCGGATGCCGCGGTCGTCGGCAGCGCCATTGTCGAGCTGATCGAACGGGCGACCTCGGAGGATGGATCGGAGGCAGCGCCCGGCGCAGTGGCTCGATTTATCAAGGGCCTGCGCCTGCCACAGGCGGCGCTGGCCCGGTAAGAAGAACAAGCTTCTAGCCTCTAGTTCCTGGCGCTCTTTCTGCGCGGCTAAGTTTCGTTGAGAACCGCTGGAAGTGGCCGAAGCAAAAGTAGCTAGGGGCTAGAAGCTGGTAGCTAACAGCTAGCTTTTCGACACGAGGATGAAATGACGCTGGACGAATTGCGACTTCGAATCGATGTTCTGGACCGCCAGCTTGTTGAGCTGCTCAGCGAGCGGGCTCGGGCCGCGCAGATGGTTGGCTACCTGAAGGCCGCCACATCGCTGCCGGTCTACGAACCGGCTCGCGAAAAGCTGGTCTATGCCAACGTGCGCGCGGCCAACAAGGGGCCGCTGCCGGACATCGAGCTCACGCATATCTACGAGCGCATCATCGACGTGATGCGGTCTCTGCAGAGAGACGAGTTGGCTTCGCAAAGAAACGCCCAGGCCGCTGCGCCTGGCCATGCCGCTGGCGCAGAGACGCCTGAGACAGGGAAAGAAAAATGATCGTAGCTATGCAAGAGAAGGCCACCGAAGAGCAGATCGACGCCGTCATCGACGCCATGGTGGATGCCGGAGTCAATGTTCATCGAACCACGGGCGCTTATCAGACCATTCTGGCAGGCGTCGGTCCAACAGCCAACGTCGAGCTGAGAAAATTCGAGTTGCTGCCGGGCGTGCTTTACGTGCACAGAATTACGGCTCCCTATAAGCTGGCGGGCCGCGCCTTCCGCCCCGAAGGCACACAGGTGGAGTTTGCCCATGGCGTGAAGGTGGGCGGCGACCGCACGCACGTCATGGCGGGACCGTGTTCCATAGAAACCCGCGAACAGATGTTCGAGACCGCAGCGCGCGTGAAGGCCGCGGGCGGCAGCTTTCTCCGCGGAGGAGCTTTCAAACCGCGCAGTTCTCCTTACGCCTTCCAGGGGCTTGGCATTCCTGGGCTCGAGCTGATGCGCGAAGCCGCGGATGCGCATGGGCTGCTCACCGTAAGCGAGGTGATGGAAATCGCGCAGATCGAACCCATGCTGCCATTCGTCGATTGCTTCCAGGTGGGGGCGCGCAACATGCAAAACTTCAACCTTCTGCGCGAGCTGGGCCAGGTGCGCAAGCCGGTCCTGCTGAAGCGCGGCATCGCCGCTACCATTGAAGAACTTTTGCTGTCGAGCGAGTACATCATGTCGGGCGGCAACTACGATGTCATCCTCTGCGAGCGCGGCATTCGTACTTACGAGACCTCAACGCGCAACACCATGGACATCTCCGCCATCCCGGTGCTGAAGAAGCTATCGCATTCGCCGGTGGTGGCCGATCCATCGCACGGTACCGGCCGGCGCGACATGGTTGCTCCCATGGCCAAGGCCGCCATGGCCGCGGGTGCGGATGCGATCCTGGTCGAAGTTCATCCCAACGCCGATAAGGCCGCCTCCGACGCCGCTCAGACACTCTATCTCGATCAATTCGAGAAGCTGATGGGCGAGCTGCGAGTGATCGCCACAGCTGTGGGAAGAACGTTGTAGTCTGACGGAGCAACGAAAGGCCGCATGATCGAGCGCATCGCCATCCTGGGCACAGGCCTGCTGGGCACATCGGTAGGCCTCGGCCTGCGCGCGGCGGGATTTCGCGGATCAATCACCGGCTGGAATCGCAACCCGGATCATGCGCAGATCGCGCTCAAAATGGGCGCGCTGGACTCGGTTGCTGCCGACGCGCTGGAAGCTGCGCGTGCAAGCCAGGTGGTGCTTCTGTCTGTGCCCATCTACGCCACGCTCGATTTCATGGAGAAGCTAGCGCCCATTCTCGGTTCCGAGCATCTGGTCACCGACGTGGGCAGCACCAAGCGCCTCATCTCCGAAGCTGCTGCGCGCCACTACAACACTCCCGAGCGCGCCGCGTTTCTTCCCGGCCATCCCATGGCGGGCAAAGAGCGCGGCGGCGCCGAACTGGGCGATGCCAATCTTTTTCGCGGCGCGGTCTGGCTGTTTACCGACGATCCGGCGGCGCAGCGATCTCCGCACTCTGCCACATTGGTCAAAGGTTGGCGCGAGTGGGTTGGCGCCATGGGTTCGAAGACTCTCGATCTCGATCCCGCGCGCCACGACGAACTGGTCGCCTGGGTCAGCCATCTGCCTCAGTTTGTGGCGACGGCGCTGAGCGCGCTGCTCGAGGAAGAAATAGGCGACGCGCCGGAGCTGAAGGACGTAGGCGGACGCGCCCTGCGCGAGATGACCCGGCTCGGCGCCAGCCCCTACTCCATGTGGCGCGACATCGCCTACACCAACACCGAAGCCGTCCAGGCCGCGCTCGAAGCGCTGGAGCAGCGGATCGCACATCTGCGCGAGAACCTGCGCACGCCGGAATTGCGCGACGAGTTTGAGCGGGCCAACCGGTTCCGGCGGGAGTAGCGAATCCGACGTTCATTCTTCCGGAAAATTTGGGCGCGGGAGCACGCCTCAGAATGTTCCATTTCCGCTCACGGCCGTTTTGAGTTCGATCGACGCCCTGCTAGTCTTTTCCAATCCAAAGATGAGCCTGAAGGAAGCGAAGGGTAGGCGAAGCGGGTTTTGTCCTTTCGGGATTTGAAATTGATTCATGCTAGCAGCCGGGGCGGAGGGAATGTGGGAATC
>Ga0182014_10002618_pt1 | contig 22455 bp, 26 predicted proteins | sample 612S2DmetaG_FD_120489 | JGI IMG/M metagenome (GOLD analysis project Ga0182014, IMG submission 120489) | Permafrost microbial communities from Stordalen Mire, Sweden - 612S2D metaG | ecosystem: Environmental > Terrestrial > Soil > Wetlands > Permafrost | place: Sweden: Stordalen | collected...
CAAACACCCAAGTACAGGCTAAGATAGATAAATATCTAGAGTTCTACAATACAAAACGTGTACACTTAAGTCTGCAGTACAGGACACCACAACAAATGTTGCAAAGCTCCTGAGTTCTATACGATTGTTTATTCACTACCTAACTCAATAGGGAGGGGTAGTGCAGTAATTAATTCAGTTGAAAAGACTCTAGTGTAGTCAATGCTTGTTGAAAAATCGAGACATTATCCCAGGTAGTGCTAGTTATACTTAAAAGCGTTTGGTTAGAGCCGCTACAGCTCTGTGTGGCACATTGATAGAAGCTGGCGCTTATTATGGGGTCTAAACCACTTAGATACTCTGCACTTACCGCTTGCCCTAGTGGGAAGGACTGGCCTCCGGTTATTATAACTTCCTCGAATGCACCACTAGCTTTTGATCCATCAGAGAAATGAAAATAGCTTAGATAGGGATAGCTTGTTTGACTACTGGTCGGTTGGGAGTAGGCGATTTGCGCGGATGCCAAGGCCGCAACTGGAGAATTATTGTTCAATTCACTTACCGTGTCACTACCAGGCCTAACTTGGATAATAATTTTACCAACCACACTAGCCCCGTCAGCATTGACTACCGAAAATAAGGGTGATGTCAGGGTAATAGTCTGATCATTTGGATTGTCGTTGGTTGGGGGCGTAACTGACCAATTACTGGGGTGGCTGAAAGACAGGCTTAGATCACTGCCATTGGATACGTACTTGGTGGTTGCAGTTGAATTGGAGGAAGAGGGGATCTGTATAATTTTTTGTGCAGTAATCTGCTTTTTAGGTTTGGTAGTCTTATGGTTCATGAAGTAGAAGAGACCACCGACAACAGCAATAGCTACCACTATAAGGGCTATCCAGAGACCAATTCTCTTTTTATGTTCACTCGGCTTAGTGGCTGGCGCAGGTGTTTCCTGTGGCTGGCTATCAACCCGATATTTATCTGAATCGTCCATAATATTGCCTATTTAATACTAACTATTTGATTATACGCTGAATATATTTGGATTATAGATCTAACAGATAAGTTAGTAGCTTAGGATCTGCTTCTGAATCTCTTGCAACCTGGATGGATCCATTGGGGGACCCTCGAGGGTAGTGAGATAGCCCAGGTACTCTTTATTGAACACTACTTCGTCTAGGTGAATACCAGTCTTACTAGCTAGTTCACCATGCAGGGGGTAGAGTTTAACATGCACATAAGCTACGCCCGTGCCCTCTACCACCATTGCTACCCGTCGGACGTTAAGAGATTTTTCGAGTAAATTACCGACCGTTTTTGCGGCGTTCATCAAAGCAGCATAATCATCGTTATTTAAACTGAAAACATTATCGCCAATATTCTTCTTTGGAATTACAACGCTTACGCCGGGGGTATTTGGAAAAGGAGTTAGAAAGGCTAAGAAATCATCCGATTCCCAGATCTTATAGCTGATTATTTGACCGCTGACGATTTTGTCAAAAATAGTATCATTCATGATATTCCTATTTTAACAGAACAGCTGGGGAAGTCTTTAAAAAGCTTCCGGAGCTTTAACGGTTGTCCTAAGGGGTGCTTCTCGAAGAAAGAGTGCTACTACGAAAGCTACCAATATTACTGGTACAGCCAACAGGAACATATCGTGGAAGGATAAAACAAATGCCTCAAAAATATCATGTGAGATACTATTTGGAAATTTATTAATTGTCGCTGATGATAGCCCATTTTGGATGTTTGCTGATAGGTTTGAAACGTGAGACACGCTGGCACTGGGTAGTAATTGCTTCAAATGGTAGGCCAAGCGATTGGTTAGAATTGCGCCAAATATTGCTCCACCCAAAGAGCTTCCTATATTCCTAAAGAATGCGGCCGAGGCTGTGGCTACGCCGAGCTCTGAACGTGGAACAGAATTTTGTACAGCGAGGGTCATAACCTGCATAAACGATCCAATACCAATTCCCAGGACTATCATCCATATCGAAAGCTCTAATTGGGTAGTCTTAAGTGTTAAATGGCTAAATAAGTAAAGACCTAGAGCGGTAATAAGTGTTCCAGCGATTGGAAATATTCGGTAATGGCCAGTCCTTGTAATAAGTCTACCGGAACTGATCATGGCAATCAGCATTCCAACAACCAAGGGTAATAGTAGTAACCCAGATTTAACGGCCGAATATCCACGGACGATTTGTTGATATTCTGGTATGAACAATATTGCGGCAAACATGGCGATACCGGATAGAATTGATAGGATCATTGATACAGTAAATATCTTGTTCCTAAAGAGGTTCATTGGAATGATGGCTTGTTTAGCTCTTCTTTCCCATAGAACGAAGCAGACCTGTGCCAGCACGCCTAGACCATATAGTCCGATTATTGTGCGTGAAGCCCAAGGGTAGGTAACCCCTCCCCAGACAGTGGCAAGTATAATTGGCACAACACTTGCCGTAAGCAAGACAGCACCTAAATAATCGATCTTATGTGAACTTCGTTTTACCGGTAAATGCAGACGAGCAGCAATGGCAATCATGGCTAGAATTCCAAGCGGAATATTTATATAGAAAACCCATCGCCAAGATAAACTATCTGTGAAAAATCCACCAAGCAACGGTCCGGCAACGCTAGATATAGCAAACACGGCACCAAAGTAAGCTAGGTATTTACCTCTTTGTCTAGGAGGAATTATATCGCCGACGATTGTCATAGAAAGCGCCATCAATCCACCGGCACCGATCCCTTGAAGAGCTCTGAAGATTACTAGTTCGTTCATAGTTTGCGAAAGACCACATAGGGCTGAACCAACCAAAAATAACACTATGGCGAACTGGAATATTTTTTTTCGGCCAAACTGATCGCTGATTTTTCCGTATAGCGGGGTTGATACCGCACTGGTCAATAAATAAGCCGTGGCTACCCAGGAAAGCTTATTAAGTCCATGGAGGTCGGTAGCAATACGAGGCAGGGCAGTGGCTACGACGGTTTGGTCGAGGGCGGACAACAACATGGCCAGCATGAGCGCGACAATAATAACCATAATCTCTTTATGGCTTCGCTCTGGGTGTTCTTCTATGTGGGTTACGGCTTCTGACATTCTCTAGAAACTAATCCTTGTAAGCAGCTTGGGCGTTACTTAATTTTTCAAGCATGCCCTTGGCTGCCGATTCTAAACCATCCGGCTTCATTAACAAAACACCCTGTTTGGTTGGGTGTACCATCACTAATAATTTGTCACCTGGTTCTATATCCAATATAGAACGGGCTTGCGCCGGGATGACAACCTGGCCTTTATCGTTGACTGAGACAATATCTAATATAGTGTGCTCATGTGTCGTACTTTTACTACTTTTCATACTAATAGTATATAGCTAAACGATGGAATTTCAAATACTAAATTTACTAAGCTATTCTGAAAACAATTTTTTTAGTTGTTTTGGCAACTTCCTGGAGCTGTGGACTAAGTTGTCGCAAGGAATCGGCCAGTGCCGAACTCCTGGAGATGATAATAATTGAATTTTGCTGCAACTGGACGCTGACTACTTCTTGAAAACGCTTATTAACGAAAGTTTTTATTGCCTTACTTTCACTAGGTTCGCTAAAATCTTTGTTTCGTAATATATCGTCTAGTGAATCCATAGTAGCTATTATAACTGATACAATATAGCTTACTATGCCAGAATTGCCCGAGGTTGAAACTGTAAGTCGAGGTCTAGCAGAATTGCTGCCAGGCCGTAGAGTGGTAGCCGTAAGAAGTGATTGGCAAAAAAGTTTCCCTAATGCCGAGCACGATGTTAGTAGTTTCTTAATAGGAGCAAAGGTTGTTAACGTCAGCCGACGTGGAAAAGTTTTACTAATCGATCTAGACACTGACTATAGTTTAATTATTCATTTAAAGATGACTGGACAGTTGGTGTTCCGTGGTGAGCAAAATTTTGGTGCAGGCCATCCCAACAAATCGCTTGTTGGCCAATTACCCGACAAATCAACGAGGGTTGTGCTGACTTTTGATGACGATAGTAATTTGTTCTTCAACGATCAAAGAAAATTTGGTTGGATGCGTCTTTTTCCTACTTCGGAAATCATGAATCTAGATTTCTTCAAGAAACTTGGTCCGGAGCCTTTGTCGAACGATTTCACTGCCGTCAAACTCCAGGAAAGATTAATGCGCCGATCGGGAAGTAGTATCAAGGCCGTCTTATTAGATCAGAGCGTAATAGCAGGAGTTGGTAATATATATGCCGATGAGAGTCTCTGGGGAGCAAAGATACACCCCAAAACTCTGGTGCGTAATTTGTCTAAAAAGAAGGTCGAGTCTCTGTACGTGGAACTACTGGCAGTCTTAAGACTCTCGATTGCCAAAGGCGGCTCTACAGACAGGAATTACGTAGATGCTTTAGGAAAAAAAGGTAGCTATTTGGCCTTTGCTAAAGTTTTTCGCAGGGAAGGGCTTTCGTGCCCACGTTGTGGCAGTATAATAATTAAAATTAGAGTTGCTGGTAGAGGAACGCATATATGTCCGAAGTGCCAGAAGGAGATTTTGTGAAAATAACTCTAAGCGGCCATAACGATTACATGATCAGTAATGAGCTGAATAGACTTGTTTCTGATTTTACAGCTAAATATGGTGATATGGCAGTCGAGAAACTCTATGGGGATGAAGTTGATTATCAGAGAATATATGACAGCCTAACAGGACTACCGTTCCTATCTACCCAAAAAATGGTAGTTATAAGAGACCCGAGTTCCAATAAGCAGTTTTTAGAGAAGGCTGAATACTTACTCAATAATTTACCGGATTCAACAGATGTTATCTTCGTAGAATCGCGCATGGATAAGCGCTCCAGTCTCTATAAAATGCTGAAGAAACAGACTGATTACCGCGATTTTTCTGAACTTGATGAAAATGGGCTAGCGTCCTGGTTGGTGGCCCAGGCTAAAGTCAAAAACGGTAGTCTATCAAGCGCAGATGCTAGATTTTTAGTAGAAAGAATTGGCACGAACCAACAATTACTCTCTTCTGAGTTAAGTAAAGTTCTCTTATATGATACAAACATCAACAGAAAGACGATTGAACTGACGACAGAGGCTATACCTCAGAGTACAATATTCGACTTACTGGACTCTATATTCTCGGGCAATAGTAAGAGGGCTCTAGCCTTGTATACCGATCAGAGGGCCCTTAAAGTTGAACCCCAACAGATTATTAGTATGCTGGTCTGGCAATTTCATATAATTGCGCTAATTAAGTCTGCTAAACAATTAAGTACTGAACAGATAGCCAAAATAGCCAAAATCAACCCTTATGTGGTGTCAAAAACCGCTAAAATTGCTTCAAAAATCACTTTGCGGCAACTGAGACATATGATTCATGATCTACTGGAACTAGACGTCAGGCTGAAGAGCGAGAGTCTTGACACTGACGATGCTCTAAAATTATACATTTTGAGCCTTTATAGTCAGTAGTTCTTTTCATTGGCTAGTGAATCGTTCTTGAGATATTCTTGTCTTAATCTGCTATTATTGCGATAGTATGCAACAATCTGAAAAAACTATTTTTCGTGTACGTTTGGGAGTTATATTATATATAATATCCTGGCTACCGTTTGAGCCTTTAGTAGTGATCTACGCACACCATTATCACGTAGCTGATGGCTGGAAACTATCTACCATAGCGATTCTTATTCTTTGGATAATTCAATTTACTATTGGGATAATTGGTATTTTTATAGTTGGCAGGGAAGTCATGAAGGAAAGCCAGAGCTATGGTTATAAGAAAGCCGTAGTTAACCTATGGCACATTTTTTTACACGGTCAAGAGAAGTCTACTTAGATTTTTTAACAGGTTTTTTGACTGTAGTTTTCTTGGCAGGGACTTTTTTAGCAGTTGTCTTTTCAGCAGGAGTCTTTTTTAGTGCTTCTGGTTTTACATTAGCGGCCTTAGCAGCTTTGGCTAATTGTTTCTGCTTACGCGCAACTTTATTCTTATGAATAACATTTTTCTTACCAGCCCTAGCGATTTCACTCTGAGCAGCAGCTAATGAGCTAGATGCCTTTTTCTTATTGTCTTCTAGGTGTTTGTAAAATGTTTTTACTGCCGTCTTTAGGCTGCGCCTAGTCTTGGCGTTTCTAACTGTTGCTTTATTTGCTGTACGAACACGTTTCTTTGCTGACTTGATGATTGGCATGAAGATCCTTATTTAAATTCTTAATTGTTATTATCGTCGAAGAATGACTATATATGGATATGTGCTTTTTGTAAAGTGTTAGGACGCAATTTAGAAGTGTTATAGCAATTCAATATTAGACGGCAGGTCAGGTAACAGCACTACCAAAAATACCTATCGACAATTATAAGCGTTTGTGGTAAACTTAGTTTATAAATTTAAAAACAAAAAATGGATAACGTAAAGCAACAAATCATTGAACGCATTAAACAGGGCAATAACGTCCTGGTTACTGTTAGTAATAATCCTACTGTTGATCAGTTAGCAGCTTGTATTGGCCTGACCCTAATGCTTAACAAACTCGGGAAGCATGCAACGGCTGTCTATAGTGGCGAAACGCCATCAACACTGGAATTCCTTCAGCCAGAAAAAACTATCGAAAAGAATACTGACTCACTTCGCGATTTCATAATTTCTCTAGACAAATCAAAAGCCGATAAATTGCGATATAAAGTTGAAGACACAGTCGTCAAAATATTTATTACCCCATATAAAACATCAATATCTGAAAAAGATTTGGTTTTTAGTGAGGGAGATTTCAATGTAGATTTAATTATTGCCCTAGGCGTTCATAACCAAGGAGAGCTCGACCAGGCCATTGCTGCCCACGGCCGAATCCTTCATGATGCTACGGTTGTTAGCATAAATGATGGAGCCAATGGCACGCTTGGTTCGCTCAACTTATTAGATCAATCAACCAGCGGTCTTAGTGAACTAGTCACTCAGCTTGATGGGCTGCTTGGTAAATCTGTACTTGACGCTCAGATAGCAACAGCACTACTAACCGGTATTGTTGCTCAAACCGATCGATTCAGTAACGAGAAAACAACACCAGGAACAATGAGCACTAGCTCTAAGTTAATGACAGCCGGCGCAAATCAACAATTGGTATCTGTTAAGTTGGAGGAAGCTGAAGCTCAACCACCGCCACCAGTTCAACCCCCCGAAACAGATCCTCAACCAACTCCTCCACCGCCAGTAGTAGAGGAAAAACCTCAAGCTGATGGAGCGGTTGAAATTTTGCATGAACCAGAGCCAAGTAATGACCAAGCCACCAACGATGGCCAGGATGCAAACAGTACTCAGATCAGAATTGATAATTTAGGCACATTGCACAATAACTTCAGCGATGAAGAGGAAATCAGTGAGCCCGAGAATACAGCCCCCACTGAAGTTGCGCCACCCGTAGCGGTTCCCCCCCAACCAGAAGCCCAAAATAACCAAGTAGGCACGCCAGATCTCAGTGATGCTCGCGGGGCAGTTGAGTCAGCTATGGACTCTGTAACGCCAGCTCAGTTGCCACCTATCCAGGCCCTAAACGCTCAGTCAGTATTTGATTCTAACGAGGAATCATTTGACGGTATAAATAATGAAGATGAAGAACGCCCATCAGGAGAACCAGCCTACGGGATGCCACAATTACTTGATGAACAATTTAGAAATGGCATAAACCCCTCAACTGGTGCCGGATCGACCATACCTCAAGTTTTACAGGATCAGCCACAGAATACTTTAGATATGCCGATGCCTAGTGCTATGCCACCATTACAATCACAGCCTCCAGCTGGCCTGGGTGTATCGACCGAAGCTGCAACCAACAATTTGCCGCCACCAGTACCTCCACCACTGATGCCATTTTCGCCAGGCTCCGGACCATTCTAGGGTTCTAGAAATTAATTGTAGTAATATCAGTTCATGTTTAATGGCATTATTCTCGTAGATAAACCCGAAGGTTGGACTAGCTTTGATGTTGTCGCAAAAATACGGGGAATAGTTTCGGTTACAGAACAAAAGAGAGTAAAAGTCGGCCATAGTGGGACTCTGGACCCATTTGCAACAGGGTTACTAATAATATTTTTGGGCAGTTATACTAAAATGGCTCAAGAATTTACCAAACTGGATAAAATCTATGATGTTTCTTTGCGGCTTGGAGAACATAGCACTACAGGAGATCCTGAGGGCGATGTATCGGGCATTTCCAAACGCGTACCGGCCAAAATTGAGATAGAAGAAGCTCTAGCGAAGCTTAGTGGCAAACAGATGCAAACACCGCCTATTTATTCTGCAATCAAGGTAAACGGGCAAAGATCATATGATCTAGCTAGGCAAGGGAAAGCTGCCAAGCTCGAGCCTCGTCCGGTTACGATTTTTAATAATTCATTAATTAGCTATACCTATCCTGTGGTTCGTTTTTCAAGTCACGTTTCTAGCGGTACCTATATACGTTCCCTGGTTGAAGATATCGGCAAAGAACTTGGTGTGGGTGCCTATACGTTTGAGTTGAGGAGAACGACCGTGGGGGACTATGACATAAAAGATGCCATCAGTATTCTTGGATGCAGTTCGGTTGAAATCGCTTCACACCTTCTCACTCCACAAGAAAATAAAAAATAAGTTTGCTTGCATAACAGATGGTTTTGTGCTAAAATGTTGTTCAGATGATTACAAGTGAGAAAAAACAAGTCACGATTAAAGGCTTGCAATCTAGCGAAACTGACACCGGAAGTTCGGCTGTTCAAGTTGGTATTATGACAGAGCGGATTAAAGAATTAACTGGCCATCTTAAGACCAACAAGCACGATTTTATGGCACGCCGAGGCCTTCTTCAATTGGTTGGAAAAAGAAAGAAGTTGTTAAAGTATATTGCAGATAAAGATAGCCAGAGCTACCTTGATCTGATAAAAAAGCTTGGCATCCGACGCTAGTGCCCAGACTATTGTCTCGAGATTCGAGACCTTAAGCTTGTGCACATTAACCGTTTGAGATTAAATTTCGCGGACAAAGGACAGATATATTGCACCCTAATAATGCACAAGGGGTAAACTGCTTTATATTTGTGCTGTGTCTCGGGAAGATCTCAAGCAAGAAAGGTTTAAAGATTATATGGGACAGACCATAAATCCTTTTGGTAAAAAAATAATTAAAGTTGAGACAGAGTTTTGTGGCAAAACACTGACTTTGGAGATCAACCGCGTAGGTTTTCGTACTAGTGCCAGCGTCTTAGTGAGTTACGGAGATACCGTAGTACTAGGAACGGCCATGGTTGGAAGTAAACCTCTTAATGGATTTGACTATTTCCCACTAAGTATCGATTACGAGGAAAAATTCTATGCAGCCGGTAAGATAAGTGGCAGTCGCTTCATTAAACGAGAAGGTCGACCCAGTGACGACGCAATCCTTATAGGAAGATTGATAGATCGCCCAATACGCCCCCTGTGGCCTAAGGGTTTTCGACATGAAGTGCAGGGCGTTGCTTCAGTAATGAGCATGGATCCGAATTTCCGACCAGATATGATAGCTATGATAGCTATGAGCACCGCATTTATGCTTACAGGGGCTCCTTTTGATGGACCAGTCGCTGGTGTCCGAGTAGGTATCGATAGTGACGGCAACTTCAAAGCATTTATGACCGCTGACGAACTCAATAAAGGCAAACTCGATCTTGTAGTGGCTGGTACGGCAGATGCCATAATGATGGTAGAGGCCGGCGCGCAGGAAGTTAGCGAGGAAGAGATTGCTAAAGCCCTAGAGTTTGCTCAAGAGGCTATTAAACCAGCCATTGCTTTGCAGAAAGAACTTGTAAAGAAAGTTGGTGTTGAACCTTTGGCCTATGAACTAACATTGCCCAATGATGATATATCTCAACGAGTTGAGACGTGGCTAAGTGGTAAAATTGGAGAGCAACTGCGCAAACCATATCCTGAGCGAAACAACATTATTGCCGATCTTCGCAGCGACATGGAAGAACATTTCAAGGAAGAATACGCTGATGATTACGAATCGCTAAAGGGCGAATTTAACGATGCCTTCCAAATGGCACTTCACAAGGATGTTCGTAAGGGTATCATAGAGGACAATTCCCGTCCAGATGGTCGCGAATTAACCGAGATACGGCCGCTTAGTAGTGAGATTGGTCTATTGCCTCGTGCTCACGGATCAAGCCTATTCACGAGAGGAATGACCCAAGCATTCAATATTATTACACTGGCGCCTCTAAGCTATGTCCAGCTGGTTGATACGATGGAACGAAGTGATGAGCGACGCTACATGCACCACTATAATGCACCAGGCTATACAGTCGGGGAAGTGCGTCGCTTAGGCAGCCCTGGCAGGCGAGAGATCGGTCATGGCTATTTAGCTGAACGAGCTTTAATACCTGTTCTACCTAATGAGGCAGAATTTCCTTATACAATTCGTTCTGTGACTGAGATCATGAGTCAGAATGGCTCAACTTCAATGGCTGCTACTTGTTCAAGTACTTTGGCGCTCATGGATGCAGGAGTTCCAATAAAAGCACCAGTCAGTGGCATTGCCATGGGCTTAATGATGGAGGGCGATAAACCCTATATATTAAGTGATATCGCTGATGCTGAAGACTTTGCTGGTGATATGGACTTCAAAGTAACAGGCACCGCTAAGGGGATTACGGCTCTACAAATGGATATGAAGGTTCATGGGCTACCCGTAGCAATCCTAAAGAAGGCTTTGCTTCAAGGGAAGGAAGGACGAATCTTTATCCTCGACCACATGCTAAGTACTATTGCCAAACCAGCCAAAGAGCTTAGCCAGTATGCTCCGCAAGTCCAATCGATACAGATTAACCCTGCGAAGATTAGAGAAGTAATTGGTAAAGGCGGGGAAACTATCAACAAGATTATTGCCGAGACGGGCGCCGAGATAGACATCAAGGATGATGGGATGGTATACATTGCCAGCCCAGATAAAAAGTCTATTGATGCGGCCATTGCCTATATTCGTGGCATTACTGTTGAACCAGAAGTTGGAGCTATTTACAAAGACTGTAGAGTAGTTAGCGTGCTAGACTTTGGTGCATTCGTAGAGATCCTACCCGGCAAAGAAGGTTTAGTACATGTTAGTGAAATGAGCGAAGAGCGCGTTAATAAGCCAAGTGATGTGGTATCAGAGGGTGACCGTGTTACTGTTAAGCTAGTGGCAATTGATGACCGTGGTCGCCTGCAGTTAAGCATGAAAGCCGCAGCTCGCGAGCTTGATACGAAGAAATAGATATATGAAAGTCCAAACCATTAAACATTGGCATAACACTAAGATAGGTTTGACAGCGTTTGCTGTCGTTGAGCTAGCAATAGCTTATGGCCTGGCCAGCCTATCTATTAATAGTGGCAACCTATGGTGGTATTTGTTAACAATTATCTTTTTATTTGGGACAACCCAAAATATTGTCAGACTTATAGGGAAATTTATTAATGGCAACAAATCAACAAAAGCTTGACGCAATCAAAACATCTATACTAAGCGATAATGTCTGCCCAGAGCTGGCCTTAACAGCCACTCAACTAGTCTTTGGTGACGGTAACCCCGAGGCAGACTTAGTGTTTATCGGTGAAGCACCAGGAAAGAAAGAAGACATAGAAGGCAAGCCTTTTGTCGGCTCATCAGGTAAGTTGCTGTCGGAAATGCTAGAATCTATTGGACTAAACCGTCAGGATGTATATATAACAAATATCGTTAAATACCGACCGCCCAACAATAGAGACCCTTTGCCTGATGAAAAACAGGCTTTTCTGCCATATCTGCAGGCACAGTTGGATATAATCAAACCAGCTTTGGTCGTAACCTTGGGACGACACAGTCTGAATTGTTTTTTGCCAGAGCTAGTAATTAGTCAGGTCCACGGACAGCCGAAGCGCTATAAAGGTCGAGTTTATTTGCCTTTATTTCATCCAGCTGCGGCTTTATACAATGGCTCAATGCGTCAAACATTGATGGAAGATTTTGCACGAATACCGGCAATAATTGAGTCGATTAAGTAGATAAAGAAAATTTTTAATAAAGTAAATCTTAAAAGGAGAATTACATGAATCCAAAAAATCAGAATAATAAACAAAAAACTAGCACATCTAGCCTTACAGGCCGAAGTGCATCAAGAGGGGCGGCTATCAGAGCCCAGAGGCGAAGCATGGAAGACGCCCAAAGAGTAGCCAACCAATATGCTGCTGCCACGCCAGTCGCAGACAACCAACCCCGGCGAGCCAATGTCATTGACGATAGTCCAAGATTACGCGTTATTGGACTTGGCGGTATGGATGGTGCTGGTTCAAAGAACACCATGCTTATTGAGTACAAAAATGATGCTGTAATTATCGATTGCGGCAACGACCTTGGTGTTGATCTGCCAGGGATCAACTACGCTATAGCTGACACAGCTTACCTAGAGTCAATAAAGCATAAGATAAAAGCCTACATTATCACTCACGGACATCTTGATCATATAGGTGGTTTGCCGCACATTGTACCTTTGTTCCCAGCGCCAATCTATGGAAGTAAATTTACCATAGGCCGTGTTGAGGAAATCTTTGAGAACTTCGGCCTGCCAATGCCACAAGGTTTTGAGCTTAAGACAATAGTCATGAATGAAGATACCCATGAAAGATTAAAAATCGGTGAGTTTTTCGTTGAACTGGTCAGGGTAACACACTCTATACCGGGCAGTACCTGCGTAGTTCTAGATACGCCCGTTGGACGTATCATCAACACCGGCGATTTCCGTTTCGATCCCAATCCGCTTGACCATGAACGAACCGACATGGAAAGATTGAAGGAGTTGGGTAACGAAGGGGTGCTGGCGCTGTTTAGTGAAAGTACTTCAACCGAACGTCCTGGACGAACACCAAGTGAGAGTAGTCTTGAACAGAGTTTCGTAGATATCATGAATCAGGCACCTGGTAGAATTTTCATCGGACTTTTCTCGACCAACATGAACCGCGTTCAGATGATTGTCAATGCCGCTGTACACCACAATAAGAAAGTGGCTATGGACGGTAGAAGCATGGTTAGTACGCTAGAGATGGCTGTGCGGCATGGTTTCATGAAAATACCCAAAGGTACCTTTGTGCCAATTGCATCGTCGGCTAATATACCTGATGATCAATTAGTGGTAGTTTGTACTGGTTCACAGGGAGAGCCAAGCTCAGCTTTGCAGCGGATGGCTAATGGTGAGCATCGTCATATCAAGATGAAAGAGCAGGATACTGTTATTCTTAGCTCCTCTCCGATTCCAGAGAGCGGTAACGATGCGCTCGTTGGGGCAATGGTTGATGATTTAATGCGAAAGGGTGTTCATGTCTTTCAGCATATAACCCATGAACTAGACGGCGTAGGCCCATTGCACGTTTCAGGGCACGCTAGCATAGATGAATATCTTGAAATGGTTGAAATGACCAAGCCAAAATTTTTCATCCCAATTTATGGACCATTTCGTTCCAAGCGACGTTATATTGAGAATGTCGTTGAGCAGGGACTGGTGCCAAGGGCCAATACTGTTAATGCCGAGAATGGTGCAGTGATTGGCTTTACGGAAAATAAAATGGAGATAAGCGGCGAGGAAGTTCCACATGGAACCGTACTAGTTGATCAAACAGGTGCAATCGTTAGCAATATAGTAGTAAAAGACCGAGTTCTCCTCAGTGAGGAAGGCTTAGTGGCTATTATCCTAACCATTGATAAGAAGAACGGCGCTCTTCTAACAAGTCCAGACATAATCAGCCGTGGGTTCATATATATGCGTGATAACGAAGAGCTGATGAACAACCTTAGGCAAGAACTGCGAAGAGCCGTCCAGCAGCGCTTCAAACGTATTGACCTGGATAGGTTCAAGGCGGAACTCAAAGACCACATAACTCATTTCCTTTTTGAGCAAACCCAGAGAAGTCCTATCGTAATACCAGTAGTTAATGTTATTGGGGGCGGTACTAATCCTAAAGGTGAGACCAAGACTACACCGACCGATAAGCCGACTCAATCACCAGAGGATATTGCCCAAGAACAGGAACGCCGTTTCAAAGAAATGCGCGAACGACTACTTACCCAAGACGCTCGCATCGACTGATTGGACAAAAGTTGTAATATTTGCTATAATATATCTATGATAGTTGCTGTAAATGCTAATGGTACTTACAGCAACTAGCCAAAGTGTTATAATATTCGGGAAATAGCATGGCAAAAAAGAAAAAATCAAGAAAAAAATCATCCAAGAAGGCAATCGAAGAAACAAAGACATTGTCTCCTAATTTCTGGAGAACTTTGATCGCGATCATTCTGTTTGTCATGGCTTTATTCTTATTACTGGGCGGTTTCCACGCTGGAGGATCTCTTCCGAAGACTTTGTTCCATGCAACTTTTTGGGCTCTTGGTTGGGCGGCCTATATTGTTTCTTTTGCATTCATAACACTGGGTGTCTACAAGCTAGCAGCTGAGGACAAGAAGATTCCCCGCAGTAAACTAATTAGCGCCTTTGCTGCCGTACTATTTCTGAGTAGTCTACTGTTTACAGCATTCACTACTCGTCAGCCAGATGGTAGTTATACCAGTGGTCATGGCGGAACCTTCGGAAAAATAATAGGGAAATCTGTTCTTAACTTACTCGATAAGTTCCCGGCATCACTAATCTTTTTTGTATTCACAGTGCTAGCTGCTTGTTTCGCAGTCGGCGTGTCACCAAAAGTATTCCTGAAAATCGGAAATATTTTCAAGAATAATACCGAGGAGGGTGAGGGTGAACTTGCAACACTTAAGAGCAATTCCGAGCCCAGTAGTTTCAAAATGAACGAAGGTGTTCCAGTGGAACATCACACTCCCCGTGAGCAGACGAGACTGGCATCTTTGAAAAACACTGCTCAAAAAATGGGAGTTACGGAGACTCATCAAGCCTTGACCCTAGCAAGTGACCCAGATTGGAAATTCCCGGGCGTAGACTTACTAAATCAGAAGCAAGATAAGGCAGACGCCGGAGACGTTGAAGCGAATGCCAAGGCTATCCATAACACTTTTGAAAACTTTAATATTGACGTTGAGATGGAAGGAGCCAATATTGGGCCGAGGGTAACACAATTTACTCTAAAGCCTCCAACTGGGGTAAAACTAACTAAAATTACTGCTCTAGAGAATAACTTAGCTCTAGATTTGGCGGCACATTCAATTCGTATTGAAGCACCAATACCCGGCAAGCGAGCCGTAGGTATTGAGGTGCCAAATATTAAAGGTGCAACGGTAAGACTGAGTTCAATCTTTCAGTCTAGAGAATGGGCAGAACTAAGCAGCCCACTGGGTTTTGCCATTGGTAAGGATATCGCCGGGAAGCCAGTAGTAGCTGATCTTGGCAAAATGCCACACATACTAATTGCCGGGCAGACCGGCTCTGGAAAATCGGTCATGATTAACACTCTTCTTACTAGTCTGTTATACCGCAATAGTCCGAGTGATTTAAAGTTAATTTTAGTTGACCCAAAACAAGTTGAGCTAAAGCCCTATGATGACATCCCCCACTTATTAACACCGGTTATTACCGAACCGGAAAAATGTATTAGCGCACTAAAATGGGCGGTAGCCGAAATGGAGAGGCGTTACCGCGCTCTAGCCGATGTTCGCAAACGTAACATTGATGAGTACAATGCTATAAAAAAAGAAGAGGGTATGCCATTTATAGTCATCGTCATAGATGAGTTAGCTGACCTAATGATGATGGCTTCCCGTGATGTTGAGTCATTGATTGTTAGAATAGCCCAAAAATCCCGTGCTGTTGGCATACACCTGGTTATTGCTACGCAACGCCCAAGTGTTGACGTTATTACCGGTCTTATAAAGGCCAATATACCGGCTCGTATTTCATTCACGACTGCTAGCCAAGTTGATTCTCGCACGATTATTGACGGGGTTGGAGCTGAAAAATTGCTTGGTCAAGGAGATATGCTGTTATTAACATCCGACATGGCAAAACCTAAGCGCATTCAAGGGGCCTATATAGACGAGAGTGAGACCTCTAAAGTTACTGACTTTGTGCGTATGCAAAGACCGCCACAATACGATCAGGAAATTATCAGTCAACCGGTACAAATTAACGGTAAGGGTGGGATGAGTAATGACTATGGCTCGTCGAACGATGTGAATGACGAGATGTGGCGTGATGCAGTCCACGTGGTCTTGGAAGCTCGTAAGGCTTCGACAAGTTTGCTCCAGCGTCGGCTAAGGATTGGCTATGGACGTGCAGCCCGCCTGATCGAAACAATGGAGGAGCAGGGGATAATAAGTCCAGCCGATGGCTCAAGACCTCGGGAGGTGCTCGTTAGTAGCATGGACGAAGTCTTCAATAATGGTGATGATAGCTTGTCCGCTAATTCAGTACCTGTCGATAATGATCAGTCAAACAATCTATAAAACCTTTGACTAACAGATGTAAATTTGTTAAAATAGTATTTAATAACAACTCAGCTCACAGTGACAGCGGCGTGCGGGCTTTAACCAAAGGAGTAAACTTATGAATGAGTATGAAATTGCTATCTTATTTGATCCTGATCTTGAGATAGATATAGAGAGATCGACACAGCGTGTTGAAAAGATCTTTACAGACAATGGTGGGAAAATAGTCAGTGTCGATAATTGGGGCAAACGAAAGCTTGCTTACCCAATAAAGAATCACGAGACCGCCATGTATAGTATTTATACTATGCAATTTCCTCCTCAATCAGTCATCAAGGTTGAAAAGACTCTAAATATAACTGATGAAGTCATTCGATTTCTAATTACTCGTCCCGATCTAAAAGCAATTGCTAAGGCCGAGGCTGCTAAAGCCGAAAAGGCTAAAAGAGCCGCTGAACGTGGCGAAGAATCAAAGACCACTGAAGAATCAGAAGAAGAGTAGTACAATAAACCTATAAACGAGGAATATCATATGGCAAGGAGTTTGAACCAAGTAACTTTGATGGGTAATCTAACCAGAGACCCTGAGTTACGACAAATACCAAGCGGACAGAGTGTTTGTAGTTTTAGTTTAGCCCTTAACCGATCCTACAAAGATGCAAGTGGTGAATGGCAAGAAGCAACCGATTATGTCGATGTAGTAGCCTGGGCAGCACTGGGCGAGCGTGTGGCGCAGTATCTTGCCAAGGGCCGACGATGTCTAGTTCAAGGACGATTACAGAGTCGCAGCTGGGAGCAGGATGGTCAAAAACGTAACAAAGTTGAAGTGCTAGCCAACGACGTAACTTTCTTAGACGGCAATACTGGAACTGAGGGAGCTGCAAAGACTTCTAAGGGAGACCAGACTGCAACTACCGAAGAACCTTCCGGTAAGAAAGACAAGGAAGACGTTGTTATTGAAGACATAAGTGATGAACCAATAAACCTAGACGATATACCATTTTAAGGAGATATATGGCAAAAATATTTAAGCAAAGAACAGACGTAGCATATTTTGATTACAAGGACGTAAAAACGCTCCAGCGTTTTGTTAACGTCTATGGTCAAATTGAATCTCGAAAGAAAACAGGCTTGACCGAAACTCAGCAGCGACATCTCGCTGTGGCTATTAAGCGTGCCCGACATATCGGCTTGCTGCCATTCGTAGCTAACAATTAAGAGATTTTATTTCTAAAGTGAATTATATTTCGCCACTGAGGCTACTTAAGGATGTCGAGGCTCTTATTTTAGAAGAGCTACAGTCCATAGATTTATACCAAACACCTTTAAGCGAGCAGCGGCTGATTACTCGGATAAAAAACGAGCTAATTGATAGCAGATTGTACATCAGAGATTATGAATCAAGTGATACGCGCAAATCGCAAGAAGCTATTGCTGGTAAACTTCAGCCAGTCCTAGAGCATCTTCAAAAGAATATACTGAGGCTTAGCGAATACAATATATTAAGTGCCGTTGATGTCGCTCAGATATCAGCCCAACTCGGTCAAATTATGGAAAATACTGTCTAAGGAGATAAATATTATGTTACTGAATATTACTGAACTAAAAAAAGGAACATTGCTGCAACTTAACGGTATTCCATACAAGGTTTTGGAGTATAACCAAAAAGTTGTTGGTAGGGGTGGATCTATAGTAAACGTTCGAATTATAAGTTTGACCGATGGTAAAGTGCTTGATAAAACTTTTAAAGGCAACGAGCAATTGGAAGCTGCTGATGTAACTAACCGTAATGTTCAATATTTATACAATGACGGAACCTATTATTATTTTATGGATGAAGACACCTTTGATCAATTTGACATAGCTGCAGGCATAATCGGTGACCAGGCAGGTTATCTGAAAGAGGGCGATAAGGTTCAAGCCCAAATGTTTAATTCAGCGGTGATTAATGTCGAACTACCCAAGAACGTCCCACTTGAAGTTACCTATTCTGAGAATGCCGTTAAGGGTGATACGAGCTCTACAGTACGCAAAAACGCCGTATTGGAAACCGGCATAAGTGTTAAGGTTCCGCTGTTCATCAAAACTGGTGATGTTATTAAAGTTGATACTCGGACAGGTGAGTATCTTGAACGCGTTAAGGCCTAAGCCAAGCCTATAACTTAGGGAAAATATTATGACTAAGATTCGTCTAGATAAACTTCTTGTAAGTCGGGGCCTGACCGAAACTCGTAGTCAGGCTGAGGATCTTGTGCGTCGGGGTTTTGTTAGCGTCAATGGAGAGCTTGTGACCAAGCCGGGTATTTTTTTAGACAGTAATGCCAAGCTTGATATTGCTAAACATGAAGGCTTTGTTTCTAGGGCCGGAGAGAAGCTTAACTCTGTAGTAGGTACCTTTAAGCTTAATTTTACCAATAAGATAGTACTAGATGTTGGTAGTAGTACGGGGGGTTTTAGCGAACTTGCGCTTAGGAAGGGTGCTAGCAAGGTTATAGCCGTAGAACTAGGCACTAATCAAATGCACCCCAGACTTCGAAATGACCTACGTATCGAGCTTCATGAAAAGACTGACATTCGAGATTTTCTAACCAGCCAGCGAATTGATATTGTAGTTATCGATGTTAGTTTTATATCACTGCGCGAAATCTTACCAGCCGTTAGTCGTCTTAGTAGACCCGATACTGAGATAATCGCAATGGTAAAACCGCAGTTTGAGGCAGCAACAGCTGGTTTAAAGCACAAAGGTGTTATAAAAAATGACCATATGCGGAGAGAAATTCTCAAAGACTTTGAAAATTGGTGCCGTGGTAATTTTACGATTAAGGCTAAAGCGGACTCAAAGGTTGCCGGCGCCAAAGGGAATGTTGAAAGATTTTATTTGCTTTACAAAAAATAGCAGCTAACTCCAAACAGTGACTAAAAGTTTGGAACTCTATCTTACCAAATAACTTTTTAATCCATCTACATCAGTTAGAGTAAAAAAAAGCTGGCGGTTGGCTATTAACTTATTTCTTTCCAAATAAGCTATCTCACGACTCGTTGTTTCTCTACTTGAATTAATAGAGCTGGCCACGTCTTGATGTCTCAGGGGAACCTTAATGAGGGTGCCTTCGTCATTTATTTCCCCAAAGCGCCTAGCGGTAGTCAGTAAAAATGAGATTAGCCGTTCCCGGACAGTCCTGTATTCCAGATTCAGTATTCGCTCAGAGTGAACGCGGTACATTTCTGTTAGGTTATCTACTAGCGGTAAAGCTATCTCGGGATTTTTAATTAAATTACTAGTAAACTCATCATGCTTTAGTAACCAGAGGGTCGCAGGGGTGAGTGTCTGATATATAATTTTTTTGTCGTCACCTGTTACGGTAAAAGTTAATCCCAAGAATTCGCCATTCTTTCGGATGACCAATAAGTTCTCTTCACCGTACTTCGTAATATCGTAGGCTCTAACAAGACCTTCTTCAATATAAAAAACGCCCGGCGGAGATTCGCCGGGCCTCATTACAAATTCGCCTCGATTATAAGTCAGTTTAGTCCCGTGATGGAACAGGTCCACCAGTGACTGGGATTGGTCATTGACCGCCAACATAAATTAATTATGACACAAATTATCATAATCAGTCAAAGACCTATCAAATTTTTGACTCCTATTTGTGATGAATGTCTCTTTATTATTGTGACATAGCTAACGGCATCACCCTATGTTCCGGTCTATTATATGAATGTAACAGTTGGAGGGAAATGCGCTATGGTAAGTGCTCTCAAAGTAGAAGAACAGCTACGTGAGATCGGCTTTAGTGCTCGTGGCTGGGGCAGAGGCGAGGTCAGGGAGCTCTGTAAGGTATTGGCAGACGATGAGATAATTCTACAATGTGCCAATGGATACTACCAGAATGGTTTTGCAATGCTTGTAGCTACTAACCAGCGCTTAATATTAGTTGACCGAAAGCCCATGTTCCTAACTCTCGAGGCTATATGGTACGACAAGATCGGGCAAGTTGATTATAATCACCGACTACTGAACTCTACTCTCTGTATATCCTCCCCGAATAAAGACATAAGTTTTACCAGTGTTAACCAGGGTCGTTTACGACAAATTCTGTCTTATGCTCAAGAAAGAATGATGGCTGCAAGGGGGCAGAACCAGATTTTCAGCGGGAGTGTACGACAAGACTATCCAAGCAACTTTCCGCAATTTGTACATCAACATCCTATCTCAGTGGCTTCTCAAGCAAATACTGTGACGCTACCACCGACAGATCCCTTGGTTGATGCGATAAAAGATACGCCCGAAGTCAGCAATATTTACTCAGCCACTAGCTTGCCATTTACCCGACACCGCTATTTTTCAAGATGATCCACTAATACCTACGAGCTAAACATTAAATCTAAATTCAACTACATCATCAGGCTGCATGATGTAGTCTTTACCTTCAGTTCGTATTTTACCGGCAGATCTAGCTGCTGGCTCTGACCCAGCTTCAATCAGGTCGTGATAATTAACTATCTGGGCTGCAATAAAGCCTCGTTCAAAGTCTCCGTGTATAACACCGGCGGCCTGTGGGGCAGTGGCGCTTTTCGGTATTGTCCAGGCACGGACTTCCTGTTCGCCGGCCGTAAGATAACTCTGTAAACCAAGAGAATGATAAGCTGCCTTAATAAGCTGGGTTAAGCCTGATTCATCTTGGCCGTAACTCTCCAGTAGCTCAATTCTGTCATAGCCGTCGAGGCTTTTTAGCTCGTCCTCAAGCTTGGCGCAGATGAACAGGGAGTCTGCTGGATTAACGAGTTGCCTCAATTTTTCCTTAGCATCTTCATCACCAAGAGTTACATCATCAACGTTGAATACATATATTATCGGCTTGGCAGTGATTAGCATCAAATCTTGGAGTCCAGCGGTATCTATCTCGGGGGTGCTCCATAGTGGTTTCCCGTCGTCCAGAGACCTATGTGCTGCGACGAGATTGTCCAAGAGTGGTTTAAGTTTTGGGTTCGACTTAGTCTCTTTCTCTAGCCGTGGTAGCCTTTTTTCAACCGTTTGGAGATCTGCCAGGATAAGTTCGGTATTAATAACGTCTATGTCTTTGGCTGGATTATGATCATTATCTACATGCGTAACATTGCTGTCGCTGAAGGCTCTGACAACTTCTATAATTGCACTGCAACTTCGTATGTGACTCAGGAATTTATTGCCTAATCCTTCGCCCTTACTTGCACCCGAAACTAATCCTGCGATGTCTACGAATTGGATAGTTGCCGGTACGATCTTCTCAGTTTTGTAGAGTTCCGCTAATTTGTTCAGGCGCTCATCCGGCACAGGAACAATACCGATATTTGGTTCAATAGTCGCAAAAGGATAGTTAGCAGCAAGTACATTGCTGTCAGTTAGGGCATTGAACAGGGTAGATTTCCCAACGTTCGGTAAACCGACTATGCCGATTTCTAAACTGCTCACGGCTTGATCTTATTTAACTTCATACGATTAAGTGTAACCCATAGGCCAAAAGAAGCGATAACATACAGATTTATCTCTTCCTCAGGAATTTACTTTTATACCAAGTACTTCGTTTACGATATCTAGTACTTGTTCAGGACTATAATGCGCTTTAATCACATATCTATCTATGTTAAGAAAACGAAGTTTTTGTGGTGCCTCGTCCTTGGTTAAGTTAGTTAGAATTATAACGCGGATGGAGCTGCCCCAGTCAGTAGCTCGAAGTTTTTCTAGCATCAGATCGCCGCTCATTACAGGCATGCGAATATCTAATAAAATAAGCTCTGGTTTGAATTGCTCTATCTTCTCTAGACCATCTTCGCCATTTTCTGCGCCCTCTACCTTAAATCCAGACAATTTAAGCTTCCAGACGTACATATCCCTAATGGATTTATCATCTTCTACGACCACGATTGTTTGATGCATCATAAACATTATATACTTTATATTGGAGACTATCCCCTCATAGCAAGTAAAGCTTAAACTACTTCTTCAGTTTGGCCAACCCATACCCAGACGAGCCAACACGATACTACCACCAAGTACTAATACACAAAATCCAACCAGTATTAG
>Ga0182014_10002621_pt1 | contig 22432 bp, 16 predicted proteins | sample 612S2DmetaG_FD_120489 | JGI IMG/M metagenome (GOLD analysis project Ga0182014, IMG submission 120489) | Permafrost microbial communities from Stordalen Mire, Sweden - 612S2D metaG | ecosystem: Environmental > Terrestrial > Soil > Wetlands > Permafrost | place: Sweden: Stordalen | collected...
CGAAGACGCCGAAGACGCCGAGGAAGAAGACGACGCCGAGGAAGAAGATGACGCCGAGTGGCACACTTCCTCGTAACGTTCCGGGCGACCGCCTGATACGAACGAGCTGAGTTCCACGGCACGCATCCGCGCTTCAGCTCGGATGCGTGCCGGTCAGCCGGGCTTCGCCGGTGCCGGGGACGATCTCACCCAGGACCCAGGCGGGCACGCCGCGAGCGGCCAGCAGGCCGAGCGCATCGTCCGTATCGAGACGGCTCACGATGGCGGTCATGCCGACCCCCATGTTGAACACGTGCTCCATCTCGGCGGCCGGCACGGCGCCCGCGTGCGCCAGCACGCCGAAGATCGCGGGTGGCGGCCAGGTCCCGCGGTCCAGCATCGCGTCCACGTCGGCGGGCAGGACGCGGGCGAGGTTAGCCGCCAGGCCGCCACCGGTGATGTGCGCGTAAGCGTGCACGTCGCAGCGCTCCGCGAGAGCGAGGCAGTCGCGGGCGTAGATGCGGGACGGAACCAGCAGTTCCTCCCCGAGCGGGCGTCCGAGCTCCTGCAGATCCTGCTCCAGGCCGAGCCGCGCCCGCTTCAGAATCTCCCGGACCAGGGAAAAGCCGTTGGAATGCAGCCCGGACGAGGCCATCGCGATCACGGTGTCACCCGGCCTGACCCGGCTGGCCCCCAGGATCGCGTCCGCCTCCACCGCGCCGGTCGCCGCGCCGGCCAGGTCGAAGTCGTCCGCACCGAAATGCCCGGGGTGCTCGGCCGTCTCACCGCCGAGCAGGGCGCAGCCCGCGGCCGCGCAGCCTCGCGCGACACCGGAGACGATCGCGGCCACCCGCTCCGGCCGGACCGCGCCGCAGACCACGTAGTCGGTCATGAATAGCGGCTCCGCCCCGCACGCGGCCAGGTCGTCCGCGACCATGGCGACCAGGTCGATCCCGACCGTGTCGTAGATGCCGAGACGGCTCGCGATCACGACCTTGGTGCCGACGCCATCCGTGGAGGTGGCCAGGACCGGGTGGCGGTAGGCCGCGAGCCGGGACGCGTCGAACAGCCCGGCGAACCCGCCGATGCCCCCCATGACCTCGGGCCGCGCGGTGCTCGCCACCGCGGACCGCATCAGGTCGACGGCGCGGTCACCGGCCCCGATATCCACGCCCGCGGCCGCGTAGCTGAGACCGCCGGGAGCCGTCCCACCGGGGGCACCCGCGGCCGGGGCCGAGCCGGGGGCACCCGTCGCCGGGGCGTCCGGGTCCGGAGCGACTCGCTCCGGATTGGCACGCTCCGCGGCGCCGGGCGCCAGATCACCGGGCCCGCCGGTCACGGCGTGACCTCCTCGAGCGCCCGGGTACCCGGCTCGCGCAGGAACTTCCCCCGTTCGGACTCCTCGACGGCGACCGGGTAGATCCCGTCGAAACAGGCCCGGCAGAGCCGATCCGCCGGGAGCGTGGTCGCCGTGACCAGGCCGGCCAGCGAAATGTAGCCGAGCGAGTCGGCCCCGATCGAGTCGCAGATCTCCGCCACGGATTCGTGGCCCGCGATCAGCTCGGCCCGGGTCGCGAAGTCGATCCCGAAGAAGCACGGCCAGCTGACCGGCGGGCTCGAAATCCGCACGTGCACCTCGGCCGCGCCCGCCTCGCGCAGCATGGCCACGATGGCGCGCTGGGTGTTCCCGCGCACGATCGAATCGTCCACCACCACCAGGCGTCGTCCCGCGACGACCCCCGCCAGCGGGTTCAGCTTCAGCCGGATACCCCGCTGGCGGATCGTCTGGCTCGGCTGGATGAAGGTGCGGCCGACGTAGGAGTTCTTGACCAGGCCCTGGCCGTAGGGAATGCCACTGGCCTCGGCGTAGCCAATCGCCGCGGGCGTGCCCGATTCGGGGACCGGGATCACCAGATCAGCGGCGGCGGGATGCTCGGCCGCGAGCCTGCGGCCCACCTCCACCCGGGTGGCCTGCACGTTCCGGCCCGCGATGGTCGTGTCCGGGCGCGCCAGGTAGACGTACTCGAACAGGCATCCCTTGGGCTGGGGCGGTGTGAACGTACGGGACCGCACGCCACGCTCGTCGATGGTGATCAGCTCGCCCGGCTCGACCTCCCGTACGAAGCGGGCGCCGATGATCTCCAGCGCCGCGGTCTCGCTGGCCACCGCCCACCCGGACGCGAGCCGGCCGAGTACCAGCGGCCGGAACCCTTGCGGGTCCCGCGCGGCGAACAGTGTCCGCTCGTTCATGAAGACCAGCGAATAGGCGCCCCGCACGAGCGGGAGCGTGGCCAGAGCCATCTCCTCGATGTCGCTCGCGCGGACGTCCGGTGCGGCGTCATCCCCGGCCGGAGCGCCGTCAGCGGACGGAACGGGCGGTGCCGGGGGCGCGTGCTGACGCGGGGGGTGCCGGGCGAACAGCGCGGTCAGCACGTCCGTGTCGGACGTCGCCGCGGGGCGCCGGTGCTCGGGGCCGGCGTCGGTGTCCAGCAGCCGGGCCAGTTCGAGCGTGTTGATCAGGTTGCCATTATGGCCGAGCGCCAGGCCGCCGTCCCGCGTGGAGCGGAAGGTCGGCTGGGCGTTCTCCCACACCGACGAGCCCGAGGTGGAGTAACGGCAGTGCCCAACGGCGAGGTAGCCGCGCAGCGTATTGAGCGAGGACTCGTCGAAGACCTGCGCCACCAGGCCCATGTCCTTGTAGACGACGATGCGGTCACCGTCACTGACCGCGATGCCGGCCGACTCCTGGCCCCGGTGCTGTAGCGCATACAGCCCGTAGTAGGCGAGCTTGGCCACGTCCTCGCCCGGCGACCAGACGCCGAATACGCCGCAGGCGTCGCGTGGCGGTCGGTCGGAGGGATCGAGATCATCCGTCAGGCGGCCGTCGGGCTTTGGCACACCACCAGTCTAGTGAGTAGATGGCGCGCCGGGGCCGCTACCCGCGTCAACCGGCAGGTAGGGCGCGAGGTCAGCGCGTGGGCCGCTGGCCTGGACGGCACCGGCACCCACTGCGTCGGCCCATGGGAGCCGGCCGGTCGCCAGCCGGATCCAGGTGACGGGATCGGTTTCGACAACGTTCGGCGGCGTACCGCGGGTGTGCCGCGGGCCGGGCACGCACTGCACCGCGGCCACCGGGGGGACCCGGACCTCAACGGCACGGCCGGGCACCGCCGCCGCGAGCACGGCCAGCAGGTACCTGACCGCGACGCGGAGCGCGTCCGGCGGCGGCGGAGCGCCAGCGTCCAGCGCGCTGGTCACGGCGGCCACGCTCTCGGTGTCACGCGGATCTGGGCCCCGGGCCGGGCGCCGAGGTCCTCCTCCCCCGCTGGCCCCGCGGGGGGCCCCGGCGCGCCGGGCTGGTTCGGCAGGCACGCTGGGGCCCGTCAGCCGAAGATGGCCGGCAGGGCGCCGCCGTGCACCCCGGCCAGCTCCGCCAGCGTGATCGTGAAGGAGTCCTCGACCTCCAGGAGGTGACCGCCGACAGTACCGATCGTCTCGGCCGGCACCGCGTGCGCCGCGCAGATCCCGGCGAACTCCGCCTCGGCCCCGGGGCGGACCGCCACGATGGCCCGGGCCGCCGATTCGCTGAACAGGAACGTGAATGCGTCCCCGGGCAGCCTGACCCGGCAGCCGCGCCCTCCGCGCAGGCACGATTCGGCGAGCGCGACCGCGAGGCCGCCGTCGGACAGGTCGTGGGCGGCGCCGGCCACCCCGGCCGCGGCCGCATCGGCAAGAACCCCGGCCAGGGCTCGTTCGGCGTCAAAATCGACCCGCGGGGGCTGGCCGCCGATGTGCGCGTGCACCACGTGCGCCCACGCCGACCCGCCGAACTCCGGTCCGGTGCGGCCGAGCAGGACGATGCGCGCCCCGTCGTCGGTGAAGCCGATGGACAGCCGGCGGCGCACGTCCGCGTGCACCCCCAGCACCCCGATCACCGGGGTGGGCTGAATGGCGTCCTCGCCGGTCTGGTTGTAGAAGCTGACGTTGCCGCCGGTGACGGGAACGCCGAGCACGGCGCAGCCGTCCGCGAGCCCCCGGACCGCCTCGGCGAACTGCCACATCACGGCCGGGTCCTCGGGTGACCCGAAGTTCATGCAGTTCGTCACGGCGAGCGGCCGGGCGCCGGTCACGGCCACGTTCCGGTACGCCTCGCAGAGCGCGAGCTGCGCTCCCGCGTAAGGGTCGAGCAGCGCGTAGCGGCCGTTGCCGTCGGTGGCCAGCGCCACCCCCAGCCCGGTCTCCTCGTCGACCCGGAGCAGACCGCCGTCCTCGGGCATGGCCAGGACCGTGTCGCCGCGCACATAGCGGTCGTACTGCTCGGTGACCCACGTCTTGTCCGCCAGCCCCGGCGAGCCGAGCAGCGCCAGCAATGCGGCCCGCAGCCCGCTGGCCCCGGACGGCCGGGGCAGGGCCGCCGGGTCGTCGGCGGCCAGCCGGTCCTGCCAGCCAGGCCGGGCCAGCGGGCGGGAGTACACCGGGCCCTCGTCCGCAGCGCTGCCGGGCGGGATGTCGACCACCGTTTCGCCGTGCCAGGTCATCTCGAGCCGGCCAGTGCCGGTTACCTCCCCGATGACCGTGGCCTGAACGCCCCACTTGGCGCAGACCGCGGACAACGCCGGAACCTTGTCCGGCTCGACGACGGCCATCATGCGTTCCTGTGACTCGCTCATCAGGATTTCCGGTGGCCCCAGCGACGGGTCGCGCAGCGGCACCGCGTCGAGCCGGACCCGCATGCCGCCCGTCCCGGCCGCGGCCAGTTCGGTGGTGGCGCACGCGACGCCGGCCGCGCCGAGGTCCTGGATGCCCGCCACCAGGCCGTCGTGGTAGAGCTCGAGGCAGCACTCGATCAGGAGCTTCTCCAGGAACGGGTCGCCGACCTGCACGCTGGGACGCTTGGCCGAGTGGCCGCCGTCGCCGCCGAACGTCGCGCTGGCCAGCACCGACGCGCCGCCGATCCCGTCGGGCCCGGTCCGTGAGCCGAGCAGGATGACCTTGTTGCCTGGCCCGTCGGCGGCGGCGAGCTTGAGGTCACCGTGCCGCATGACCCCCACGCACAGCGCGTTGACCAGCGGGTTTCCCGCATAGCAGGCGTCGAAGGCCAGCTCCCCGCCGATGTTGGGCAGGCCCAGGCAGTTGCCGTAAAAGGAGATCCCGCTGACCACGCCGGACAGCACCCGCTGGGTGTCACCCGCACCGGCCGGCCCGAATCGCAGCGAGTCCATCACCGCGACCGGCCGCGCTCCCATGGCCAGGATGTCGCGGACGATGCCGCCGACCCCGGTCGCCGCGCCCTGATGCGGCTCGACGTAGGAGGGATGGTTGTGCGACTCGATCTTGAAGGTGACCGCGTAGCCGGCACCGATGTCGACGACGCCGGCGTTGGCCCCGATGCCGGCCAGCAGCGCATCGCTGGGCGGCGCCTTCTCGGCGAACTGCCGCAGGTGCACCTTGGACGACTTGTAGGAGCAGTGCTCGCTCCACATCACCGAGTACAGCGCGAGCTCCGCATCGGTGGGGCGGCGGCCGAGCACCTGCCGGATCCGCTGATACTCCGGACCGGTCAGGCCGAGTTCCACGTACGGCTGCGGCTGATCCGGCGTGGCCCCGGCGCGGGTCACGGTGTCGGCGGCCGTCATCACGCCCCCACCAGGACGGAGACAATCGAGGAGAAGAATCCGAGCCCATCGGTGCCCGGCCCGGTGAGCTCGCTGGTCGCGTACTCGGGGTGCGGCATCAGCCCGACGACGTTGCCCGCCTCGTTCCTGACCCCGGCGATGCCGAGCGCGGAGCCGTTGGGGTTGTCCAGGTAACGGATGACCACCTGCCCCGCCGACTCCAGTGCCTCAAGGGTCCCGGCGTCCGCCACGTACGCGCCCTCACCACTCTTCAGCGGCACGGTGATCTCCTGACCGGCGGCGTAGGCCCGGGTCCACGGCGTGCCGTCGTTCTCTATCCGCAGCCGCACGTCGCGGCTGACGAAGTGCAGGGCGGCGTTGCGGGTCAGCGCGCCGGGCAATAGGTGCGCCTCGCACAGGATCTGGAAGCCGTTGCAGATACCGAGTACCGGCAGCCCCGCCTTCACGGCCGCTGCGAGCTCGTTCATCACCGGAGAGAACCGGGCGATGGCGCCGCAGCGCAGGTAGTCACCGTAGGAAAAACCGCCGGGCAGGATCACGGCGTCCGCCCCACGCAGGTCGCGCTCGGCGTGCCAGAGAGCGACGGGCTCGCCACCGGCGCGGCGCACCGCCCTGGCCGCCTCACCTTCGTCCAGTGAGCCCGGAAAGGTAACGACGCCAACGCGCGCGGTCACGAAACGCCGCACAGGCTCTTAAGGTGCACGCCCGAAGATTACCGGCCGCGCCGTACCTCCCAGGCACGCCATCCTGCGCATCCGGCACGCCGGGGCGGCCCGGGGCTAGCGGATGAGCCCGGCTTCCCTTCCCGCCGGGGAGGCGGCTAGCTGGCGGCGTGCATCCGGGCCAGCGCGGCGTCACCGGACCAGCGGATCCGCTTGCCCATGGTCACGACGGTGCCGCGGCCCGGGCGGCTGCGCAGCGTCACGTCGTCGACGCACGCGCGCATGACCTCCAGCCCGCGGCCCGATTCGGGCAGGCACATGACGTCCGGGACGCGGCCTGGGCGCCGCGCCTCGCCGCGGCCCTGGGCGGCCGGCCCGCTCGCGGGACTCGCCGGTCCCGCGGGGGCCGCGCGGTGCCAGGGCATGCGGCCCACGCCAGCCCGGGTCGCGGGTCGCCGCGCGCGGCGCCGCCCGCCCGGCATCGTGAATCCCGGCGACGGGCGGGAAAACCGGCCGCCGGAGCCAGCCACCCGCCGTGGGAAGCCGGCCATGGGCCCCGTACCCGCGAAGCCCGATTCCTCGGCGACCTCCACCTCGCACCGGTCCCCGCCGATGGTGACGACCACGGCGTACCCGGTGGCCCGGGGCCCGCCGTGCCTGAGGACGTTGGAGCACGCCTCCGTAGCCGCCAGCAGGATGTCCGAAATACTGTCGTCGTCGACCCCCACCGTACGCAGGACGTCGCCGAGCATGCGCCTGGTCACGGGGACGCTGAGCGCCTCACGCTGGAAGGCCAAACAGAACTTCACATGCGAAGGCTTCCCGCCCCGGCCGTTCATAACCGTGAAATTCAGGTGTTACACGTTACTGTTACATCCCGGCCCGGCCGTGATCGCGAGCGCGGCCCGATTCAGGCCAGGTGCAGCGTGAACTCCTCGATCACCGGGTTGGCGAGCAGGTCCGAGGCGAGCTTGGCCATCGCCTCGCGGGCCGGTTCATCGGCCGGCCCGCTGATTTCCACCTCGAACCTCTTGCCCTGGCGCACGCTGAGCACATCGCCATAGCCGAGGCGATGAGCGGATTCCGTGATGGCGTCCCCCTGCGGATCATGAATTTCGGCCTTGAGCATGACGTCAATAACGACACGGGACACGTATCCTCCCAGGGCAGACGGGGCACATATGCTCACATGCATCTGCGCCAGGCCGCAGCGTACGCGATGAGACCCACGCCCGCTCGCGGTGTACCGGCGCAGCGACACGCAGCGACAACCGCATAGCGCTCCCGCACGGAACGACGTCCGCCACGAACGGACGGCAGCGCAAACCGCCTGGCCGGTTGCGGCGATCCCGCACCGGCCCTGAGGATCAAGGAGTGGCCCGTGCCCGTCGAAACTGGCGGTTCGTCCGCCGCACATGAGGTCATACCCCCGCCGCTGGCCTCCGCGCCGGCCGCCGCGGCCGGCCTGCCGCCGGAGGCAGGCGCACCGGAGGAGCTGATCCAGCTCCTCACCCCCGAAGGCGAGCGGGTGGACCATCCCGACTACCCGCTCGACATCTCCGCCAGCGAACTCCGGGGACTCTACCGCGACCTGGTGCTCGTCCGCCGGATGGATACCGAGGCGATCGCGCTCCAGCGTCAGGGTGAGCTCGGCATCTGGGCCTCACTGCTCGGCCAGGAAGCCGCGCAGATCGGGTCCGGCCGGGCGCTCGGCCCGCAGGACATGGCGTTCCCGACCTACCGGGAGCACGGCGTCGCGTGGTGCCGTGGCGTCGACCCCCTCAAGCTGCTGGAACTGTTCCGCGGCGTCAGCCACGGCGGCTGGGACCCGGCGGAGCACAAGTTTCACCTGTACACGATCGTGATCGGCAGCCAGACGCTGCACGCAACCGGATACGCGATGGGCATCCAGCGGGACGGGGCCACCGGGGACGGGGGCGAGGCCGTCATCGCCTACTTTGGCGACGGGGCCACCAGCCAGGGCGACGTCAACGAGGCGTTCATCTGGGCGTCGGTCTTCAACGCGCCGGTCGTATTCTTCTGCCAGAACAACCAGTGGGCCATCTCCGAGCCGCTGGAGCGGCAGAGCCGGATCCCGCTCTACCAGCGGGCCCGCGGCTTCGGCTTCCCGGGCATGCGCGTCGACGGCAATGACGTGCTCGCCTGCCTCGCCGTGACCCGGGCCGCGCTACGGGCCGCCCGGGAAGGACAGGGCCCCACGATGATCGAGGCATTCACCTACCGGATGGGCGCGCACACGACCACCGACGACCCCACCAGGTACCGGCTGGCCGGCGACCTGGAGGCGTGGAAACTCCGGGACCCGGTGGAGCGCGTCAAGGCCTACCTGGTGCGGAGCGGGTCCGCCGACGCCAGCTTCTTCGACGAGATCGACGCCGAGGCCGCCCGGCTGGGTGCCCGGCTGCGCGAGGCGTGCCGGGCCATGCCGGACCCGGCACCGTTGTCCGCCTTCGAGCACATCTACGCGGGACCGCACCCGGTTGTCGATGCCGAACGGGACGCTTACGCCGCCTACCTCGATTCCTTTGACGATGCCGGGCGCGACGGGCACGGGGCCCCGCCGTCAGCGGCCGGCCCGCCCGGGGAGCCCGGCGTCCCCCGCGTGGCGCAGGCGCGCGGCACCGGCGGCTTCGGGCGTACCGGGGAGGCCCGATGACCACGCTCACCCTGGCCCGGGCCATGAACGAGGGGCTGCGCCGCGCGCTGGAGGACGACCCCAAGGTCCTGATCATGGGCGAGGACGTCGGCAAGCTCGGCGGCGTTTTCCGGATCACCGACGGCCTGCAGAAGGACTTCGGCGAAAGCCGGGTTGTCGACACCCCGCTGGCCGAATCCGGCATCGTGGGCACCGCGATCGGGCTCGCCCTGCGCGGCTATCGGCCGGTCTGCGAGATCCAGTTCGACGGCTTCGTGTACCCGGCGTTCAACCAGATCGTCAGCCAGCTGGCGAAGATGCGGTACCGGTCGCGCGGCAGCGTCGCCCTTCCCGTCGTCATCCGCATCCCGTTCGGGGGCGGCATTGGTGCGGTCGAGCACCACAGCGAATCACCCGAGGTGCTGTTCGCCCACACAGCCGGCCTGCGCGTGGTGGCGTGCTCCAGCGGCCCGGACGCGTTCACGATGATCCAGCAGGCGATCCGCACCGACGACCCGGTGATCTTCTTCGAGCCGAAGCGGCGTTACTGGGACAAGGCGGACGTCGACACCACGGCGAGCGCCGCGGACGCCCTCCCGCTCGATGCCGCGCGCACCGTGGCCGAGGGCACGGACGTCACGCTGCTGGCCTACGGCCCAATGGTCAAGGTGGCGCTGGCCGCCGCCGCCGCCGCGCGCCAGGACGGCCGCAGCATCGAAGTGATCGACCTGCGGTCGCTGTCCCCGCTGGACATGAACAGGATCAGCGGGTCGGTCCGCCGGACCGGGCGCTGTGTGGTGACGCACGAGGCGCCCGTGTCCAGCGGCCTGGGCGCCGAGATCGCCGCGCGCGTCACCGAGGAGTGCTTCTACTCCCTGGAGGCGCCGGTCCTGCGCGTGGGCGGCTTCTCCATCCCGTACCCGCCGTCCCGGCTCGAGGAGCATTACCTTCCGGACCTGGACCGGGTGCTGGACGCCATCGACCGCACCTTCGGGTACTGAGGGGGCCGCCATGACGATGCGCAAGCAGTTCCGGCTCCCCGACGTCGGCGAGGGGCTGACCGAGGCCGACATCGTTTCCTGGCACGTCAAGCCGGGTGACGAGGTCGTCATCAACCAGGTGATCGTAGAGATCGAGACGGCCAAAGCGGTCGTCGAACTGCCGTGCCCCTTCGAGGGCGTGGTGGCCGGCCTGCTCGTCGACGAAGGCCGGACCGTCGACGTGGGCACGCCGATTATCGCCGTCGATGTGGCCGGCTCCCCGGACGGCCAGGCGCCCGGTGCCGGTCCGGGCGGTTACCTGGCCGGCTCGGCCGCCAATGCCGGTTTCGGTACCGATCAGGTCGGCGCGGATGCCGAACCGGCCCCCGGTGACGGCTCGCCGGACGAGGAGCGCCAGCCGGTGCTCGTCGGCTACGGCGTCAAGGCGGCCGCGACGACCCGCCGCCGGCGTAAGACCACGCCCATGGCCGCCACTCAGGCCACAGCGGCCACTCCATCCCCTAGCAGCACTCTCGCCACTCCAGGCTCCACCACCACGACCGCCCCACAGACCCCACAGGCCCCACAGGCCCCGGAGGGAGCGCCTAACGGCAACGGCTCCCTGGCTAGGCCGGCCGTGTCGCTGGCCAAGCCGCCCGTACGGAAGCTGGCCCGGGACCTGGGCGTCGATCTGAGCCAGCTCAGCGGGACCGGACCGCAGGGGTCGATCACCCGGGACGACATCCAGCAGGCGGTGCACACCCGCAGCCAGGTCCGTTGGGCAGAAGAAACCCAGACCACGGCGGCACCGTCGCCCGGCCAGACGGCGGCCCCGCGCGAGGAGCGAATCCCGGTCCGCGGCGTCCGGAAGCACATCGCCTCGGCCATGGTGGCCAGCGCGTTCACCGCCCCGCACGTGACCGAGTTCCTCGAGGTCGACGTCACCGAGACCACCGCCGCGCTCGGGCGCGTCCGCGAACTGCCCGAATTCGACGGACTGCGGATCTCTCCGCTGCTGTTCGTGGCGCGGGCGCTGCTGGTGGCGGTCGCGCGGCATCCCATGATCAACTCGATCTGGGATGAGCAGGCCCAGGAGATCATCGTCCGCCACTACGTGAACCTGGGCTTCGCCGCGGCCACCGAGCGGGGCCTGATCGTCCCGAACATCAAGGACGCGCAGGCGCTGACCATGCCCGGGCTGGCCCGCGCGCTGGCCGGCCTCACCGCCACCGCCCGCGACGGCCGTTGCACGCCGGCCGATCTGACGGGAGGTACCATCACAATCACCAACGTAGGAGTGTTCGGAGTGGATGCTGGCACGCCGATCCTGACGCCGGGCGAGGCGGCCATCCTGGCGTTCGGGCGGATCCGGGACGCGGCATGGGTCCACGACGGCGAGATCGCCGTGCGCCAGGTGACCACATTGTCGCTGTCCTTTGATCATCGGATCGTGGACGGGGAACTAGGCTCGGCCGTGCTCCGCGACGTCGGGCAGATGCTGGAAGATCCCATCCGCATGCTTGCCTGGACCTGAGAGCGATCCGGTGGGAGACCACAATGCCTGACAGCCATTCCGGCGGCATGCTGACCGGGGACGACCTCGACGAACCGAAGCGGCGCGGCCGGAGCGGTCTGTCCCTGGGTAAGGCCGTGCAAGCCCTGGTATTCATGACCGGGTTCCTCGGGCTGCTGTGGGTCATCCAGCTGGCCAACTGGGCGGACAGCTACCGGCTTAACATGAGCTTCGACATCGTGCCGCACAACGAAGGCCACCTGCTGGACATCTTCACCGCGCCGTTCCTGCACTTCTCCTGGCAGCATCTCGAAGGCAACTCGATCCCGCTGCTCGTCCTCGGGTTCCTGGCCGCCTACCGGGGCATGGCCAAGTTCATCGCGGTGACGGTGATCGCCGTGATCACCAGCGGCCTGGCGGTCTGGATATTCCAGTCCAGCAACGAGCCGACCGTCGGCGCGAGCGGGCTCATCTTCGGGTACTTCGGGTACGTGGTGGTGCGCGGGCTGTTCGACCGGAACTTCGTGGACGCGATCGTGGGAGGGCTGGCGGCGATCACCTACGCCTACATCCTCACGGTAGCCATCCCGGGAACACCGGGGGTCAGCTGGATCGGTCACGCGGGCGGCCTGGTGGGCGGCGTGCTCGCGGGCTGGATCCTGCGCACCCGCCAGCGCCCGGCCGTCGCGGCCGCACCCACCTCCCGCACGCCCACGGTCGGCGGGAACCCGCGCGCGGCCCTGCACAAGGAAATCGACGACATGGGCCTGTAGCCGGCCAGGTACGGTCCCACGTGTCCGGGGCGCCCTTCCGCAGCCGCGGAAGGGCGCCCCCGATCATGAGGCTGAGGAGTTGCGAGATGATCAGGCATACCGTGCTGTTCGCCTGGACCGGCGACGCCACCGACGCGCAGAAGAAGCGGGTCGCCACCGAGCTGTCGAGGCTGCCCGGCGTCATCCCGGCCCTGCGCGGGTACGCGATGGGCACCGACATCGGCGTCAACGAGGGCAACTGGGACTTCGCCGTCACGGCGGACTTCGACGACCTGGACGGCTACCTCGCCTACCGCGACGACCCCACCCACCGGGCCATCATCGCCGAGCACATCGCGCCGATCATCGGCCGCCGGGCCGCGGTGCAGTTTCAGTGCTAGCCCAGGGGGCGCCCCCCTGGAACCCAGTGCTGGCCCAGGGGGGACGCCCCCCCTGGAACCCCCCGCTGCGCTCCGCGCCCCGCTGGGGTAACTCGCCGACAGAACCGGCCGCTCACCCGGGCCTCCTGCCTGGGGTCGCTGGGCCGGTAACGATCGGCTCGCCGTAGCCCGCGTGCGGTGACCGCCTTGCACCGGCCGCTCGCCCGGGCCGTTGGCCCGGGCTCGCGGCCGGTAGGGCGGCGTCAGAACGCGCTCTCGGGGATCTCCATGAGGTCGAGGGTGGTGTCTTCGGCGATCTTGCGCTCTGAGGTGATGCGGGGCAGGACCGTCGCGGCGAAGAAGCGTGCGGCGGCCACCTTGCCGGTGTAGAAGTCCCGCTCGCTCTGCGCGTGGCGGTCCCCCGCGCCCGGCACCCCGATCTCGTCCAGCCGGGCCAGCGCGATCTCGGCCTGGCGGGCCAGCAGCCAGCCGACCATGACGTCGCCGAGCGCGAGCAGCAGGCGCGTCGTGTTCAGCCCGACCCGGTAGATCTCCTCGGGCTGGCTCGCCGACTGGGTCAGGAAACCGGTCATCGCGGCGGTCATGGCCTCGAGGTCATCGGCCGCCTGGCCAAGCGCGGCCCGTTCGCTCTTCAGGCGGCCGTTGCCGCCGTCCTTGGCCGCGAATGCCCTGATCTCGGCGAGCAGGGTACCGAGTGCCTGGCCGCCGTCACGGACGATCTTGCGGAAGTACAGGTCCATGCCCTGGATGCTGGTGGTGCCCTCGTACAGACTGTCGATCTTGGCGTCCCTGATGTACTGCTCGATCGGGTAGTCCTGCAGGAAACCCGACCCGCCGAAGGTCTGCAATGACAGCGTGAGCATCTCGTACGCCCGCTCCGACCCCAGGCCCTTGACCACCGGGAGCAGCAGGTCGTTCAGGCGGGCCGTCTTCTCGTCGGTCCGGCCCTCGGCGGCGGCCGTCTGCAGGTCATCCTGGATCGTCGCCATGTACAGGACCAGCGCCCGCATGCCTTCCGCGTACGCCTTCTGCAGCATGAGCATCCGGCGCACGTCCGGGTGGTGGGTGATCGTGACCCGCGGCGCCGACTTGTTGAGCATCTGGGTGAGGTCGGCTCCCTGGACCCGGCTCTTGGCAAACTCCAGCGCGTTCAGGTAACCGGTGGACAGCGTGCCGATGGCCTTGACGCCGATGACCATCCGGGCGTGCTCAATGATCTTGAACATCTGCCGGATGCCGTCGTGCACGCCGCCGACGAGGGTCCCGATCGCGGGCTGGTCACCGCCGAACGTCACCTCACACGTCGTGGAGGCCTTCAGGCCCATCTTGTGCTCGACGTTGGTGACCCGGACGCCGTTCCGCTCGCCCGGGGAGCCGTCCTCGTTCACGAGGTACTTGGGCACGAGAAACATCGACAGCCCTTTGGTCCCGGGCCCCGCGCCCTCCGGGCGCGCCAGCACCAGGTGGAAGATGTTCTCGGTCATGTCCTGCTCACCGCTGGTGATGAACCGCTTCACCCCCTCGATGTGCCACGTGCCGTCCGGCTGCTCGGTCGCCCCGGTCCGGCCGGCGCCCACATCGGAGCCGGCGTCCGGCTCGGTCAGCACCATGGTCGAGCCCCACTTGCGCTCGATGGCCTGCACGGCGAACCGCTTCTGCTCAGGAGTGCCGATCTCCCAGAGCAGATGGGCGAACGCCGGGCCACTGGAGTACATCCAGACCGCCGGGTTCGAGCCGAGGATCAGCTCGGCCACCGCCCAGTACAGGGAGCGCGGCGCTTGCGAGCCACCGATCTCAGCCGGCAGGTCCAGTCGATACCACTCGGCGTCCATGTAGGCGCGAAAAGACCGGCGGAACGATTCAGGAAGCCGGACCGAGCCGTCCGCCGGGTCGAACACGGGCGGATGACGGTCGGAGTCGACGAAGGACTCGGCGAGCGGCCCAACGGCCAGCCGGTTGACCTCGTCCAGGATTCCCCGGGCCGTCTCCTCATCGAATTCCTCGTATGGCTCGGCGCCCATGACGTCCTGGCGGCGTAGTAGCTCGAACAGGTTGAACTCGATGTCGCGGAGATTGCTCTTGTAGTGGCTCATCCCATACCCCTGGCGTTCGTTCCGTCATGCCTGCCCGACCCCGGCGGCCAGGGACAAGCTACTCGCTAGTAACTATAACCCGGATGCGCCCGGCTAGCCAGCGCCGGAGGCAACAAAGGCGCTGGCCGCAGGGCCGTCACTGGCCCCCGGCCACGGGGAATATGCCGGGATAACCTGGCCATGGGTGGGCTTCGGGGGAGGAGCATGACGGACACGCACGAAGAACTGGGCGGAGAATCCCGCCGACCATCGCCGCAGCAGTACCTCCGCTCCGATGCACAGGGCCGGCTGGCCGCGCGCATCGCCTCCAGCCGTGGCGCCAGGCGACAGCGGGTCCTGCTGACCATGTGCGGGACCCTGTCCGCGCTCGTGCTCGTCGTGTCGGGCAGCACCTGGGCCCTCACCGGGTACATCAACGACCACATCAAGCGCGTGGACGCCGGCACCGCGAACTCCGGCTCGACCGGCCCGCTCAACATCCTGGTGGCCGGCGTGGATCCCCGGACCGGCCTCACCCATCACCAGGAGGTCGTGCTGCACGTGGGCAGCGACGTCAGCTCGAACTCCGACACGCTGATGCTGGCGCACGTGTCGGCGGACCGGAGCCGGGTGACGGTCGTCAGCATCCCCCGCGACTCCTGGGTGAGCATCCCCGGGTACGGGATGAGCAAGATCAATGCCGCGTACGGGTACGGCGGCGCCCGGCTCATGGTGCAGACCGTCGAGCAGGCCACCGGCCTGGTCATCAACGACTACGTCGAGGTCGACTTCCTGGGATTCGTCAAGGTGATCGACGCGCTCGGCGGGGTGAACATCTGCCTGCCGCAGGCGGTGGACGACACCGACAGCGGGCTCCGCCTGTCGGCGGGCACGCATCACGTCAACGGCATCACCGCGCTGGCCTACGCGCGCGACCGGCATTCCTTCGCCACATCCGACCTCGCCCGCATCCAGGACCAGCAGCGCCTGGTGTCGTCAGCGCTCACCCAGGCCATCCACTCGGGACTACCGGCCAACCCGGTGCGGCTGTCGGCGTTCATCAGCGCGTCGCTGTCCGCGCTGACCGTCAACCAGGGCCTGAATGTCTCGGCCCTCGCGGACCAGATGCGCGGCATCTCCGCCCGCGACGTGACGTTCATGACCGTGCCGCTCGCCAACGCCGACTACCAGACCCCCACTGGCCAGCTGGCCGTGGAATGGGATACCCAGGCCGCGGGCCAGCTCTTCCAGGAACTGGCCAACGACCAGAGCGTGGTGCCCACCCCGTCCCGGACGGCCAGCGCGTCCCACGGCGCGCCGCCGTCACCGGGCGCACCGGCCACGCCGGCGGGCGGCGGCACCGGGGCGGCCTCTCCCGGTACGCCGGGCGCATCGGGCGGTTCCGGCACGTCAGCCGGTTCCGGCGGTCACACCGCGGCTCAGGAGGCCTGCGGGTGACCCGGCCGCTGACCAGGAGAAACCGGAACCGGAACCGCCTGTAACCTGGAACCGAACCCGCTGGTAACAAAGCGCACGTCGCCGCGCGACCGGTATCGGCCCTGGTGGTACTGCGGGGGCTTCCCGCCGGCAACTACCTGCTGTCGTGTTTCGTGGCTTTTAGGGCATGCCAGAGCGTGGCCGACTACGCTCGCGTTGTGGCCGATCTGCGGGAACCAGTCACCGGGCTGCCGAAGCGCCAAGCGGCGTCGAGGCCAGCGCCTGCCCATACCCCGGCGCCACCGCGTGAACCGGCGACGGGGCCGAGTGCCTCGACCGGACGTCACCGGCGGCCGGTGCCGGACGGGCTGCCCCCGGAGGCGCCAGCCCTTGTGCTGGCCGTCGCCGGGCAGTCCGGCGCGCCCGACGTGGCCAAGGAGGTCGCGTCGATCGTCCGCGTCGATAACCCCAGCGTCGACGTGCGGATGGCGCGCGTGGGGACGAGCCCTGACGACCCAGCGGGCCTTCCCGCTGTTCTGGCCAGCGCCGCGACCATGCGCCCGACAGATGGGCCGGCTGCCATCGTGGTACCGTTGCTCGCCCTGCCCTACCCGGCGGTCACCGACGCGATCCGGTACGGCGTCACCCAGAGCAACGTCAACGCCTACATCGCTGAACCGTTCAACGTGAGCCTGACGTTCGCCGAGGCGCTGCACATCCGGCTCGCCGACGCGCACCTCGCCCGCGCCGACCGGGTCCGTATGTTCAGCATCCCCACTGCGGCCGATGGCATCATCGTGGCCACCGTCGGCGGCACGCAGTCCGCCTCGGCCGCCATACCGACCTCCGTGCTGCTGGCCGCACGGCTCGCCCTGCCCGTGTTCGCCGCGGCGCTGGACGGAAGTCCCAGCATCCGCGAAGCCGCCGCGCAACTGCGGCACATGGGGGTGGGGCGGATCGCCATCGCGCCGTGCATCATCGGGCCGGAGGCCCGGCCCGGCGATCTCGAGGTGGCGTGCGCGAGCATCGGCGCGGATTCGGCGGCCCCCTTGGGCGCGCACGACAGCGTGGCCAAGCTGATGACCCTCGCCTACGGCCTGGCCCTAGACGAGCTCGAAGCATCCGCCGACGGCTAGCGGGTTACGGCGAGGCGATCGTTACCGGCCCAGCGACCCAGGCCGAAGGCCTGGGTGAGCGACCGGTGTGTCGGCGAAGTACCGCAGCGCGGGCGCAGAGCGCATCCGGGGGGCCCGGGGGGCGCCCCCCGGGCCAACACAGCCCCCCCTTGTTAATCAGTCCCAGCTACGAGGGTGTCCAGTACGATGCCGGGCTTATCGCGCTGGATGGCGGCCAGCCGCCACTTGTCGGTGAACAGGGCGAGCAGGGCCCCGTCCAGGCGGCGGGTCAGTACCTCGGCCCCGCGCTGCCCGGCCAGGCTGGCGGCGCCGTCGGTGTCGGTCCGGCGGGCGAGCGTGTAGCCCAGGTGCTCCAGGTCGGCCCGGGCCCCGAACTCGTGCTCCAGCCGGTGCAGGACCACGTCGAACTGCAGCGGTCCGACCGCGGCGAGCACGGGAGCCTGGTCGCCGCGCAGGTTGGAGGCGAGCACCTGGACAACGCCCTCGGTGCCGAGCTGCTCGATGCCCTTGCGGAACTGCTTGTGCTTGCTCGCGTCCTTGCTGCGCACGACGGCGAAGTGCTCCGGGGCGAAGCTCGGGATCGGCGGGAACTCGACCGCCTGGGCCTCGAACAGCGTGTCCCCGGGCCGCAGGGCGGTCGCGTTGACCAGGCCTATCACGTCACCCGGATAGGCGACGTCCACGGTTTCACGCTCCTGGCCGAACATGGCCTGGGCGTATTTGGTCGCGAACGGGCGGCCGGTGGCCGCGTGGGTCAGGACCATACCGCGCTCGAACCGCCCCGAGCACACCCGGACGAAGGCGACCCGGTCCCGGTGGTTGCGGTCCATGTTGGCCTGGACCTTGAACACCAGGCCGGCGAATGGGGCGTCGACGGCGCGCGGCTCATCCTTGACGTCGATCCGGGGGGCGGGCGGCGGGGCCAGCTCGCACAGTCCCTCCAGCAGCCGCCGCACACCAAAGTTCGGCAGGGCCGCGCCGAACAGGACCGGCGAGGACTCTCCGGCCAGGAATGACTCCATGTCGACGTCCGCGCCGATCTCGTCCAGCAGCGCGAGCTCTTCCATCGCGGTCTCGTACGCGGCGCCCTCACGCTCGGCCGCCTGCGCGGCGTCCAGGTGCTCCTCGATAGCGCGCCCGGCGCCGCCCGGCGTCCGGGTGTAGGCCGTGAAGTCGCGAGTGCCGCGCTCGATCAGCCCGCGGAAATCACCCGCCACCCCGACCGGCCAGTTCATCGGGGTCGGGCGCAGGCCGATCCGCTGCTCGATCTCGTCCAGCAGTTCCAGCGGCTCGCGGCCGGGACGGTCCCACTTGTTGACGAAAGTGATGACGGGGACGCGCCGGTTGCGGCACACGTCGAAGAGCTTCAGTGTCTGCGGCTCCAGGCCCTTGGCCGAGTCCAGCAACATGATCGCGCAGTCGACGGCTTCCAGTACCCGGTAGGTGTCCTCGGAGAAGTCAGCGTGGCCGGGAGTGTCCAGCAGGTTCAGGACCATGCCCCCGTAGTCGAAGCGGAGTGCCGCAGAGGTGATGGAGATGCCGCGGTCACGCTCCATGGCCATCCAGTCCGAGGTAACCCCGCGCCGGCCCGCCTTGCCGTGCACGGCGCCGGCCTGGGTGATCGCCGATGCGTGCAGCGCCAGCGCTTCGGTGAGCGTCGACTTGCCCGCGTCCGGGTGGCTGATCACAGCGAACGCGCGCCGCCGGCCCGCCTCGGCCAGCACCTCTGAGCCGGCTGGCCCCGCGGGGCCAGCCGGGCGCTGGTGCCCCTCGCCCCGGTCTTCCCCGGAGCGCCGGTGTGCCTCATCAACGACGGTCACTTGCGGTTTTTCTCCTTCCCCGCGCCGGCCATCCTCGGCCGACGGGGCCTTTCCCTGGCCTTTTCCGCCTTCTCGCGCAAAAGGCAACCCGCGCGAGTCTAATGTCACGCCCCTATAACACAAGAATCCTCTCCGCTCATCCATCACCCCGCACGACGGGGGTACCCGGCCATCTGCGCCTCTTACCTGCGGCTCCGCACGGCGAAGCGGCCGGCCCTCCGCTCCTCTCGGCCGCGTCTCCGCACGGTTGGGACGCTTCCGGCACAGGTCCGTTCCGAACCGGAAATCTGCTTGCTCGCAGTGCCGCCGGGCAGCCACACTCCGAACGTGCCCAGCTTCGACGAACTCCTGGCTGAGGGCTCAGCGGTGCCGGTGGCCGGCTGGGACTTCTCCTGGTTCGACGGCCGGGCCAGCGAGGAACGGCCGCCCTGGGGCTACGCCCGGATACTGGGGACCAGGATGGCGGCCCTGGCCGGTGTGCCCGGCGCGGCCGCGCTCGACCTGCAGACCGGTGGCGGCGAGGTGCTCGCAACGATACCGGCCGGTCCGCCGATCCTCGCCGCGACCGAATCGTGGCCGCCCAATATCTCGGTGGCGTGCCGGAACCTCGCGCCCCTCGGCGCGCGCGTCGTCCCGGTGGCGGGTGCCCTGGCCGATCTGCCGTTCGCGGACGCCTCGTTCGACCTGATCGTCAGCCGCCACCCGGTCGCCGTCCGCTGGGACGAGGTGGCGCGGACCCTGAAGCCAGGCGAGACTTATCTTTCCCAGGACGTGGGGCACGGTTCGGTGCGCGAACTGACCGAGTTCATGATGGGGCCGCAGCCGGAGCAGGACGGCCCGACGCGCGCGCCGCGATGGTCGGTGCGGGACGCCGAGGCGGCCGGCCTGACCGTCGTGGACCTGCGGGAATTTCACGGCCGGATGGAGTTCTACGACGTCGCCGCGGTGGTTCATTTTCTGCGGAAGGTCATCTGGATCGTGCCGGGCTTCACTACTGCGGCCTACCGTGACCGGCTCCGGGCCCTGCACGAGCGCATAGCGGCCGAGGGGCCGTTCGCCGCGACGAGCGTCCGCTTCCTTATCGAGGCCCGCAACCCGGCCTGAAGTCCCATTGGCCTGACTGACCCCAAAACGGACAACACTTACTAAGGAGTAACATTTCCTGATCAAGCTCCAGATTCCGGAACCGGGAGACTAAGGCGGCGATGGCTGACTGCGATGTGATCGTGGTGGGTGCCGGCCTGGCGGGCCTGGTCGTTACCGCGGAACTGGCGGACTCCGGCCGGAAGGTACTGCTCCTGGACCAGGAACCGGAGCCGAACCTGGGCGGCCAGGCGTTCTGGTCCTTCGGCGGCTTGTTCCTCGTCGATTCGCCTGAGCAGCGCCGCATGGGCATCAAGGACTCCCGCGAACTGGCCTGGCAGGACTGGCTGGGCAGCGCGGGCTTCGACCGCGGGATCGAGGAGGTGGCCGGGCAGGACTACTGGGCGTACCGGTGGGCGGAGGCCTACGTCGATTTCGCCGCAACCGAGAAACGGGCGTGGCTGCACGCGATGGGCATGCGCTGGTTCCCGCTCGTCGGCTGGGCTGAGCGTGGCGGCTATCTGGCCGACGGGCACGGCAACTCGGTGCCCCGCTTCCATGTCACCTGGGGTTCGGGGCCGGCCGTGGTCTCGCCGTTCGAGCGGCGGGTCCGGGCGGCGGTGGCGTCGGGCCGCACCGAATTCCGGTTCCGGTATCGCGTGGACGAGTTGACCACCTCGGGCGGCGCCGTGGACGGGGTACGCGGGACGGTCCTGGAGCCCAGCCGGGCCGCGCGGGGCACCCGCAGTTCCCGTACCGAGGTCGGGCAGTTCGAGTTGCACGCTCCGGCGGTCGTGGTCACGGCGGGCGGGATCGGCGCCAACCATGACCTGGTCCGCGCGAACTGGCCGGCCCGGCTCGGCCCGGTACCCCGGCACATGATCTCCGGGGTACCGGAGTATGTCGACGGGAGAATGCTGGCCATCGCGGGGCAGGCGGGCGCCCGGATCGTCAACTCGGACCGGATGTGGCACTACACCGAGGGCATCCAGAACTGGAAGCCGATCTGGGCCCGGCACGGCATCCGGATCCTGCCCGGCCCCTCCTCACTCTGGCTCGACGCCCGGGGGCAGCGGTTCCCGGCCCCGAATTTTCCCGGCTTCGACACCCTCGGCACCCTCAAGGCCGTCGGCGATAGCGGATACGACTATTCGTGGTTCGTCCTCACCCAGAAGATCATCGAGAAGGAGTTCGCCCTCTCCGGCTCCGAGCAGAATCCCGACCTCACCGGCAAGGACATCCGCCTCACCCTGTCCAGAGTCCGTCCGGGCGCGCCCGCGCCGGTGGAAGCGTTCAAGCGGCACGGGGCGGACTTCGTGGTCGCCTCCACCCTGCCGGAACTGGTCGCGGGCATGAACAAGCTGACCGGAGAAGATCTCATCGACCTGACCGACCTGGAACGGCAGATCAGGGCCCGCGACCGGGAGATGGACAACTGCTTTACCAAGGATCTGCAGGTCATGGCGATCCGTAACGCGCGCCGATCGCTGGGTGAACGTATCGCCCGTACCGCAGCGCCCCACAAGATCCTTGATCCCGCGGCCGGCCCGCTGATCGCCGTGCGGCTCAACATCATCACCCGGAAAACCCTCGGCGGCCTGCAAACCGACCTTGGCGGCCGGGTGCTGACGGCGGCCGGCTCTCCGCTTCCTGGCCTGTATGCCGCGGGCGAAGTGGCCGGATTCGGCGGCGGCGGTGTGCACGGCTACCGCTCCCTGGAAGGCACCTTCCTGGGGGGCTGCCTGTTCTCCGGCCGCCAGGCGGGCCGGACCGCCGCTCGCGACACCACGTCGTAACTCAGCGTTCCCACCCGGGGGGCTGGATCAGGGCCACGATGTCCTCGGCATCCAGATCGGCAAGGGCACGCCGTAGCTGGGCCCGGGCTACCGCCCTCCGCCGGGCCGCATCACACGCGAGCAGCGCGCCGCAGAGCGCCGCGAAGGTCGCCAGCATCCCGGCGCCGAACGCCGCACCGTGCAGAAAGACGTGCCAGATAGACGTGGACGGAACAGAATCCGGAACAGCCACCGAAGCGGCATGCAAGGTCGAATCCACTGGTTGCGGTTCCTCCCCTTCTCTGCAGTCGGCTCCAGGCATCACCCCAGGCCCCGGCGATGCCTGCCTCCGAACGCTGGTACCCAGCCAATTTGTTGACGCGGCACTCACGCCAGTTGTTTACCGAATTGTTCGTTTTTTCCAAATTAGTCCCAGAGATGCGGGATATTACGGTCAATCAGGCATATTACGGGCATACGGGGTCACCGTCTGGACCGTAACTGCTCGTGGTTACGATGCCCGGCAGCAG
>Ga0182014_10002624_pt1 | contig 22417 bp, 22 predicted proteins | sample 612S2DmetaG_FD_120489 | JGI IMG/M metagenome (GOLD analysis project Ga0182014, IMG submission 120489) | Permafrost microbial communities from Stordalen Mire, Sweden - 612S2D metaG | ecosystem: Environmental > Terrestrial > Soil > Wetlands > Permafrost | place: Sweden: Stordalen | collected...
ATTAGACAAATCAAGTATTTGAATAACATTATAGAACAATATCATAGATCTATAAAGCGAATTGTTAATCCAATGTTAGGATTTCAGTCTTTTCAATCTGCTAATAAGACTTTAAAAGGAATTAAAGCTATGAATATGATTAAAAAAAGACAAGTCAATAATTTAAATTACTCTGTTCTTAATGAAGTCAAATACATTAATCATTTGTTGGTATAGTTTTATAATGTTGGTATATTTCCCTCAGATATTTCGACTTTTTTTTATACTCATAGATTTACATGCTTATTCTGAAGTTTTTGCAACAGAACCGCTTTTTGAACTCATTGTCCTGTGAACAATCATCATTCTAATCAACTCAACAATTAATTACATTTTTTATTTGCTCATCAAATATTTTCATCTAATAATTAGCAAATGATTTTGATTTAGTTAACTCTTTATATCTACTCATGACCAATTCTCTGAGTCTCATAACTGATCCGATAAATTCTCTTGAAATATATTTCTTTTATTCTTTTCCAGATAAATTAAATGTATTTATATCAGGTAATAGAGTGGCAGCAATACTATTATCATACTAAATTGTTCTGCCTTTTTGATCTTAATTTTTGCAGAATTTAATTTTGATTTTTCCAGTACAAATATGATATCAAAATTATTTCATAATTTTTTTTTCACTTAATCTTTCTAAAAATTTACATGTATTTTTCGCTTTATAACTCTCTTCAAAATCTATGACTTTGTTACCATTTTGAGCATAGAAAGAGTTTGAATTTACTTTCATTTTTTATTTATTTTTGAATATTTTTAGATTTTTCAACAAACTACCAGAGTCTTGGTTTTTCTGAGTATTTACAAGAAAGTACCATGTTTGATCATTCAAAAAAAAAATTATTGATAACTGCAAAGAAAACAAAATATGATGATATTTGCAATTCCAACTTTCTTGCTTTGGTTTGAAAATAAGAATGGAATGATTCAGTACTCTACTTTTATACACTCAGATCCTGGATATGCAAACGCGGATAAACCTCGGGAAAATGGAGCAAAAATAAAAAGATATAGAGACGAAAAATGGACAAAAAAGGTAATAAGTCACTCTTTGGATACAAGTTTCATAGCATTATAAAAAGAGATTATGTGCTGATCAGGATATTCAAAACAACAACTTCATCACTTCATGATTAGAGTGTAGATTTATCAGAAAAAATGAAGTGGTTTAAAAAGACAGATGATACCTTGGAACAAAATCAAAAGGTTATGATGCAACAATGAAAAGAAGGTAAAAGGAAATCTTATGGGAATGAGTGATGATATTAAGAAACAAGGAATAGCTTAAAAAACGCTACCTTGAGAAGAGGTTATGCAGTAACTAAAAATATATTCAAGAAGGAAAAGTAATTGTCTCTATTGTTCAAAGAGTGAATCTAAAGATGTTGTGTAAAGCTTTTTGTTATATCTCTATCAGTTGATTACATTTAAAATAAAAGGAGTGTTCTAAGTATAGCTGTGGCTCTCTTTATAATCAAAGAATGATGAACCCAAAAAGAAAAAATTGGGTAAAATACCGAAATTAGCAAGAAAGATAGGACAAGATTCCTGCGAAAAAAAAGGTATATCAGAATCCTCAATATTATAAATAGCAATTTTTTTATTCGATTATTGTAGAATAGATTTTTTCGATATTTAGCATCAACTAATGTAATAAGTGTTTTCACTCACTTCTAATCATGGTGTCAAAAATAAAACCATTTTACAGGGAAGTGATGATTTAGAGGGGTAAACTGAGTCAAAAAAGGCTAGATTTCACTCCATATTCTGCATAAGGACTAAATATTCATGATCCTCTCTACTCCATAAGTAATTAAAAAAAGAAAAATGTATTGTTTTCTTCGGTACTCATTTTATCCTTTTTCTTCTCAATATTTACCTTAACTTTTTCTTGAAATCCCGGCTGAAGATACGGAAGAATCAGGTTTTGGTATCTTATTTTTCACTCCAATTATTTTAACAATCAACATGCTGATCTCAAAGAAAATTGTCATGGGCACTGCAAACATCATCTGGCTGAAGACATCTGTTCCTGGGGTAATAAGCATTGCAATAACCAGGATTATGACATAAATGTGCTTACGGTAGGTCACAAGAGTGTCGTATTTTACAAATCCATTTCTGATAAGGATGGTGAGAACTATGGGAAGCTCGAATACCAATCCGAAGATTGCTGTGGTTGTTGCTATAAATGAGATGAAAGTGAAAATAGAATAAGTTGCAGTTACACCTGAGGCTGCTGCATCAATGTAGAGGAACTTAAGAAAGAGGGGCAGCATGAAAAAATAAGAATATGAAGCTCCTAGCATGAACATGGAGAGGATAGCTACACTCAGTAACAAAAACTGACCCTTTCTGCTATATATAGGAATTCGAACTGAATACCGCTTCGAAATGGTCCGAGAAATATAAAATACAATAAAAGGTAGGGTAATGAGCAGCCCTATGATCAGAGAGATCTTTAGCTGCAGCATCATTACCTCTAAAGGGGACAGATAAACCAGCTTTGCACCCTCTGGCAGAAGGTCGTGTTTCATTCTATTTATCAGAGGACCCGTAAACTGTAACGAGATTATAACACCTGTGCAGAGAACCGTAGCAATTACAAATATTTTTTTTCGCAGGGCGAGTAGGATTACACTCAGATTTTCAATGGTTTCAGACATATGGAGTACCTATCCGGAAAAGCAAGAGGAAGAATTGTTTCGTATTTCAGGAAACTCTATCCATTGCAGATATATATTAATGTTAATTTTCCTTTTATCTATTTTGTTTTTTCCTTTCAGTTTATTTTGTTTAGTGGAATTTTTCATTTTTTTTCATTTTCTTTCCTAAAATTACTTACAATCCAAGAAGAAATCCAATTGACGGAAACTAGTTATCTATTCAAATTGGACAAAAATCATTAGCTGTTGTATTTTAAGATTTAATGATAAGTTATTTTTAACGTTTTTCAGTGAGCAAATTTATATCGGTTAATTTTATTTAACTGTCAACTATAGATAATGTTTTTTGTTTCTCCATCGTTAGTAATCATAAGTATCATATTCCATCAAAATATATATCTTACAACTGATTTTTGGTAGGCTGAGTGGTTGCTTCTTTCTTCAATTGTCGATGTTTTTCTTTTTTTTCTCAGTTATTAGTGGGTTTGCAATTACACATCTTTGCCAATTCAAAGCCAGAAACGTTATTATTTTCTGGATTTTTGATTGATTGCGGTCAGTTGCTAGTAAAATTGATAATAAATTTTGGTTATATATAATATATTAAAAAGTCTCCAAAAAAACATCAATACGCTAATTTATGATAGCTGAATAATTCAGAAACCGCTTAGCTAGAGTGTGGGAAACAATGGAATCAAGTGCCTGAATCCGATGAATAATGGTATATTAACTAAGTTATATTAATTTCTTGGCTATATTATATTCATGGTACTTCAAGTGACATAGATATTCAGGTAATTTATCTGTCAGATAGTGTGATATAGTAGAAATGTATTTTCAAGATGAGCTGCAAGATGGATTTTGGAGATATGCTTCATCTTGCTATTGAGAATATCTAGAAGGTCCCATACTAATAAATCAACGTTATATTTAATTATCAATATATTCACTAATCAGGTATAAAAGCTGAGAAAAAAATGGATCCACAATACAAACCCAACGGAACCTCCTCTACAGAGGGTGCATTGGGAATGTCGTCTGCTTCTTGCATCCCGGGAGATACTGAAGAACCCCTTATGGCTCACTTATTTGAGCTTAGGGATCGGCTAGCAATTGTTTTCATTTGGCTCTTCCTCGGAGTCATTATTGCTTATCCATTCTCGGCAAAAGGGATGGTGCTAATCTGGAAGGAGTTCATGAACCCTATTGTAAGCATGACAGCGTACTCGCCTCTTGAATGGATGCTTGCTCGCCTCCAGCTATCTCTAGTCTTTGCGCTGGCAATCTCTGTCCCACAGTTCTTCTTTCAGCTATACAGATTTGCAGGTAAAGGACTTTATCCTAATGAGAGGAGCTTTTTTCTCAAGGTTATCCCTGTATCTTTCCTACTCTTTATCTTAGGAGCCGCAATAGGCTACTTTTTAGTCCTTCCTGCAATGTTCAAATATATTCTTCTCTACTCAGGAGAGATGGCTATAGCGCAGCTTTCCGTCCAGAGTACACTCTCAGCTGTGACAACAATTCTATCAGGTTTTGGAATAGTATTCCAGCTTCCCCTTTTAGTGATCTTTGGCGTAAAAATGGGGCTAGTAAAGTACCAGACCCTCAAAAAGCAGCGGATGCTAGTCTACAGCGCAATTATTGCGTTTTCCCTTTTCCTTTCTCCTGATCCTACTTTCATTGCCCAGATTGTTGTAATGCTTTTAATGGTAGTCCTGTTCGAGTTCAGCCTATTGCTGATCAGTTTCTTTTGAACACAAATTTGTAGATTTGAGAAATTTAATTTTATTAAAAAAGCAGGCTTTTTAAAAAAAATTTTCGAATAGGTTTGTCTGCCAATCATTTTACAAGAACTTTTATATTTGAACGCTGATAGTAACAAATAATGATAGGCTATACCGAATTGATCGTAATCCTGATTGCTGCTCTCTTCTTATTCGGGCCACAGAAGCTTCCAGAGCTTGCGCGATCTCTCGGGAGTGCAGTAGGGGAGTTTAAAAAAGCACAGCGTGCTAGTGAGATGCAACTGACGGAATTCGATGCCTACACTCAAAAAGCCGAAAATAAAATAGCTCTCAATGATAAAGAGGAGAGCAAAGAAAAATATGCAACTAACCTCCAAGAAAAAGAGGAAAATGAAAAAAAAGAAATTGAAAATAACATAAAGCAATAAATTAAAAAATAGGTGTTGCCCACCAGTTACAGAAAACAGTGAGCAAAGTAATCTCTTTTCGTTTCCTTCAACTAAGTGGGTTGTATTCGTTTTTGATAATATATCAATGATTCATGGACGCGCCAAAAATCAAACAAGAAAAAGACATAAAGGGGATTATCAAAAAATCCTAAATTTTGTACATGCTTATAAATTGTGGGTAAATGGCTGGTGAAGATCAGAAGTTTATCGAAATCCTATTGAAGAAATTCATCCAAAAATGGGGAAATTCCACAACGACTTGGATTCTGGGATAAAGCTAAAATGAAAATTTATTACGACGGAAAAAGTAAAAAGTTACATATAAGGGATTAATATGGTATAAAATATTGCCAAATAATAAATCAAAATAAGATATTTCAAAAATAGGAACTATACTTAGTTAAAAGAATAGTAATGTAACTTGAAGGTATCAATAATTTTCAGATTAGAAATCAATTGTCTAAAACATTAAAATTATTTGAGAAAACGAAATATTTGAGGTTAATCTATGATCGGATCAACTGAACTTATAGTGATTTTTGGAGTAATTATACTTCTTTTTGGGGCAAATAAACTCCCAGAACTGGCCAGATCCATGGGAAGTTCCATGGGGGAATTCAAAAAAGCCCAGACGGAATCCGAAAGAAACCTGAGGGAGTTTGAAAAATCTTTAAGTGCCCCCACAATCTCAAAGAAGACCAAATTGCAGGAAACAGCTGAAAAGCTTGGAATTGATATAAAGGATAAAACTGACGACCAGCTTCTTGACGAAATCCAGAGATCCGCTGAGAAGCCAAAGGAAGTTTCGGAACCCTGAGAACTGCAGAAAAGTAGGTTTCTTTTTTCTTTTAACGGTATTTTATTCAGCCTTAATTGTTTATACAGACATTCCACAGATATATATAGATGTATAGTTTATTTACCCATTTTCCCACTATTATTAATTGAAAGTTAGATTAATTTTTAAGCCATTGGCATATTGAGTAAATAGATCGCATTTTTGCTTACATCTGCAGAAGGTGGGTTTATAGCAGCTTTTCTTATTTATTCAAACCGAAATTATTTATGTTCTCAACTGAAGTAAGATGAATAAATAAATTTACCTGGGGAAAAAATATATTGTATCTATACTTAGAGGAATCAAAACTATGTGATAGATTATCGGACTATACTCATGGACAAAGTTGTTTAATTACAATTCTTTTCATATTCCGTTAAGGGATGATTGATACAACTTCGGATCCTGGTGTCAAAAACAAACTCACCTTACAAAGAAGCGATGATTTAGAGGGTCTAACGAAAAAAGAAAGATGTGAAGATTCCTTCATCCCCTGTCTAAAGAACGGTGCATTCGTGATCATCCCCAATCCAGAAGTAAGAGAGGAAGGCAGACGAGACAGATTCCTTAAGGAGAATAATATACGTAGCGAATAATAGATTATGAATAATTCCCCACAAAAGATTCTTTAGAATATTGTTATCGATGCCAATTATCATTAGATAACAACAATGGAAAAGCGATATGAGTCTTGGTTTTGTAGTTTTTAAAGTCAAATGAGCTCCAAAGGGGGTCAGTACGGTTTACAGAAGAAGATTTGCTATTGAATCATTATACAAGATAGGAAATGTATTTAAACCAAGAACTTTATTTAAAAATGTTACTATAGTATATTTTATGCTATGATATCTCTCCTACTCAAAAACATATGGTTATACCTCAAGAAGAAATATTTTACGTTTATCGAATGAGGACCTAATACAATAGATGATAAAAAGTTTAGATTTGATGCATTTGTACTTTTCATTGAGAAATGGCTAAGAAGACATTTAAAGGTTAAATAGTAGTAGAGTGTATGAGGTAAATGGATGGAGTAAAGGTATGGAAGAGATTTTAGTGAAGTACTAAAAATTCTTTCTAGAAAAGTATTTTTCTACAGGAATATAATTCGACTTAATAGATTATTTCGGTATTTTTTTACCATGTAAAAATAAATAGAAGTAAAAATCTAATTCGCGATAGATTTTGGACGGAAATGTGAAGAAGTCAATTATGCTTTACATAATTCAAATTTCGTAACTAATCAACTTTCTCAAAAAAGGTTTGAGATATCTATTTTGATGCAATAGATACTTCGGGATTAATAACTCATGAGATTATAAAATAAATGATTAATAGCTGACAGCTGAAGAAAATCAGCCCACCTAAATTTGCTTAGTAACTCTTAGTAAAGAGGATATTTAAATTGTTTTGCTCAGGTTGAATAATTACTAAATTTTATTCAAAAGTTTTATATCTTCGAACAAATGAAATAAAAGTATTGAGGATTCAGAAATACATCCTTTCAAGTTATATATCTCATCATCATCTTTAATTTATCGTAGCAGAAAAATTGATAATGGTCAAAACTGAAATTATTTATTATCAGGGAAAGGACCTTGACTATAACCTTCATATCTCATCTCAGGAGTTAATATATTTTATGGACGAATTCTTATCCGAATCCACAGAAAGCGTTGTTTCTGTCGAGAAGTCTAAACTTTCTGATAATTCAAGTAGAATGTCTGAAGAAACTGAGGTTTCTGTTCCGGTACTCACAGTAAAGTCAGAGAAGATTGAAGAAAGGCTTTATAATAGCTCTGAATTTCTTTCAGAACATCTTCCTGAGTCGGCTTCGGAAATTTCAATTTCTTCAAGTACCAAATCTCTAGATGGGCACCAATGTGAGTCTCAGGTTTCAAAAATCGTGCTCATAGGTACAGCCCACGTTTCGGAGAGGAGTATTGCCGATGTTAAGGCTGTTATCAGGAATTTGAACCCAGATGTTGTAGCTGTTGAGCTATGCAGAGGACGTTATGATTCTCTAGAGGGAAATGAGCAGGAAGAACAGCTTCTGATTAAGGAACTTCTTTCTGGCGGGAAGATCTATTACTATTTTATTCACTGGTTACTTGCCCAATTACAGAAAAAAATAGGGGAAGATATGGGGGTAAAACCTGGCGCTGAGATGCTTTTAGCGATGGAGGAAGCAAAGTTTATATCGGCTAAGGTTGCTTTGATTGACCGAGAAATTCAAGTGACTCTTCAACGTTTTTGGGGAAAGATGAAGTTCTTTGAGAAAATAAGAATGATTAGCTCACTGCTAGGTGGCCTTATAGAGGTCGGAAAAGGAACAGATATAGATATAGAGCATATTACAGAACCGGATTTTGTAGCTGAACTTGTTAGTGAGCTCAGAGGCTTTGCCCCTACTGCAGCCAGGGTTCTAATTGATGAAAGGGATGCATATCTTGCAGGAAATATTATTGAAGCTGCTGAGGGCGGAAACAAAACTGTCGTTGCGGTAATAGGAGCAGGGCATAAAGTTGGAGTGATGAACTATCTGAAAAATCCAAAAGATATCCCTCCCCTGGATACTCTCATGGAAATTCCGAAGAAAAGCTTTGGCATTATTAAAATAATTGGCTTTATTTTTGTTGGCCTTATAGTTGCATTTTTTTTATTAATGCTCCTTTCTGGCATCCCATTTAAACTTTTTTTGATAGCTTTTGTATTCTGGTTCATTATCACCGGAATCCTGAGCGCATTGGGTACTTTGCTCGCTGGAGGCCATCGTAACTCTATTCTGACTTCCTTTTTGGTTGCAATAACACTACACCCAGGTTGGTTTGCTGGCCTGGTGGAAGCGAAATACCAAAATCCCAAAGCATCAGATATAAAATCTCTGTTAGCAGTAGAATCTTTCAGTGATATATTCAAAAATAAGATCATGAAGATCCTTCTTGTCGCTAGCTTATCAAATATAGGAAGCATAGCTGGCGCTTTCCTTGGAGGGTATATCATAATGCACATTACTGGGATTGATCCCAGAGATGTTCTCTCTGCCGGTTTAAAGACTCTTGGATTCTGATAACTCTAGTAAGCTCTCTATCTAAACAGTGCCTCATGAAGTCTCCGAAGAACTACCACATGGAAGCCAATTTTCCCTTGCATTTCATGTCCTTATATTCCTGTATCAATTTGCTGTACAAATAAATTATTTTGCTGCTATGATTTCAAAAAATCTGAAATTCTGCAGATATACACAAATGTATAGAGGATTCAGATAAACCCCTATATTTTGTAATATACTTATATGAGGTTATAAATTAATGGTGAAAGTCAAAGGTTTATCGAAATCCTCTACATTCTAACCCAATTTCAAGGTAGGAATATTATTTATGAATATGTTTTTTCCCTCCTGCGATGTATACAATAATTCCATATATTTTCTCAATGACATGTAATATGGCTTTAAACGAGAAGAAAAATGTAATGCCAATAGAAGCATCTATAAATATAAAATTATTAAAGGAGGAACTGAATTAATTTTTGAAAAAGCATACATTTAAAAATAAAATGTAATCTTATTTAGAACGGTTACTATATTGGTATTATTATATTTTATATTGTAGAGATTTTTGATAAAATCCTATGCTTTTGAGTATTGGGGAGTTTAAATTTTTTAGCAATAATTTTTACTCATGAAAACTCTCATTAACTTTGCTCTTGGAGAAAAATATAAATGTCTTTCGTCAGTTGGATACAAACTTGCTGAGATTGATTCCTTAATTGATTGGAATATTTCATATCATTTTTGAATCTATAACATTTTAACAAAACTTTTCCTAGAGGCGGATACAAAGCTTATTTTACCATTATTTTTAAAATGCCGTTTTTGCAGCACCTGAATGGTCTTTCAAACTTTGAACGTCAGAAACAATATATTGATCGAATTTCTTTCAGGAAATTTCTTGGTTTTCCTGAGTATATATAATATAGTATTAACAGTTTGGTCATTCAGAAAACGAATTATTGATAACTATAATAAAGATACAATATAAAGACAGTTGCAACGTTAACTTATTGCTTTGGTTTGGAGATAAAACATTAAATGAGTTAGGACGCTACTTTTATCCATTAATGATCCTGTACATGCAAAAGCGAATAAATTCCGAAAAATGAGGCAAAAACAAGGAGAATCAGGGACAGAACCTGAACAAAAAAGAGAGCTAATTCACACTTTAGATATAAATTTAATAGCATAATAGACAAGGATTATGAACTGATCAGAAGATTAAAAACAACAACTTCATAACTTAATGATTCTCAGGTAGATTTATCAGGGAAAAATGAATTTGTTTATAGAGACAGGGGTATTTTGGAGCAAAATCAAAAGCTTATTATGCAACAATGAAAAAGAGCAGTAAAAGAGTATCCTCGGGAGATGAGTAATATGTTATGAAACAAGTTTATCAGCTAAAAAAGCGCTACCTGGGGAAGAATTTATGCAGTAATTAAACGGATATTCAAAGTAGGAATAATTCTTGTCACTACTGTTCAAAGAGTTAATCTAACGATATTGTGTAAAGCTTTTTGTTATAATTTCTATAATTGAGGAGATTGAAAATAAAAGGAATTGTTTGAGGATAGTGGAATCTATTTTAAAAATCAGAGAATAGTGAACCAGAAAAAAAATGGGTCAAATATAAAAATTGGCGAGGAAGATTTGGACAGGATTTTCCCCTAAACAAATTAGAGGTCAATCGGAATCCGCAATAATAAGCAAATAGGCAAACAAATTCTAAATCTGTGTTCATATGCGGAATGTAGGAGAATAGTAGATGAATACTTTAACTGTGGCTTCAGTTGCCTAGATTCTGTTGCCTACGTAAACCAGATAAAAAATATGAATATCAATCAGATAAAATTGGTTTGTGCTTCCTACAGTTTCACGCCTGGAAAAAATAATAGTTGATTTTTAGTCACAGCTTTCTGTTCCTATCTTAAAATGGTCTTGGCAAGTTCCAAGGAATCATGGCCTTTTAATCTCTCGTGTATTAAATAATATATATGAAATTATCAAAGATTTGAAGATTATGAGGTAAATTTTCTAATAAACTTTGTGAATAAAGACATAAAAGATCAAGATAACAACCATAAAATATATACTAATATTAACAAACCTGAAAAGGGGTCACAGGGTTAGAGAAGGCATTAGGTATTTGTAGGAATACTTCTTTGAAAAATCAAAATTTTGTTGGCCACTCCACTGCAAGCAATGGTGTATGCTCGAACCACCTAAATTTTGATTTATTTCCTGAGTTTTGCATTGATTGCAGTCAATTGTCAGTGAGATTAAATGGTAAATTTTTATGATCTCAGAAGATATCAAATGTATCCAAAAATTATGACAACAACTGTTATTATCCTTGAAAACAATCTCCAATTGGGATTTATGTGATCAAAGAAGCCATGTTGTACGAAAAGCTCGAAGACAATAAGGTACAATGCAGTCTATGTGCTCATAGTTGCAAAATTTCACCCGGAAAAAGAGGTTTTTGTAAGGTCAGGGAAAACAGGGGAGGAAATTTGTACACTCTTATATACGGTAGTGTATCAAGCGAAGCAGTTGACCCTATCGAAAAGAAGCCGCTGTACCATTTTTACCCGGGTTCTTATGCTTATTCAGTTGGGTCCATAGGATGTAACTTCCGCTGCAAACATTGCCAAAATTGGTCGATTTCTCAGGCTTGCCTAGAAGATTCTTACACAATGGATATTCCTCCTGAAGAGCTGGTAGAAAGGGCACTTATTGCAAAATCAAGATCAATTGCCTGGACTTATAATGAGCCTACAATATGGCACGAGTATACCTATGAGTGTGCAAAGCTAGCAAAGGCTGCGGAGCTTGCTACAGTTTATGTGACAAACGGCTATATGACTCCTGAAGCTCTCCTTCATATAGGCCCCTATCTAGATGCGATTAATATCGATATCAAAGCATTCAATGAAAAGTTTTATCACGACGTTGCCAGCGCAAAACTAGGGCCTGTACTTGAGGCTTCTGCCTTTGCAAAAAAGTTGGGAATCCATATCGAAATTACGACTCTTATTATTCCTGGAATCAATGATTCCTTAGAAGAGCTCAGGGAGCTTTCACGGTGGGTGTACAAGAATATGGGACCTGAAACTCCCCTACACTTTACACGTTTCCATCCCCAGTATCAGATGCAAGATCTTTTTCCGACACCTGTAAAAACCATGCAGGAAGCTTGCCAAATAGCAACCGAGGAAGGATTGAATTATGTCTACCTAGGCAACGTTCCGGGGAGTGAGCGAAATAATACATTCTGTCCTAATTGCGGGAAAATGTTGATATCACGTGGTTTATTCGCGATAGAAAAATACGAGATTACACCTGAAAAGACATGTCCCACATGCGGAGAGAATATTCCCATAGTAGGAGAATACGCCGACTCGAGACATGTATCATGTGAAGATTGATACCGAAGCTAGGATAATAACATTCAAACTTTGGCAGTTAATTAAAAAAATGCCATTGTTTGTGCTACTCTGTTGAATGAATACAAACATAAAGTGGGGAGGATATATTCTTTAATTTCTAATATGAATATATGTATTCATATTGGATAGATTCTTGCTGTTTAATACCTTTATGAAAAACTTCCTTTTTGCGAGACCTCCACCAAGAATAAAATAAATATAATTTCGATAAACTTCCGACTTCAACAAATTGTTTATATAATTTTCATAAACAAACAGGCAAACATTGCGGTTTATCGAAATCCTCTGAAAATTTTGGATCACAATAACTTATTGATAGGATTGTAGAGCTATAAGATCACAGATAATTTTGGCTCAAAGGAAATTATTCCTCGGCATTATAAGAAATTATTAAAAATTGATCAAAAATTTTTTCAAGTGGTCCATAAGTGATACCCTACTAAATGAGTCATGTGTCTCAAGCTAAAAGCAATTGAAAGCCCTGCAACCCTCTGTCATACTGACCAAAGATGAGTTCATCCGACTTCTGGAAAGTTGCAGGCATCTACGGGATAAAACAATCATTGCAGTTCTTGCAGATGGCGGAATGAGAGTGGGAGCTCTGGCATCCTGCAGGGTTAAAAATGTGGAGTTTAACCAATATGGGGCGATGATTTATTTTTCAAAACGGAAGTTAACAAGACTACACAGGCAAAGGGAATATCCCTTACTTGGCGTGCGGACATTTGAATCAATGGCTTGCGTTAATCTTTTCCACGAAGACTTTGAAGCTCTCTTATGGATTACCCTTAACAAAAATAAAGAAGCTGTGAGTTATAGAACTATTAGAAAAATAATAAAATCTGCAGCTGAAAAAATAGGCATCAAGAAAAATGTACCTCCTCATTTGCTATACGACATCCGACTATCTCGACCTGGATTTTAGATGATTTTAACGAGCAGGGAGTCAACATAGGGTTAGATAGAGTCGGAGAAGTACTCAAATGTTCAAAATTTATGCAAATTTCACGGATAAGGAAATCAATAACAGCCTTTTTGAGAAATATGGACTCGAAAACAAGGACAAAATATATATTTCACTCAAGAGATGCTCCCTATGTAATAATGTGCTAAAACCAGACGATATATTTTGTAGCAATGTTCACTGGTTCTCGATCAAACAATCGGCTTAAAACTAGCAAACGATGCAGAAAAACTACATTTTTCCTTATTAGAAGTTTCCAATGTCTACCTAAATATTTTGGAAAAAATAGTCATCTAAGTCAAAAAACTCACAAATAGGTAAATAATTAGGCAGTGTACAGAAAGTTATGTATAACTCTGATTGACTCTATACACTTTTCTTTGCCACAAAAAATAGAATTTTTCGGTTTCACTGATGCACAGTCTTTGTAGTAAAATATATGTTTTCAATTTCCATATTTGTAACAATCTCTTCTTTCCAGATTCATAGGTTGCCAAAATGCTTGTTACTTATGATTCTATATCGCGTCCAAAAAATATAAATCTACAGTGCTTTGATCCTCGACTATGTCTGTAAAGGAAGGTTCTTACAAACCCTATTCAGAAGTTGTAATTAGCAGTATAATTTACGGTTCAATAGGCGTTTTCCTAAATAAGGTTCAGGATATGTCTATTGAATCCATCCTTTTTTCAATATCTTTTTTTGGCCTCTGCATGATTTTTATTTACCTGTTGTTTCGTAGAGGGCTGGGCCAGCTTAGATTTAGGAAAAATAGAAGATACCTAATTCTACTCGGTCTTCTGAATACAATTACAGGCATATGCTACTTCTCTTCAATCAAATATAGTGGGATGTCCGTTGCAGTCATTCTGCTTTATACAGCCCCTGTGTATGTTAATCTGCTTGCTCCTAAGATTCTCGGGGAAAAAAATAGTAGAAAAAGCCTTTTACCACTTCTCCTTGCCGTTACAGGAGTGTTACTTATTGCCCGCCCTGGAGAAATTCTGATGAGCGTGGATATAGGATCCAATTCCCAGAAAGGCCTTATTTTTGGTCTGCTGGCAGGGCTATCATTTGGTACAACTATAATTCTGGTCCGTTATCTGAGGCACGATTACACAGGGATAAGTCAGACTTTCTGGATTACTGTTATAAGTCTCCTCATTATGCTTCCATCTGCACTTTTCACTCCTCTACCCCTTTTCATTGAAAACCTTAATATTCTGATAATGTTTAGTCTCATTATTACATTCGCTGCTGTTATCTACGTCAGAGGAATTTCAAGAATAAATGCACAAACAGGTAGTATTCTTGCCCTTTTAGAACCAGTCTCCGGAATCTTCTTTGACATTACTATTCTAAAAAACCCACTATACATATCAACTCTTCTGGGCTGCTGTTTAATTATCATAGCAGCTTATATTGTAAGCAGAAAGGATCAGAGTAATGAATAATAGATTAAATATTCAAAAAGTAAGAGATCTGTCTTGAAATAAGAGAGTTTCGGTATGAATATCCTGGCCAAAAGCTCTTTACTTAAGAAACCCTCTATTTTTAATACAATGATTTTTAAAACATAAGAAAAACATGCAAGAAGAAAGTTCAATTATCGAGCTTAAAGACTATGTACTATTTTATAAATATTGAATGGAATTTAGCGTGCTTGACGATGTGGATCCGATAATTAAAAAGAGTGATTCAAGGCAATTGTTGATTTATCGGATTCAGGCAGAGTATTCTTATCCACCTTATAGGGCAACTGGATACTCCGAGTTTAAACACCCAGTTGATATATAATATTGATGTAACCAAAATGTCGAATAAAAACTTTCCGAAATGTGGGACAGAATGCTGGGCTTCGCTTTCCAGTATCATAATTTACTTCCGGATTAACAGCCCTGAAAAATACAAGAATGCAAGTCTTAGTTGCGGGAAAAAATCGGACGAAAGCAAAATAAATTGCGAAAAACTTCTAAAGGAAGTTAGGGTTTCGAAGACCAGATGGACTACAGGCCTGGTAAACTTTCTGGAGGACATAACCATAGTGCTGCAGTAGCAAGGGAACTGAGCCTTTCCTTTGCAATTATGTTCGGGGACGAATCTAGAGACAACCTTGATACAAAAACGGATGATCCGATATACGAATTGCTCAAGTTACTGAACAAATAATCTAATCCAGTATTTACTGTAGTTACTTATTATGAGGAAATGGTCTCAAAAGCTTATAGAATTATTAAGCTTCTTGGCTGAAAAATTGTTGATCAATGAGGAAAAAATATGGAGTATGCAAAAGGTAGAATAGGCAGGGTCTTTACAGTCAGGATTGACCATACGGATGACCTGATTATGGAACTGATCAAGTTTGCGGAACTGGAACATATTGAGTCAGCTTTTTTTACACTGCTAGGTGCATTAAGAGAGGGAAAACTTGTTACAGGCCCGAAAGAAAGTGTTCTACCTCCGGCCCCTCTCTGGTCTGGCTTTAATGATGTACATGAGATTCTTGGAATTGGGAATATCTTTCTTGAAGACGGGAAACCGAAGATCCACCTGCATGTAGGAGCAGGCCGGGGAGATAGTGTTAAATTGGGATGTTTGAGGGGTCAAAGTGAGGTTTTTATGGTCGTTGAGGCGTTAGTTCTCGAGGTAGAAGGCATTTCTGCCATAAGAGTTGCAGATAAAGAAAAGGGATTTGCACCAGTGAAATTTGAAAAGATCCCGGACGTGGAATAATACCTATTGCACGTAGTCATGTGGAACCCTCAATCTGCTCATGAGTATTCAGTTTAATGTTATTATATTGACAGCAAACCTAGTGACGGAACAAGCTAGACAATAAATAATAGTGTCTGCTATAAAGTTCATAATTCCAAGGCTTCAAGAATTTGGATATTTCTTTTAGTTTTCCCTTCTCCTTTGATTTCCAAGTTTCCTTTATTTATTGCAAATACAAATCTCATAACTAAAACTAAAATTTTTATTAAGCTGTGGATTAAAATCAAAGAAGAAATGATGTGAGAAATTATGGCGAAGTATGCAAAATTTATCATGTGTTGAAGAGATAAGTTATTAATAAATATACAAATGTGACTATTATATCATGTATTTTTAATTTGTATTTCTCTAATTTATCTAGTCTTATTATCATTGCAATGAATCCAATTATCACAAAAACCAAAGCAATCCTTTGCAAATCATATGAAATTGAGATTGATTCAAATATGTTTATACGAGGTCTGCATAGGGTTTCACTTTGCTTAAGGGCGCGAAGATTGCGGACTTTTCATCAATGTTTGCGATCGGCAGGTATGAAGTTATGAACCACTTTGCCTTATCCGTATTTCTGTGAAGGCGCTCACCATGTAGGAACTTTGCCCGCTCTCACTCTGGGATATGCTATACAGTCGTACAATAAGCTTCTGGGTTCTTGCTGCTTTCTGCAACCTTCACAAAAAGTGCTGACAGAATTCAACACCTGCACTGCCTAATGCATCGTATTAACCGTTGCAAACGCCAAGCCATTCACAGGAATCTGGGCAACTCTGACTCTCCCGGTAAAAATACAACTAATTGTGGTTTTGCCAGTACCATAGGAACCCAAAAACCCAACGTTTTCTCCTTCGCCAACTGTGAAGCTTAATTTTACGTTCATCAATGATTTTTGTACTGAGTCTCAGAAATACCATTCTTCTAATAATCAGTGCCGTTTAGAAAATGCATAAATTGCATAATGTGACACAAATTTAGTGTTGATTTCTACCGTTTTCAGTTCTTGTATGTCAAAATAAGGTGAAAAAAGATCCTGTATTTCGGATTCCGAAGAGAAATACAGCATTGTCCCCAGATTGGTTTTCCGGAATTTACCCACACCGCCAAATTGTGGATCCTTCTCAGAAAAACAGACTGATAAGTATTTTGCTCCTGGTTTCAGAATATTATACACATTTTGTACATATTTTTCCCGGTCTTCTGGAAATATATGGTGCAAAAAATTCCAGTCGTAGCCAAAATCAAATGTCTCTTTTACGTCATGCAGGTCACCTAGAAGATCAGCGACAATAAACTTTCACCTGACTCCTCGTTTTTGTGCATTTTTAGTAGTGATCTTTATTACGGTGGGGGAACTATCGACACCTATTACCTCAAATCCCCTCTCTGCCAGGTATATTGCATAGTTACCAGCGCCACAACCGAGATCAATGGTCTTGCAGGGCCGGACTTTTCCACTTTGCACCAGCTCAACAAGCTTATCTGGGGTTTCTTCACTATTCCAGGGAATTTTATCAAGCGGTACAGTCTGGTAAATTTTGTCGATATCGACGTATTTCATACATAATACCCCTATGAAATGATCTGATACCTTGATTTCTTATATCTTCACCAGATGCTGCCGGCACATCATTTCAATCTCGACAAGGTCGCTAACTGGTGTTGGGATCACACGTGAATCATTTTCCATTATCGCTTTTGCAAGGTTCCGAAATATTTCCGCTTCCAGTGAATTGGGGGCGTACTCCACACCACAGGTCTCCCTTCCAGTTCACATGCCTGGATTACAGGACTCTGGGGGACAAACTGGACAAAAGGGGTCCCCAGCTTTTTTGCAAAATCTGGGATGACTGCATGCTCTACTGTTTCATTGGCATTGCTGTTGCAGATAATCCCTGCGAGGCCGGTATCCCCCCGTTTTGCTAGACGTTGCACAGCCCTAGCGATGTTATTTGCTGCATAGATGCTCGTGAAGCCGCCAGAACAGATGAGATAGATTTCTTCTGCAAATCCTTCGCGGATAGGCATCGAGAATCCACCGCAGACTACATCGCCGAGAACATCGTAGATTGCTACGTTGATGTTGTAGGTAGAAAAAGCCTTGAGGTCTTTTAGGATCTGTAGAGCGGTCAGTACGCCTCTACCAGCACACCCAATCCCCGGTTCCGGTCCTCCAGCCTCGACAAGATAGATTCCGCTGGGTGATCTGAAAACTACGTTGTCCAAATTTATCGCATATTCATCTTTTCCTAACCTAAGCTGTTTTCGGTGCTCTTCCAGTACTGCGGGAATAAACTTCCCCTCCGCAAGGATCCTCGTTGAATCCCTCTTTGGGTCACAGCCAACCTGCATTACAGTGTGCCCCATCGCATGTAATGCGGCAGACAGGTTTGAAGCTATCGTACTTTTCCCGATTCCCCCTTTGCCATAGATAGCGATCTGTCTCATATTCCTTCACCATTTTGCTTCATATCTTCTTTCTTTCGAACGCCATCCCATACTCCACTCGTTTTGAAGACACTCGAACAGGTTTAATATACCTGTATATCCGAAGTATTCCCGATTGATCATCCTAAACTGACGAATCATCCTAACTACCTCTACAACATAGGCTACGGAAAGTCCCTCACTGGCATGCCTTTCGATGGTGCTACCGAACACACAACCCGTGGCCTAACATCAAGTAGACTCTTCCGTGTATTATATACGTCTGTTCCGTACACGACCTTTGGATTGAGCCCATAGCTCTAGAATTCACGCTCCAGCAGTTCCCGCATCTGCCGTTGCGAGGTGTACAAGGCAACGAGCTCCGGGGTCATCTCCATCTCCTCGGTGACAAACCTGACTAGAGGGATTCCGACTGTTGCATCGGCAACAATCGCTGTCGGAGTCCTATACAGGAACCTCGCCATCGGCCACTTACGTCGGCACGTTGCCATCACCATCCGTTCTCCTTCCGCAACTATCTCCTCCACCTTTTTCAGCGCATCGAATCGCTCTCCAAGTACGGTCAGCCAACGTTGCGTGTTTGTCATCCCTATTGGCAGGGTATCCCTTTACATATCTGCTCGATGCCATACTCCGCAAAAAGGTAATCTGCTGCTCTCTGGCCAGCATCGTGGCTCAGTAAGAGAGATGTCTCAGCTGATGAGATGTTCTCGATTTCAGAAATAGGAGTCTGGTGTGTGAGCGTGGCTACAACCTTAATGCCCATCCTAGAAAGAATCTGTTTCATCCATGTAAGGTCTGCCGGCCATGTCGGGTTGGCATTGGCGTGAGGAGCAACAAGACAGACCGAACCCGGTACCTTCTCTACGTCATCTTTTACCAGCTCCTTTAGTATCGTATCCAGCGCGATGTCGATACCATCGTACTGCGATCCTCGGAATCCTGCACATTCAATCGGAACAAGTCGGAACTTCACTTCTGGCTGCAGAGTTTCGCATACCGCTACAATATCGTCGCCCACGATTTCGGGGCCACATGCACTAAGCACGAACAGGGCGAGATCGGGAGATCTTTTACCTCCCTAATTGTTCGGGCAAGGATGTCCTCTCCACCATACACGATCTCGTTCACGCAGAGTTTGGTACAGAGGGTCATTGTCTCCATATAGTCACATTCCTGCGAGGCAAAGGCATTGTTGACAAGATACTCGCATCCTTGCGGAGAATGGGCAAGCAGAGCAGAAAGTGAGACTCCAAGTGCGGTCAGGGCGGCACCATTGAAAGCGCAGGGTAGGGGTCAGTGCACGTCTCCGAGGAAGATGCTGATGGCCCAGCTGTTTCCCTAACATTTCCTTGTTCCATAGAGCATCCCCTTAAACAATCTCGAGCGCGGTAGGTCTTTGTTCTCAAGTGCCTGTCTGACTAGAGCGGCGATGTTCCTGATCCCATGGAAGCCGTACTGAGGCTGAAACGTCGGGTTCATGAGTGTTAAGTTCACCACTGGACAGGGAGGAAACCGGCCGGAGTTCCCGAAGAAGATCGGGTTATCATATTCCTTAACAATCGCCTCTAGCTCGTCCTCGGTCTCTTTGGATGACCGAAAGCTCCCTAGCCGGAAGAGTCCTTTTGTCAGGATAATCTCCGGGTCAACCCCGGTTTCCAGGAGAAACTTGATGCTGGGCATACGTTCCTTGATAGTATACGGATGAACGTTGATAACGACAGGATGGGCACCAAACTCTGCTGCCATCCGTGCAATGGAAAGCGCTCGTATTGGCCCAGGAAATTCTGATATCTCTACAATAGCTGTTTTCCCGGAGAGAGCTTGCCTTAGATATGCTATTTCCGGTTCTACTTCCTGCAGCTCTCGTTCAATCACTTTAATAGCCACTGCTTCCATGCCAAGAGGTGTTGCCACGCCGAGCAGCCATTCCTTTGTGGCTTCAGGGCCATAGGGCTGTCCTGTCCGGCTGTAAGGGATTCCGAATCTTTCTTGCATCAGGTCGCCCAGCTTCTGCCCCCAATCAAAGCACCATGAAGCATTAAGTTCGACCTCCCGGGCATGCCTGATCTGCTCGACGGTGCATCCTCCTGCGATGATGGCATTTATCTTTATTCCAATTTCACCAAGGAGTCTTTCTATTTCATCCATGTCCCAGTTGAACTCTGTGGGTGAAGGGCCCCAGCGAGCTCCGAGGATGTTGATATTCCCTTTCATTTTCGTTTTCGGGGACTCCATCAACTCCATGATGAGTTTGAAAGCATCCTCATAGCCGCTTCGAAAATCTCCACCAAACCCTTCGCTGCGGAGCGCTAGCACCCTACAGCCAACCAACTTCTCTGCCTCACGAGCAATACTTTCTACGTCATCACCGATGATTCCGGAGCAGCAACAAGAGAGGATGACGATGAGATCTGGGTGATACTTCGCGTATGCTTCCTTTACTGCTTCCAGGAGTTTTCCCTCCCCCCCGTAGATGACATGGCTTTCGTCAAGGGAGGTGCAGGCTGTGGGTTCTAATGGAACTCCACGGATCTCGCAGCACTCCCGTGTCCTGACAAAATCTGACATGTAAAGCGGACATCCGGTCGGACCGTGGACCAGGGGAACCACATGACGGATCCCGCTAATGACGTAATACGCAGTAAAAAATTTACACATTGGAGAATGCGAAGCCTGAAGCTTGGGGATCATTTCTCCAGTTTCTACTTTTTCCATTAACTTTTGTAGATTACCATGAAAAACTATGAATCATTTTCCTGTTTCACAAACTCTCCCATGTCGCATGGAGATAAATATTTTTTGAATCCATGATGAAAGAGGTCCTAGTTAAGTAATGTAGGCTTAGGATGAATTCTACGAAACAAGATCATTTTTGGCAAAAATAGTATTCTAATATGAAGTGTTTTTTTCTCAAATGTCTGATGTCTTGACCAGTTGAAGCCGTTTTGAGACCTCATTCGTTAAATGTCTTGTAAAGATAGTTTGCGATTATCTGAAATATTAGGATGAAGATCAACAGCATCACCATATCCATAAGTGGGGAAAATAGCGATTTATCGGTATATGCATACTCTATTAGATCACTTCCATATGTAAGTGGTGATATAAGTGCGATTTTTTGACCTATCTGAGGCATAGAAGATATCGGGACAAAAACACCCGAGATAAAGATCAGCGGTAGCCTTACTGTATTAAGCATAGACATTACCTCACCCACATTCTCCGTAGGATATGCAGCAAACAGTGTCCCAAGCGTGGCAAAACAGAATGCTGTGAGGATCATGGAAATCACAAGGACAGTTGCATGTACAATTGTTGTATTGAAAATGATCACACCAATGGTAAGAGGAAGACATGCAATACCGAGACTATAACAAAATCCACTCAGGCTCTCACCCAACACCAGCGAATAAAGTGAAATAGGTGCCGATAGCAAGCGTTCAAAAGTTTTTACCCGCCTTTCGATAGGTATCGAAACCGGTTCTATTGATGAAGCCGAAAACAGAAGAGTAATCGAGATCAGCCCAGGGATCGGGTGCCTGGCGCGGTGTTCTTTCCAATGGCAAAGGCTAGGAACATAAAAAGCGGGAAAAATATACCGGAAACGATGATATTTGGCTTGAGGTAATAAATCCGCATGTCTTTTTTGGCAATTGCCCACGCAGCAGATATCTCACAGGAAAAACGTTTTACACATCCTTCATGATTAATCGATTGCATGGATTCCATCCCCTGCACGCTGTAGACCAGTCAACTTTACAAATACATCCTCGAGGCTAGGGCCAAGAGTAGTGATACTGATAATTTTAAGATTATGCGTGTGAGCATAAGCTACTACGGAATCAATAACTTCAGCTGGATCTTCAGTATAGAGCTTAAACTTGTCACCTGCTTTTTGTACTTCATTCACCATGGAGAGACGGCTAAGCTCGTCCAGGTGATCTGCAGAATTCCGGTTAAATGATACCTCTATCGAC
>Ga0182014_10002628_pt1 | contig 22395 bp, 14 predicted proteins | sample 612S2DmetaG_FD_120489 | JGI IMG/M metagenome (GOLD analysis project Ga0182014, IMG submission 120489) | Permafrost microbial communities from Stordalen Mire, Sweden - 612S2D metaG | ecosystem: Environmental > Terrestrial > Soil > Wetlands > Permafrost | place: Sweden: Stordalen | collected...
ATGACCGGCTACCGTGATGGAAATTTGCGCTGGTCAGACCATGTAGCCAGAAGACATGACCTTCGAGCTCGCGATGGCCCAGGTCAGCGCCGCGAGTGGCGTGCCACCGCCAAGTAACTTCGGCCTAAAGCTCAGGCCGGCAGGTTCCAGACCTGGGCGTTGGTATTGTCACAACCCCAGAGCCGAACCTGCGTACCCGGCGTCGTCGACGACGACGGATCGTCCAGGCACAGGCCCGACTGCGAGTTGATCAGCTGGCCGGCCGACGTGGCCCGCCACTGCTGGTCACCGGTCCCGTTGCAGGTGTACAGCTCGATCAGCGTGCCGTTGGACGTCCCGCCTCCGGTGGCGTCCAGGCAGCTGCCGAGCATCCGGATCGTCCCGTCCGGCTGGACCGTCCAGTTCTGCGCGCTGGTGCCGTTGCAGGTGTAGATCTGGATCGTGTTCCCGTTCGCTGAACTGGCCGACCGGTCGTCCAGGCACAGGCCCGAGGCCTCGCCCGATGTGACCGGACCGGTGGCCGCGGTAGCCGCCGGCAGCGTCCAGACTTGCGCGTTCGAGCCGTTGCACGTGTATAGCTGCATCTCCGTGCCGCCGGTGGCCGATGCGCCGGGGTCATCCAGGCACAGGCCCGACTCCGGGTTGACGAGCGAGCCGCTCGAACCCGCGGTCCATTGCTGCGCGCCGGTGCCGTTGCAGGTGAACAGGTCGATCAACGTCCCGCTGGTGGTGCCTCTCTGCCACGCGTCCAGGCACTTACCGAGGGTCCGTACCGTCCCGTCCGGCGCCACCGTCCAGTCCTGGGCATCGGTGCCGTTGCAGGTGAAGATCTGGACCGGGTTGCCGTCCGTGGTCGAGCTCCGGCTGTCATCCAGGCACAGACCGGACGACACACCGGAGACGACCGGCCCGGTGCTCGGCGACGGGGGCGCCACCGTGTTGCCGCCGTAGGACGGCGGCGCCTCCGCCGGGGCGGACGCCCAGGACTTGTTCGCCGACGTGCCGAGGGTGTAGCTGAGCGTCCCCCCGCCGGTGATCGCCGACGTGGGGGCGTAGGCGCTGTCCCACGCCGACCCGTTCCACGAGGCCGACTGCACGTAGGGGGCGTTACCGGCCGCCCCGTTCCCGTCGATGGTAAGGGTCTTCCCGGACGGGAGCGTGACCTGCGCCTCGGTGAACATCGGCGAGCCCAGCGCCAGGGCCGGCGTGCCGGGCGTCATCGGGTACATGCCGAGGGCCGACCACACGTACCAGGCGCTCATCGCGCCGAGGTCATCGTTGCCGTCGGCCAGGCCGCCGGGGGTGTCAGTCCAGATCTGGTCCTGGATCTGCCGCACGGTGGCCTGCGTCCGGTACGGCATGCCGATGTAGTCGTACTCCCAGGGCAGCTCGATGCTCGGCTCGTTACCGAGCCAGGCATAGCCTCCTGTGCGGGTGTAGCTGCGCAGCACGGTGCCCAGGTAAGCGGCCATCGCGGGGCCGCCGCCCTTGGCCCCGGCCAGGCCCGCGAGGTCGAACGGCACCATCCCGGTATAGATCCACGAGTCCGCCTCGACGAAGCTGCTGTCACTGGCGGGATCGAAGCCCGCCGTCCAGGTCCCGTTCGCGTTCCGCGGCTGGTCGAATCCGCTGTCCGCGTTCAGCACGTTCCGCCAGTCCTGGGCCCGGTTGACGAACGCCTGCCGGTCCGCGGCATGGCCGAGATCACCGGCGAAGGCCGAGACCGCGAAGTCGGCCGTATCGTACTCGAGGGTGGTCGAGACCGGCCCGTAGAAGTTGCAGCAGCCGTAGCTGCCGTCGGTGGGCAGGTAACCCGGCGCCGACAGGTAGTTCAGGCCGGGCCGGATGTTGTTCGCGCTGGTCGCCTCGGCCACCATGTCGGCCAGGGCGGCGGAGGTGCTGAAGTTCGTCGCCCCGAACGCGTAGTAGTCGGCGATGATGGAGTCCGCCGGGTCGCCGACCATGATGTAGCTCTCGCCGTTGTCCTCCATCCACTTGGGCAGCATGCCGCCCTGGGCGTAGTCGTCGACCATCGACTGGGCGGTGTCGCTCGCCACCGCCGGATCGACCAGCGCCTCAAGCTGCGCCTGCGTGCGGTAGATGTCCCAGCCGGAGAAGTTCGTATAAAACGCGGAATGCCCGCTGTCGACGGTGTGCACCTTCCCGTGGACGCCCATGTACTGGCCGTTGGCGTCGCTGAACACATTCGGGTGCAGCAGTGAGTGGTACAGCGCGGTGCAGAAGGTCCGCTGCTGAGCTGCGGTGCCGCCCGCTATCCGGACCTTGCCGAGCACCGCGTTCCACGCGGAGTGGGCGGCGCTCTGCGTCGCGGCGAAGTTCCAGCCGGAGTTCTCCGCCGTCAGGTTGGCCCGGGCGCTGGCCGCCGACACGTACGACACGCCGACCTTGGCCAGCACCGTCCGGTTGCCGGTCGTATTGAAGGTGAGAAAGGACCCGGTGGGTCCGGTGAGCGCCGGGGTGACGGCCGCCGCCGCAGGCCCGTGATAAACGGGATGGTCCGGCTTTTCCGGAGTGGCCGGTGATGCCGTCCGGGGCTTGGCCGCGGGCAGGGGCTGCTTGACGGACAGATGCCGGACTCCGGCCTGCAGCCCGGACGCGCTGTACGTGCCGTTGGTGCTGAACGGCTGGCTGAATTGCATGTCGAAGTAGAGGGTGTAGGTATTGCCGGCCCCGCAGAAGTTGCCGGAGGTGGCCGAGCCCTGGACCTCCTTGCTGCCGACCACGTTGAAGGTGGTCGCCGAGTCCCCGTTCTGGCTGTCGTCCAGCTTGAAGATCAGGTTGGCCGCGGTGCTGGCGGGGAAGGTGAAATCGGCCATCCCGGTACGGGTGGTGGTGGTCAGTTCGGTCGTGACGCCGTTGGCCAGCGCCACCTTGTAGTCCCCGGCATCCGCCGACTCGCTGGAATGCGAGAACGAGTCGGTCGCCGATCCGCTGACCGGGCCCACCGTCGGCAGGACGGGGACGTCGCCTTCCGCGCCGCACCCGGGCCCGGACAGGTGGGTGAGGCTGAAGCCGGTGATGGACGAGTCATTGTGTTCGTAGCCGCCACCGTCGGGGCGTGACGTGGTGTCCGGGCTCCACTGCACCATGCCGAACGGCACGTCCGCTCCGGGGAAATCATCGGCTTTGTTCGTCGTGCCGATAAAGGGATCAACCAGCGATGCAGGGTCGCTCACCAGGGCCGCGGCCGGCGCCAGAGCCGCTGCCGGCGCGAAGCCCGCTGCCTGAGCCGCGCCCGCTTGCCGTGGCACGGTAATCAAGCCGGTGAGCGCAGCACCGAGGATGATTCCCGGGACGGTCAGCCGGGGCCGGGCACGTATTGGTGGAACACGATGGGAGGAGGAAGAGACCGGTGGTGCCATAACTGCCGCCTTTCCGAGCATCCGATGGGCCAGGTGTTTCGCGGGCGCCGCTGCCCCCTTGGCGGCGTTTTGACGGCACCTGTCCGACATCGTTGTCATATGGGATGTAGATCACATTTGAAACGAACGCCCAGGGCTGAACGCGCAGATTCTGTCAATTTCGCACTAGAGCCACAATCCGGAACGACCGCCGCATGCCAGCCGCGGGCCGCGTCAAGCCCGGTTGACCCCCGCGGCCTGCTCCGCCGGCACGGCCTGAACACGGAGGGCGGTATCGTTCAGAAAAAAGCCAGCTCAGGACGCGTTCTGATGGGTCTTGTGCAGAAAACGTGAAAATCCCTGACATCAACGGTCGGCAGTACGGCTTCCCGTACCACGACGATGCCGGGCAATCCTCGGACATCTCGTCAGCAGCCCGCAGTATCTGGTCGTCGCGGTCGGCTGGTAACCACCGGGACATTGGCGGGCGCGGCGGCATTAGCCGCCGTGCCCACACCCATCCTCCCACGGCGCTTTCGTATACGCCGTGTCATTATGAAACAGTTATTTTCACGCTCCGTATCCAGCATTACCGTCGTCGGGCCGATTTGCTCCCGGCCGATTTCGTGCCTGCCGCCAACTGAACCGCGGCGTTGCCGCTACCTCGCGATCATGAAATCGCCGGTCCGCAGCGGCCGGTTGACCCATGACATCACCTTCGGGCCTCCCCCAACGGGAGAGTCAAACGCCGGACCGGCCCGGCCACCAGCAGACATCTCTCGCAACCGGACGGCCTCTGCCTGACCTAGCCGAGGAGGCGCTCCACCCGGGACAGCATCTCGCGCAGGTTGGCCTCGGATGTGGCGCCGACGGCCTCCGGGGCGGGGAGCCAGCGCAGCGGGGAGCCAGGAGACTCCGCCCGGGCCGCGTCGGGGTCTTGCGTCGCGAAGATGAAGCGAACGTCGGCGTGCTCGTGCGCGGGCTCCTTGCTGTTCGCCGGCACCGAAACGATCACCACCTGCCACGGTTCGGCGTCCGGCCATGGCTTGAGGTCGGTCAGCCCGCTCTCCTCGTGCGCTTCCCGCAGCGCGACGGCCAGCGGGTCACTTTCCCCGGGGTCGCCGTGACCGCCGACCTGAAGCCACGCCTGCTGACGCTGATGCCAGCGCAGCAGCACCCGGCCGCTGTCCGGGTGCACGATCAGCGCCGACGCGGTGACGTGCAGCGGGCTGGAACGCAGCCAGGGGTCGGCCGTGCCGGCCGCCATTTCACGTGTCCGCCGGACGTCGGCCGCCTCGGCCTCGCCACGCGGGTGATAGCGGTCGAGCAGATCGAGCACGGGACTGGAACTCATCGGGACGGCATCTCCTGCGGCGGCGGGAACGGTACTGCCGGGAAGCCTAGCCTCCCGCACCCGGAGTCCAGCCAGGGACGGAGCGGTCAGCCGGTGTGATGGCCGAAAAGGCTGCCGATGCCGAACGTGACCGCGATGGCCAGGCCGCCGAGGACAAGCTGCCGGAGACCGGAACGCAGCACCGGCCGCCCGGTGAGCTTGCCGACGACCATGCCGCCCGCCGCCAGCGCGACCGCGGTGATGGTGAGCGTGACGGCCAGGAACGGGAAGCCGAGCAGGTACGGCAGCAGCGGCACCAGCGCGCCGAACGAGAAGGCGAACAGCGACGACACCCCGGCCAGGAGCGGTGACGGCAGCTCGGTGTGGTCGATGCCGAGTTCCTCGCGGGTGTGCACACGCAACGCGGTCTTCGGGTCCTTGGACACGGCGGCGGCCATCCGGGCCGCGGTCTCGGCGTCCGCGCCGTACTCGCGGAAGTAGTCGGCCAGCTCGGCCTGCTCGGCGGCGGGGAAGCGGGCGAGCATGGTGCGTTCCAGGTTGACCTCGGAGTACACGAGCTCGTTCTGGTTGGTGACCGAGATGTACTCCCCGGTGCCCATCGAGAACGCGCCCGCGACCAGCGCGGCGACACCGGTGAGCACGACCGCATGGGCCGATACCCCGGCGCCGCCGACGCCGGCGATCAGCGAGGCGTTGGTGACCAGCCCGTCGACCGCACCGAAGACCGTCGGCCGCAAGGCCCCGCCGGAGACGTCGCGGTGCCGGTGCGACCAGCCCGCTCCCGCCGCGGCGGTACCGGTGGCGTAGGACGTTTCCCGCGCCTCGTCATCCTCTGTCACGTGGTGGGTCATCCCCCCTCGGGTGCGGCCCGGGTGGACCAGGTGAAGCTGCCCATGTCCGGCACCCGGCCGGCGATGGCGCCGGCCGCCTGCCGGCCGAGCGCGTCGGCCTCCCGCGCGGTGAGGCCGGGATCGACCCACGCCTCGACCTCGACCCGCAGGATGCGCCCCGTCCAGCGGGCCCGGGCGTGGGCGTGGATGACGCCGGGCAGGTCGCCGGCCGCGGACTCGGCCGCGGTGATGACGTCCGGATCGACGCCGTCGGCCAGCCGGCCGATGACGTCCGTAGTGACCTCGTAACCGACGTGGCAGATAAACAGCGTCACCGCGATGCCCGCCACCGGGTCCCCCCAGCGCTGGCCGGCCGCGACGGCGGCCAGCCCGGCCAGCGCCCCGGCCGAGGACAGCGCGTCCAGCCAGGAGTGCCGCGCGTCGGCGATGAGCGTCGCCGATCTGATCCGCCGCCCGGTGGTGAGCTTGTAGCGGGCCACGACCTGGTTGCCGGCGATGCCGAGGGCGGCGCCGGCGATGCCGATCCCCACGTGCGCGGTCGACCCGTGGTTCAGCAGCTTGCGCACGCTCTCGAACCCGGCGAAGGCGGCACTGGCCCAGATAACGATGGCGATGCCGACCCCGGCCAGATCCTCGGCCCGGTCCAGGCCGTACGGGTAACGCTCGGTGGGCCCGCGCCGGGACAGCCGGAAGCCCAGGAAGACGACCGCGCTGGTCGACACGTCCGACAGGTTGTGGATGGCGTCGCCGAGCAGGCCGACCGAGCCGGTGAGGACGGCGATCAGCAGCTCCGCCAGCCCCGTGGCGGCCAGCCCGGCCGCACTGACCGCGATGGCCCGGTTCGCCAGGCGGCGGTCTTCGCTGTCGTCGCGCCGCACCGCGAGCGGGAACGCCGCCGCCGGATCGCGCTGGCCGGAGGTCTTGTGCATCTCCCTAGGATGCCGGAAAGCAGAGAGCGACGGGCGTACCCGTGCTCCCGCCGGGCCGGCTAATCCGGGTCCATGCAAATCAGGCCCCACGGCTTGTCGTTGACCCGGGTGAGCACGAGGGTGGCCCGGTGCGGGCCGGCCAGCTTGAGCCGCCGGTGGATCTGGTCCACGTCACCGGCCAGGCCCCGCCGGCGGAGGTCGGCCGCCCCGATCCCGAGGGCGCGCAGCCGGCGGCCGAAGTCCTTCTCGTTCCAGGGGGCGGACTCGACCACGCGCAGGGTCCGCGCGAAGGGCGTGGTCCGGGCGCTACCGGCGGACAGGAACGCGATGCGCGGATCGATCTTCCAGGCGCCGATCTGCCGGGCCAGCGTCTCGACCAGGCCGGCCCGGGTCACGGCCGGATTCGGGTCGAAGAGGAACGCTCCCGGCGGGGCGACGGGGACCTTGTCCGCGGCGCCCTGCCCCGGCTTCTTCCCGGGCTCTTCCCCCGGCTCTCCGCCCGCGTACTGTCCGGGTTCTTCCCCGGGCCCGGGCAGCAGCGTGTGCCCTTCCGGCAGGATCGTCGCGCGCACCCGCGCCGTGGCCAGGGCGGGCGACCACAGCACCGCCTCCTTCAGATCCCGGCCGTCCGCCACGAACTCCGTTTCCCAGCCGGGCGGGACGATTCCGGCGGGCAGGCCGGGCGCGGCCTTGACGGCCACCGCGCCCACCCGGCCGGTCAGCGCGAAACACCAGTCCAGCGGCGGCTCACTGTCACCTGGCCGCAGTCTCCGGCCGCCCGCACGGCTGGAACCCGCGCGCCCGGTAGCCGCCCGGCCAGGGCCGCCCCCGGCCGCCGCGGCCCCGGGCAGGCGGCGCGCCGGATCGGCGAACACCGCGCCGACGCCCCTCAGGTCGACGTCGCGGACGTCGGCCTGACCGGTGCGCACCCCGGCGGCCACGTCATACACCCCGGCGTTGTGCGCGGCCATCCGCAGGTGCACCGCGTCGCGGTCCACGGCGAGCACCTCACGCCCGGCGGCCAGCGCGATCAGATCGCCGCCGATGCCGCACCCCAGGTCGGCGAGGCGGGCCGCCGTCGCCTCGGCGAAGCGGCGGGCCCGGTGCCGGGCGGCAGTTTCCGACGAGGCCTGCTCCAGCCCGGGCCGGGTGAACAGCATCCGCCCGGCCCGGCTGAACTTCGCGGCCCCGGCCCGGCGGAGCTCGTCCTGGGCGGTCGCGGCGGCGACCAGATCGGCCGGGTAGTCCCGGCGCAGCCGGGTCGCCAGCGCCAGCGCGGGCTCCCCGGCGGCACGCCCGGCCGCCACGCGGGCCAGCAGTTCCTGCCCGGACGCCGACAGGAGGGCCGCCACCTGGTCGAGGCCGGGCCCGCCGGTACCGGCGGCCGTGCTGCCGGGCTGGGCGGCGCCGCCGGCCCCCGGTGTCACGGCTTGGGCACGACCACGAACTGCCGCAGGTACAGGTCGCGGAAGGTCACGGGCCCGCGGGGGCCGGGCACCTTGTCGATGTTGATCCCCGTCTCCGGCACGGCCAGCAGCTTGAAGCCGTCCAGCAGCCGGGGCGTGGCGTTCCAGAAGGCGCCGGTGCCGGCGTAGGTGTCGAGGAACATACCGACGGCGTCACGGTCCTCCGCGACGATCGCCGCCGCGAGCCCGGACGTCTCCTGGTTGGCGACGGCGGCGGCGTCCACGGCGCCGCCGGCCCGGGCCACGGTGACCGTCGCCTCGTGACCGGTGTCCAGCGCCCATTCGTGCCCGAGCGGGTGCCGATGCGGGGGCAACGAGGCGGCCACGCCCAGCCGGTCCAGCAGCGCGGTCACCTCGGGCAGCACCGAGTCCCAGATCTGCTCGCTCACCAGCAGCAGGTTCAGGCGGTTGCAGACGCCGAGCCGGTCGAGGCTGGCCTCGATGAGCTGGGCGGCCCGCCGCCGGTCCGCGGAGGCGTCGATGTAGATGACCGCGCCGCCGTCCGCGTGGGCCAGCGTCCGCACCCCGCGGCGGGCAGCCGCGAAGGCCAGCGCCCGGGTGCTCGCACCGCTGCCGCGCAAGATGACCAGCGGGATCAGGCCGGGCTCACCGACCAGCGCGTACGCGGCCGCCTGCCCGGGTACGCGGACGAGCTGGATCGCGGCGGGGTCGAGGCCCGCGGCGGCCAGGGCCGGGGCGACGACCTCATCGGCGAGGGCGATGGCGGAACGCAGCGCGGCGGACCCCGTGCGCAGCACCCCCGCGTTCCGCGACTTGATGAGCTGGGAGGCGATATCGGCCACCACGTTCGGCCGGGCCTCGAAGTTGGCCCCGATCACCCCGACCGGCCGGCGCCGTTCCTCCGCGATCAGATCACCCGGCAGCTCACGGACCACCCGGCTGACCGGCTCGGCCGGCACCTCCGCCAGCGCCAGCAGCTGATCGGCCATCGCCTTCAGGCGGCCTTCGTCCAGCCGCAGCCGGTCCAGCAGCGCCCCGGTCAGCCCGGCCGCCTCGGCGGCCCGCATGTCGTCGGAGTTCGCCGCGCCGATCGCGTCCGCGGAACGGCCCAGCCGGTCCGCCATCGCGCGCAGCGCGCCGCTGATGGCATCCTCCGGGGCGCGGGCCAGGCTCCCCTTGGCCCGGTCGGCCGCCTCCGCGGCCGACCGGACGGCCGCGACCGCCTCGGGATCGGCCCGGAACTCCACCGGCTCGTCCTGGGCGGAAACCCGCTCGTCCTGGGCGGAAGCCGGCTCGGCGGCGTCTTCGCCTGTGATCCTCGTCATCCCATTGCCTCCCGCCCTCCATCATCCCAGCCTCCACCGGCGGCGGTGTCAGCTTTGTGACGGGGACGGCCAGGGTCGCCTCAATGAGGGGGCAGCGCGGCCCCGGCCGCGGGCTCAGGCTGGGGCGGCCGGGACCGCCAGGTCAGGGGGACAGGCGGTCCCGGCCGCGGTCCAGTGGTCCGGCGGCGAATCGCCCGATCAGTCCGGGGCGGGGCGAGCCTGCCGGGCCGGCCGCAGGGTCAGCAGCATACCGATGCTCAGCGTGATCAGCGCGGGCTTCGACGATCAGTGCGACCGTACCGTCCCAGTCCCCCCAATTGCCGATGTCCTGGGGGTCGGCCGGCACCCCGGCCGTGCGGGAGGCGATGTAGCCGACGAACGGCCCGGCGCCGAGGAGCACCCCGGCGGCCCAGCCCAGCCACGCCGGCCGGCCCAGCAACAGCGCGAGCGCGGTGAGAACGGCGCCGACCTCGACCAGCCGGTAACCCCACCCGATCCAGGCGGGCGTGGTGAGCGTCGTGATACCGCCCTGGTCGGCCACGTGCACCGCGGCCACCGCCAGCGCGAGCAGGGCCGCGACGAGCCGCACGGGGATCTCCGGCATGGTCGCCGTTCGTGTGCCCATGCGGCCCGGTCGCGCCCGCTGCAGAATTTCCTGTCCCGCCATTGCCACTCCCCCACCGTCCGGTGTGTTGTCGTCTCCCTTTGTTACGGCGGCTTGTTACGGCGGCGGCTGTTACGGCGGCGGCGGCCCGGCGGATTGGCCCGGCACGCGGCCGCAACCGATGGGGCCAACGTGCTCAAGAAGACATCGTGGTCATGAAATACCGGGGATCATCCCGGTCGCGGGCGGCCCGTGGCCCTCGGGGCGGCCGCGGAGCGGGCCTCTCCGGTGCGCAGCGGGGGCGCGTCGAGGCCGCAGTGGATTTCGCGCCCCGCCGGGCGCTCGGGCCCGGCGGGGCGCGCCCGGCCACGGGGGGGATTGCGGATCGTCACCGCGGCCAGCAGGCCACCTGCGGCGCAGGCGATCGCCGCGATCAGCAACGCGTTCTGGAACCCCCGCGACAGTTCGGCGGGGTGCAGGTAGCTGTCCCCCGTGATCCCGGCGGCCACCGGGAGCACCGCCACGGCGATAAGGCCGGCCGCGCGCGCCACGTCGTTGTTGACCGCGGAGGCGATACCCGCGTGCTCGGCGGGTACGGCGGACATCGCGGTCGAGGTGAGCGGGGCCACGTTGATGGCCAGGCCGGCACCGAATACCAGTACGGCGGGCAGCACGTCGGCCAGGTAGCCGCCGTGGCCGGTGGCCCGCATGAGCAGCAGGAGCCCGGCGGCGATGACGATCGGGCCGGCCGACATCTGAAGACGCGGCCCGATGCGGGCCGCCAGCGCGCCGGAACGCGCGGACAGGACCAGCATGATCGCGGTCACCGGCAGCAGCGCGGCGCCCGAGGCGAGCGGGCTGTACCCGACCGCTTCCTGCAGGACCGTCGGCAGCAGGAACAGCGTGCCGCCCAGGGCCCCGTAGACGACGAACGTGACGGCGTTGGCGGCGGAGAACTGGCGCGAGGCGAACACCCCGAGCGGCAGCATCGGGTTGGGGCGGCGGCGCTCGATGACGATGAACGCCGCCAGCATCGCGGTGCCCCCCAGCAGCGACGACAAGACCGGCGCCGAGGACCAGCCCTGGCCCGAGGCGGCGATGAGCCCGTAGGTGATGCCGACCAGCGCCCCGGTGATCGTGACGGCCCCGGGCACATCCAGCGGCCCTGGCTCGTCCGGCGACCGTGACTCGGGCACCTGCCGGACGGCGATGACCACGACCGCCACGGCGACCGGCAGGTTGATGAAGAACACCAGGCGCCACGACACGGCGCTGATCAGCCATCCGCCCAGGAAGGGCCCGATCGCGGCGGCCAGGCCGCCGAGGCCCGACCAGGCACCGATCGCTTTGGAACGGTCCTCCTCAACGAAGGAAGCCTGCAAGATGGCCAGGCTGCCGGGCGTCAGCAGCGCGGCCCCGATCCCCTGCAGGGCCCGGGCCAGGATCAGCGTGGTGGCATCCGGGGCCAGCCCGCACAGCAGCGACGCCAGGGCGAACCAGACGGTCCCGATCACGAAGACCCGGCGCCGTCCGTAGCGGTCGCCCAGCGTCCCGCCGAGCAGCAGCAAGCCGGCCAGGGACAGGGTGTAAGCGTCGACCACCCACTGGAACGTGGCGACGTCCACGTGGAAATCGCGCCCGATCGACGGAAGGGCGATCCCGACCACGGTGGCGTCGAGCGACGCGATACCGGAGCCCAGCACCATGGCGACCAGCACCCAGCGGCCGACCCGGCTCGCGTAGCGAAGCTCCGGCTGCCCGGCAGCGGCCGCTGCGCTAGCCACCAGTGACCAGGGACCGCTGGCGGGCGGCATGGCGGACGGCGCTCACGGTCCCCAGTATGGCGCTTGCGGTGCCCGACGTCGCACGTCAATACGGTGCGGCCGGCCTGCCCGCAGGGCCCGGCGGCCGTAGCGGGCGCAGCCGGTGGGCCATAATGACGGATTGCCGTTAGTGCGGGCGCATCGGGGTATGCCGGATGCGCAGACCGGGTCCCCCCACGCCACCGGCGCGGGAGAGGATGATCGATCTGGGCCGTTCGTCATCAATGAGGAGATGGAAATGACCGAAGGTTCGTTCGTACCGCTACCGGGCAGCGAACGCGAGCCCCTTTCCGGCGTCCAGGACATTGGGCCGGTCGACGAAAACGAACGGATCGAGGTGACGCTGGTTACCCGCCGCCGGGCCGGGCTGCCCACCGAACTCGTCATCGGGCCGGAGACGATATCCACCGATGAACTGGCGAACAACTACGGCACCGATCCGGCCGACATCGACCTGGTACGCGAGATCCTGGCCGGTTACGGCCTGGAGGTCGCCAGTACCCATCCCGGTTCCCGCCGGATCAAGGTGGCGGCCACCGCCGCGCAGTTTTCGCGGGCGTTCGGCACGACGCTGCGCCGCGTTTCCAGTCCCGGCCCGATCGGCACGGGACGGGTGGAGCACCGCTACCGCGAAGGCCGCCTCATGCTGCCGGCCGGCCTGGAGAACATCGTGCTCGCGGTGCTGGGCCTGGACGACCGCCCTCAGGCCAGCCCGCACTTCCGGTTGTCCGCCGAGGCCGCGACCCCCCTCTCCTATACGCCGCCGCAGATCGCGCAGGCTTACCAGTTCCCGGCGGGCACGGACGGGACCGGCCAGACGATCGCCATTCTTGAATTCGGCGGTGGCTTTTCCGCCAGCGACCTTCAGTCCTATTTCTCCGGCCTGGGCCTTTCGGTGCCGTCGGTCACGGCGGCGAGCGTCGACGGCGCGTCCAACGCACCCGGCTCGGACCCGAGCGGGGCGGACGGTGAGGTGCTCCTCGACATCGAGGTGGCCGGCGCGGTGGCCCCCGGCGCGGCGCAGGTGGTGTACTTCGCGCCCAACACGGACCAGGCGTTCGTCGATGCGATCAGCGACGCCGCCCACGCGACGCCCGTCCCGATCGTGATCAGCATCAGCTGGGGCGGCCCGGAGGACTCATGGTCGGCGCAGTCCCGCACCGCCCTCGACCAGGCCCTGTCCGACGCGGCGGCGCTCGGGATCACGGTGACCGTGGCGGCCGGCGACAACGGCAGCAGCGACGGCGTCACCGACGGCAAGAACCACTGCGACTACCCGGCGTCGAGCCCGTACGCCCTGGCCTGCGGCGGGACCCGGCTGGAGGCCGACACCAGCACCGGCGCCATCAGCTCCGAGACGGTGTGGAACGACGGCTCCTCCGGCGGAGCGACCGGCGGGGGGGTCAGCACCTTGTACAGCGTGCCGTCGTGGCAGGCCAGCGCTGGTGTCCCGGCTGCGTCCGGGACGGGCGGCCGGGGCGTGCCGGACGTGGCGGGCGACGCGGACCCGCAGACGGGCTACCAGGTGCTGGTCGACGGCAAGCAAGCCGTCTACGGCGGCACCAGCGCGGTCGCCCCGCTGTGGGCCGGGCTGATCGCCCGGCTGGCGCAGGCCACCGGCCGTAAGTTCGGGCTGCTGCAGCCGCTCCTCTACAGTGGTGTGACCCCGGGGACGGACGTCCCCGGGTTTAACGACATCACGGTCGGGAGCAACGGCGCTTATTCGGCCGGTCCCGGCTGGGATGCCTGCACGGGTCTCGGCTCCCCGTCCGGCACCGCCCTGCTGACGCGGCTGAAGGTCTAACCAGGCACCGGAGGACCATCCTCCTCCTGGTCAGCCGCGCATGGTCGCGGGCCCGCTCCTTCCGACGCCGTCCCCGGCCCGGCGCCCGCGCCGCGGCGGGGCCCGTCGGCTGCCCCGGCCCGGCGCACGCCGGAAACGGCGCTGGCCGCCCGCTGGCGGATACCAGCGGGCGGCCAGAGCTTACGGCCGGCGATGTGCCAGCCGACAGTGAATTACTGACCCAGGCAGACCCAGATCGACAGGACGTCGACGCAGGTCCTGCTGCCGGAGCTGCTACCGGGGCCGGTACCGGAGTCCGTCCCCCCCGAGCCGGAACCGCCCGGCCCGGAACCGGGACCCGAACCGCCGCCCGAACCCGGCCCGGAACCGCTGCCCGACCCGGAACCGGAACCGCCGACCGACCCGGAACCGGAACCCGAACCGCTGGCCGAACCCGAACCCGAACCGGAACCGCTGCCCGAACCCGAACCGGAACCGCCGCCCGAACCCGAACCGCCACCCGAACCCGAACCGCCACCCGAACCCGAACCGCCACCCGAACCCGAACCCGAACCCGAACCGCCGCCCGAACTGCCGGAACCGCCGCCTGAGCTCCCGGAACCCGATTCCCCGGACCCGGAGCCACCGGAGCCACCGGAGCCACCGGAGCCACCGGAGCCCATGCTGCTCGATCCGGAGCTTCCACCGGAACCAAAGCCAGAGCCGGCGCTCGTCTCCGTGCTGCCCGCGCCGCCCTGGCCCGCCGTCCCCCCGTACCCGGAAGAATCCGGCGACCCGGAGGATCCCCCGGAGCCGGCCAGGCCGGTGGCGCCAGCCGGCGTAGACCCGGCGCCCGCCGTCTGGCTGCCCGTCCCAGGTGCGGAAGGCTGCCGCGCGGCGAGGCGCCTCGGCGCCGTGTCCGTCCGCGCTGTGTCCGTCCGAGAAGGCCCGCCCCGGCTGCCGCTGGATGGCGCGATGCTCTGGCTCACGAGCGGCCCGGATGCCGCCGACGCGGGCGACGGGCCGCCTGCGACGAGGTTCTGGCCAGATGCCCGTGGCCCCGCGGGCATCCCATGAATCGACACCGTGGCCATCAGAACAAAAATGACCGCCGCCGCCGAAAAGAAGAGCACCGGAAGCGTGCTTCCCGCTGGGTGAAGCCGGACCACGGCCGTACAGATGCGGGCCACGGCCCGTACCCGGTCCAGGCCCAGGGCCAGGGCCAGTTTCCCGGCCGGGACCCGGGGGCCATGGCCCATCCGGCCGCTGTGCCGTATCCGCCGCAGCGCGGCCCGGCGTTGCTCAGGCGTCAGCCCGGGCAGAAGCGAAATGATCGTGCTCCGGCCTTCAGCGTCCGCGGACGCGTGTAATCCGGGCGACAGGTCACGATAAACGATTTTGATCACAAACTGGCCTCTAATACGTGTTATAGCCATTTATAGGTGAATACACGCCCCCCCACGAGGCGTTCGCGCTAAGGAATATAACACGGCGGATTGGCCTCTTCAGGACTAAGGAACTAACGGCCGAAGGTCACGTGGACGGCTTATTCCTTTTGGGCAGGTAGGTCCCGTTCGCCGGCTCCGGCTCACACTCGGCTACCCTCCGAAGGGTGATATCCGCCGAGCCGTCGGCCGCATCCCGCCTGCACGGGCGCCCCGCGGACACACATCGCGGGCTGACCCTGCGCTGGGCTCTGCCGACCGCCTTGGGCGGCGGCCTCGCCCTGGCCGCGGCCTTCCCGCCGGCCGGCGTCTGGCCGCTCGCCGTGGTGGGCCCGGCGCTGCTCACCGTGGCGCTGGCAGGCCGGACCCTGCGCGGATCGTTCCTGGTCGGACTGGTCTTCGGTGTCCCGTTCTTCTTCCTCATGCTCTCCTGGGTGCTGAACGTCGCGTGGTACGCGTGGGCCGGCCTGGCGGGCGGGTCCGCGGTCATCGTGGCCGTGCTGGCGGTCGGCCAGCGGTTGCTGCTGCGGCTGCCCGGCTGGCCGGTCGCCGTCGCGGGCTGGTGGGTCGCCACGGAGGCACTGCGGGACCGCTGGCCCTGGGGTGGTTTCCCGTGGGGCAGGCTGGCCATGAGCCAGGCGTCCGCACCTAGCGCGGGCTGGGCCGCCGTAGGCGGCGCGCCGCTGCTGACGTTCCTGGTCGCACTGACCGGGGGGACGCTGGCCTGGTTCATCCTGGCCGCCATCAGCCAGGACCGGAGCGCGCGGCGGCTGGCGATCGCCGCCCTGGCGGTAGCCGCGACGGCCGGGATCGCCGCGGCCGGGAAGGCCCTGCCGGTCGATCCGGCGGCCGGCCGCCCGGCGGCCGTGGTCGCCGCCGTGCAGGGGGACGTGCCGCACGCCCGTAATCTGCCGCAACTGCTGAACGACAGCGTGGTGACACAGAACCACGCGCAGGCCACCGCGAAGCTGGCCGCTCAGGTGAAGGCGGGGCAGCGCCCGGCCCCGGACCTCGTGATCTGGCCGGAGAACTCGACCGACCTGGACCCGTTCTCCTACCCGGCCATCTACCAGGAGGTCTCCGGCGCGGTGAAAGCGATCGGGCGGCCCATCCTGGTCGGGGAGGTGCTGAACAACCCCCAGCGGAACGTGGGCCAGCTCTGGCTGCCGGGCCGTGGCCCCACGACCATCTACGCCAAGCGCCAGCTCGTCCCGTTCGGCGAGGTCATTCCCGACCGCGGCCTGCTGTCGCACATCACGTCGCTGCCCGCGCTCCAGCCCATCAACTTCACGCCCGGGCACACGGCGGTGGTCTTTCACACGGGGAAGATCAGGCTGGGTGACGTCATCTGCTACGAGGTCGGTTTCGACGGGCTGGTGCGCTCGGAGGTCGCGGCCGGCGCCAACCTGCTGACCGTGCAGACCAACGACGCCGACTTCGAGGTCGACGGCCAGACCGGGGAGTCGCTGCAGCAACTGGCCATGGCGCGGCTCCGGGCCATCGAGTCCGACCGCACCGTGATCGTCGCGTCCACGACCGGGGTCAGCGCCATCATCGCCCCGGACGGACGGCTCATCGCCCACAGCGGCACCTGGCAGCAGGCGGTGCTGGAGGCGCGGGTTCCGCTGATCACCCACCGGACCCCGGCGGACACGGTGGGCGCGTGGCCGGAGTACATCATCGTCGCCCTGACCGTGGCGGCGCTGGTCGTGGCGCTGCTCGCGGCGGCGGGCCGGCGGAAAGCTCTGCGTACCGCCTGATCGGGCCGTCGCGCCATCCGGAAGGTAGCCTGTGCACGGACATGGGGGTCGTCGGCACGTGCGGCAGAGAGGATCACCGTGCAGGGCAGTGAGGGCACGCCAGGCAGTAGGGGTACGCCAGGGAAGCGGCTACGCCGGCCGGCGGGCATGGCCATGGTCGCGGTACTGGTCCTGCTCGTGGCGGCGTGCTCATCCGGAGGACATACCACCCAGAGCGCGCAAAACGCGGCGAAGGCCAAGGCCGCGACGGCCGCCGCCGATGTCAAGATCACGCCGGCGAACGGGGCCGCGGATGCCGACCCGTCCGCCGGGATCACCGTCACCGCGGTCCACGGCACGCTGAAGAACGTGTCTGTGCACACCCCGGCCGGGGCGGTGACCGGAAGCCTCAGCCCGGGCGGCAAGGCCTGGCACAGCCAGTGGGCGCTGGCCATCAGCCAGAGCTACACGGTGACCGCCACGGCCAGCGAGGGCGGCCAGAACGTGACCACGGCGAGCAGCTTCCGCACACTGACCCCCCGCAGTGAGTTCCAGACCCAGATCTTCGAGGGCTACCAGCAGACGTACGGGGTCGGTATGCCGATCATGCTGACCTTCAGCCAGCCGATCACCAACCGGGCGGCGGTCGAGCGCTCGCTGCAGCTGACGACCTCCAAGCCGGTGGTGGGCGCGTGGTCCTGGGACGGCAGCGAGCACCTTGACTTCCGGCCGCAGACCTACTGGCCGGCCAACACGCAGGTCAGCATCGACGCGCACCTGAACGGGGTGGAGGGGGCCAGCGGGGTGTACGCCACCGAGGACCTGACGCAGAGCTTCACCATCGGCGCGTCGGTGATCGCCGTGGCCAGCACGACGAGTCACCAAACGCAGATCTACTACAACGGCGCGCTCAAGTACGACTGGCCGATCAGCACGGGCAAGGCCAGCACGGCCACCCCGAACGGCACCTACCTGACGATCGAGAAGGAGAACCCGGTCCGCATGATCGGCGGCACGCCGGGCACTGCGGGCTACTACAACGAACTGGTCCCGTGGTCGGTGCGGTTCACCTTCAGCGGGGACTACTACCACGACGCGCCCTGGTCGGTGGGCTCACAGGGCTACACCAACGTCAGCCACGGCTGCGTCAACCTGTCACCCGCCGACGCCCAGACGTACTACGACCTCGCGGTGCCCGGCGATCCCATCACGGTCACCGGCAGCACCAAGGCCGGGGAATGGGACGACGGCTGGACGGAATGGTTCCTGTCGTGGTCGCAGTTCGTGAAGGGGAGCGCCCTGCACGAGGCGGTCAAGGCGGGCCCGGACGGGAGTTCTTTCGTGGATTCCGCGGCGCTGCCCGCCTCCACCGGCAGCTCCCCGCTCCAGGCTCCGGCCCCGGACAACTGGATGTCGAGCTAGCTCCCCCTAGGTCCCCGGGGGAGCAGTACCTCCGGGGCGGCGCGCTGCACTAGGCCGTCCAGGCCGGCCCGGACGGCAGCACGTTCGTTAATCCCTCGTCGCTGGCCGCCTCCACCGCGACCGCGCCGCCGGGGACCGCGCCGGCCGGCCACGCATCCGCTGGATAAGCACGCGGGCAGGAGCAAGGCACGGACGAGGACACGGGCAAGGAGCAAGGCAAGGACACGGACACGGGCCCCGGGAAACGCGATGGCGCCCCCGGGATGTCCCGGGGGCGCCAGAGCCGGAGGTGGCCCGCGGCTAGGCCGCTAACGGCCCGCTACGGTCAGGATCAGGCGCAGTCAGGCACCGGAGGGGTCCTGGACCTGATGGTGCGAGCGCCCCCATCGATGCCACGGCCACGACCCTCCGCCCCCGCTGTTCTTGACCGTCTGCGAGGTGGTGTTGAAGGTGGCCGCAACGGCCGCGCCGCCACCGTCCAGAGTGACCGTGACCGGGTTGGCCAGGCCAAAGTTCTGGCAGTTCAGGTTGGTGAACGACATCGCGAGCCGGTTGGCCATGAACGTGAACAGGTTGTTGCCCACGCCCGGGACGGGGGAGCCGTCCGTGGCCAGCAGGTCCTGGTTCTTGGCCAGGAACTGGGTCTGAAGATTGCTGATGTTCTGGCAGAACATGGCCGGGGTGCTGCTGGACGTCCACCAGGAAACCGGTGCCTGCCCGACGTTCGCCCGGTACAGGTCGGTCTTGGCCACGTTGAAGTTTCCGTTGACCAGAACCATCTCGTCGTTCTCCGGCACCAGGGCGATCGGGGCCTTCTGGTTCTTGTTCGCGGACAGCTCGTCCAGCGCCTGCGAGGTACCCAGCGCGCCGGACTGGGACAGGTCGGGCGCCTCGAACGGCGTGCAGCCCAGGGTCGGGTCGACGAAGGCGTCGAGCAACAGGTTGTCACTGCCGTTGTTGATCGGCTCGGCGCCGGCCAGCGCGGCCTTGTTCGCCGCGTCGAACTGTGCCGTCTGGCCGTTGCCGGTCAGCAGGTACGTCGAGGTCACATTGTCGCTCGGGTCCTGGTCGACCAGGTCGAACGACCGCGTGGACGGGCAGGCCTGCCCGGTCTTGGGTGAGGTGCCGAGGGCCGGGACCTTCAGCCGGCCGATCCACTCGTCCCAGTAAGCCGTGGCAAAGAACTGGGTGCCGTTGCAGAAGGACACCTGGCCGAAGATCGAGCCGTTCAGCCCGTTGGCGCAATGACCCTCGCGCAGGGCGTCCGGCGTCGCCCCCACCTGGGTGAGGTTGGTGCCGTTGAAACCGAAGTCGATGGTGACGACCGCATCCCGCGGGAGCGCGGGCACGACCGGGGCCGCGGCCGGCTGCGTGCCCTCGGTGATGACCAGCGGCTCGTAGACCGACAGTTTCCCGGTGGCCGGGTCGAGGATCGTCGCCTGGACGAACGCGCCCAGGTTGGCGAAGTTGGCCATGTTGCACCCGGACTGCTGTGGCGAAGCGCCGTTGGTCCCGGTGAGCTGGTACGGCGTAGCCAGGCCCCCGGCGGTGAGCGGATTCGCCGGGACGATGATGTCGCAGTTCACGTTCGCCGCCGCCGTCACGGGCGCCGTAGCCGTCGGGGTCGGGGATGCACTCACGGAGGGGCTGGCCGAGGGCGCCGCCGAAGCATTATCGCCCGCCGCTTGCTGGATGGCCGTGTGCTGCGGTCCCCCCGAAAGGGCGAGCATGACGCCCAGCGTCAGGCCCAGCGCCATAGGGATGGCAAGCGGGACCGCCCATCGCGCCGCGCGACTGCGCGGCCGACGCCAAGCGGACCGGCGCCCAGTTGGCATGTATCCACCTCCGTGTTGACCTGTGAAGCTCTCGGTGGATCACCGTAGTGCCGTGGATCAGCCAACATGTAGCAAATCTGAAAGATTTACTCATTGTCCGCTTTCGGCCCGAGTGGGACCAAAGTCGCAAGCAACTTATTACGGGCTTCTTACGTCGCAGTTCAGCGGCGTGATCACGGCGAGATAGCCTCGTGATAGACGGCCCGGGCCCCACCGCCCGGCCTTCCCGACAGCCTTTATGGCACGATCCGTTATCCGCTGGATAACGGATCGTGACCAGATTCCGGGCCCGCCCCGGGCGGGCTCCGGCGGCACGGCCCGGGTCCCGGCCGAGGGGCGGCAGGCGGCTGATGCCGCGGCCGGCGGCCCGCGAGCGATCGCTGCGATCAGCGCCGTTATGCCCCGGCGCCACCCCCGGCGCCACCCCCGGACCTGAAAGGATCGCGGAGCGTCGCCGTCCTATGAGCGCCACATCGCTGTGCATAGTCCCGCCCAGGCCCGTTTCGGCACATCATGATCTCGCTGGCCGTTGACCGGAAAGCATACGGTCACCGTCTGTGTGCATTAAATACGCACCCCGTAATGACGTCGGGCAGGCCATTAATTGCCGGTCTAAATGACTGACAGAAATGGCTCTCGGTGTCATTGGGGGCCAGGCGCCCGCACGCCGGCGTCTGGCCCGGAGCCGGGGAGCGCCGCGGCCGGCACACCCCGTGCGGTAACGCGGAGGCATGAAATGCGGGCACGCCGGGCACCCTGGTAGACAGGTCAGCGAGGTGGAAGGGGTGGCCAGATGCGGAAAAAAGGGCGATCGCACGCCAGCCGGGGATATAACCTGTGCCGTAGCGCGCCAGTATCGACGTGGCGCCGACGCCCACCAGGCACTCGTCCTCCCAAACCAGTCACATCGGCCCCGGCAGCAGGCTCAGAGGCGGCATCGCCGCGCTCATGGCACCCGGCCCGTGGAACTGTGTCTCAACCGTTACTGGTCTTTGATGTACTCGGCGTTTGGCTGAGGGAGCGAGGAGAAGGCGCGTGTCGTATTCGGATTGGTTCCGCCGCCCGGCATCGGGACGGGGAGCCGGCCGCCCGCGTGCGAGGAAGCCCATACTAATTACGGTCGTATCGGCTGTCCTCGTCGTCCTGGCTGGCGTCGCCGTTCTACTGGTCACGCCAGGGAAGGCAACGCTGAACGCCACGTCGGTCGCGGCCTCACGCCAGGACGGGCAGGCCGGCGGGACCAAGCCTGCGCACGCACAGTCCGCCCCCGCGCTTCAGGTGACCTCGGTCACCCCCGGCTCCAGCTCACGCAGCGTGAACGGGATCAGCCCGATCCAGGTCGGGTTCTCGGCGCCGCTGGCGCAGAACTCACCGCTGCCCCGGCTGTCCCCCTCGGTGGCCGGTTCCTGGAAGGTCGCCGGCACGTCAGCCACCTTCACCCCGGCGGCCGGATTCCCGGAGGACACCACGGTGACGCTCACCATCCCGGGCGGCTCGTCCGGGATGCGCTCGGCGGCCGGGGCCAAGTCGGGCGCGGGCGGTTACCTGACGTCGGGGTTCACCCGGAGCTTCAGCACCGGTTCGTACTCCACCCTCCGGCTTGAGCAACTGCTGGCCCAGCTTGGTTACCTGCCGCTGACCTGGACGCCGACCGGGACCGCGATCCAGCCTTCGGACACGGCCGGTCAGCTGGCCGCCGCGTACAACCCGCCGTCCGGCAGCTTCGGCTGGCAGAGCGGCTACCCCTCGGTGCTGCACAGCCTCTGGTCGGAAGGGTCGGGCAACCTCATCGTCATCGGCGCGGTCCGGGCCTTCGAGTCGGAAGAGGGCCTGACGATGGACGGCGTGGCGGGACCGGAGGTGTGGTCCTATCTGCTCAAGGCGGTGGCCGACGGGCACAGTAACGGCAACGGGTATACCTACGCGCTGGCCAGCAAGTCGCTGCCCGAGACGCTGACCATCTGGCACGACGGCCGTCAGGTGATGCAAACCCCCGCCAACACCGGGATCCCGGCGGCGCCGACCGTGGACGGGACCTTCCCGGTCTACGAGAAGCTGCAGTTCCAGATCATGAAGGGCACCAACCCCGACGGCAGCAAGTACGCCGACCCGGTCTACTGGATCTCGTACTTCAACGGCGGGGACGCGGTGCACTACTTCGACCGCGGGTCTTACGGCTGGCCGCAGAGCCTCGGCTGCGTGGAGCTGCCCCAGAGCTCCGCCCAGACCGCCTACGGGTACCTGAGCTACGGGAGCCTGGTCACCGTCGCCGGCTGAGCAGCGGGCCCCCTGAGGCCCCAGGTCCCCTCTGGGCCTCAGGGGCCGAAGGAGCGCGCTGGAGCGGCCCAGCGGGCCCGGGGCGGAACGGTTAACCCGAAGTTACTTGGCGGTGGCACGCCACTCGCGGCGCTGACCTGGGCCATCGCGAGCTCGAAGGTCATGTCTTCTGGCTACATGGTCTGACCAGCGCAAATTTCCATCACGGTAGCCGGTCAT
>Ga0182014_10002629_pt1 | contig 22381 bp, 17 predicted proteins | sample 612S2DmetaG_FD_120489 | JGI IMG/M metagenome (GOLD analysis project Ga0182014, IMG submission 120489) | Permafrost microbial communities from Stordalen Mire, Sweden - 612S2D metaG | ecosystem: Environmental > Terrestrial > Soil > Wetlands > Permafrost | place: Sweden: Stordalen | collected...
GGCCCCATCAACCCGCCGACGAAGGCCATTGGCAGCACCGCCGAGATCACGGCGAAGGTGGCGAGGATGGTCGGGTTGCCGACTTCGTTGACGGCCTCGACTGCGATGGCCGACCAGGGCCGGCCTTTGTTCTGTGCCAGATGGAAGTGGCGGACGATGTTTTCCACCACGACGATGGCGTCGTCCACCAAGATGCCGATGGAGAAGATCAGGGCGAAGAGCGTGATCCGGTTGAGCGTGTAGCCGTGCAGGTAAAACACCAGTAGTGTCAGGCCGAGCGTGCAGGGAATGGCGATGCCGACGATGATTGATTCGCGCCACCCGAGCGTCAGCAGGATTAGCAGCGACACGCCGACCACCGCGATGCCCATGTGGAGCAGCAACTCATCGGACTTCTCCTCCGCGGTCTGACCGTAGTTGCGGGTGATGGTCACCTGCACGCCGTTGGGGATGACGCGGCCCCGGAGCGCCTCGATCTTCTTCAGGACCTGGTGCGCAACCGAGATGGCGTTCGCCCCCGGCCGTTTGGCGATGCTCAAGGTAACGGCGGGCTCCTCAGTTAAACTGCCTGCCGCGGAGGGTTCAGAAGCGGCGTTTCCCCTCACCCCAGCCCTCTCCCCAGGGGAGAGGGAGCCACCACCGCCTGTCGGCGACAACTTCCTTGTGCTCGATTCTGTCGCAGCGCTGGAACCGTCTCCCCCTCTCCCTGAGGGAGAGGGCCGGGGTGAGGGGGAAAGGGATGTCCGATTACGGAACGCCGCGCCCGCGCCAAAGAACACATACTGGCTTGGCTCTTCCGGCCCGTCCACAATCGTTGCCACGTCACGCAGGTAAACGGGCTTTCCACTGTGCACACCAACGACGACGTTACCGGCGTCCTTGGCGCTGGTGAGGAAGCTGCCGGTCTGGAGCAGCACCTCGCGGTTGTTATCGGCGAGCGGGCCAGCGATAAGCTGGCGGTTCGCCAACTGGAGCAGCGGGCCAATGTCCGCCGCGCTGAGCTGGCGCGAGGCGAGCTTCGCCGGGTCGAGGAGCACGCGCAGTTGCCGACGCTCGCCCCCGATGAGTGTCGTCTCAGCCACCAGCGGCACTTGCTTCACGGCGTCGTCCACTTCGGCCACGATGCGGCGCAGCGTGTAATGGTCCTGCCCCGCGCCATGGAAGGTCAGCGCGAGGATCGGCACGTCGTCGATGGACTTGGGTTTGATGAGCGGGAATGAGACCCCCTGGGGGATGCGGTCGAAGTTGGCCTGCATCTTCTGGTTGAGGAGGACTAAGCTGCGCTCGATGTCCTCGCCGACCTTGAAGCGGACGATGGCGAGACCCTCGCCCTCGCGGGACGTGGAGTAGATATATTCAACGTTGGGGATTTCCCAGAGCAGCTTCTCCATTGGCCGAGTCGCGCGCTCCTCGACTTCGCGGGCGCTGAAGCCGGGCATCGACACCAGCACGTCGATCATCGGCACTTTGATCTGCGGCTCCTCCTCGCGGGGCAGGAGCAACGTCGCCGCCGCGCCCAGGAGAATCGAGGTGAGGACGAGCAGCGGCGTCAGCTTGGAATCAATGAACGTCCGCGCGATGCGCCCAGCGATTCCCAGGCGTGCCGAGTCGGGCTTGGAGGAATCGGTGCTCACGCGTGCCCGCTATTGTGTTTGGACAGGTTGGCCGTCCCGCAAGTTCCCAGCGCCTTCCACGACGACCGATTCGCCAGGAGCCACGCCGGTGAGAATCTCGATGCCCTGCGGAGTCTCCTTGCCGGTGCGCACGAGTCGCATCTGCGCCTTTCCGTCGGCGGCAACGAACAGGATCTCAAGCTGGCCGCACCGGACTAGCGCCGAGGGCGGAACGAAGAGGAACGTGGCTTCGCCGACCGGCACCGCGAGCCGGCCAAATTGTCCAGTGCTCAGTCCCGCGGTTTCCGGCAAATCCACTTTCATCAGCACGGTGCGGGAGGCGGGGTCGGCCGCCGGAGAGATTTCAGTCACCGTGCCCGTTATCGAGTCAGTCAGCGTGTCCACTCGCACGGCGAGCTTGGCGTCCGGTAGAACGCGGCTGGCGAGCAGGCTCGGGACATCGGCCACCAATCGCAGACCGGCGCGGCCTTCCAGGTCGAGCAGCGGTTTGCCGGGCATCGCCAGATCGCCTTCGTCAGCGAGCTTGCGGGCCACCACGCCATCGAACGGGGCGAGGAGCTTCGCATAGCCGGACAGCGCCTCTGCCTCCGCCACGGCGGCTTTGGCAACGGTGTATCGTGACTGCGCGGCGTCTAATTCGGACTGCGTAGCGGCCTGTTGCTTGCGCAGATTGTCGGTGCGATTGAAGTCCAGCTCAGCCTGCCGGAATGTGGCGTTCGCCTGGTCGAACCGGGCCTGAATCTCCTGGGTGGCAAGCTCCACCAGCACGTCCCCCTGCTTGACGGACTGGCCGAGCCGGACGGGCAAGCGAGTGATGCGGCCGCTGACTTCGGCTTCGACCATCGCCTGGAGCTTCGGCTGCACGGTGCCGACGACCTCCTCCACGGCGGGTTGCTTTATGGATTCGATGGTCTGCAAGCGGACCACAGCGGGCGGCAGGTTTTCGCCGGTCGTGGCTTGGGGTTCATGATGCTTGCCGCAACCTGTGACCAGGGCGATGAGGCCCAAGAGGAAGAGGCCGAGCAAACGGTTTATCCCGAAGGGATAGGCGACAATAGCCCAGCGCTTTAGCGTTGGGAACCTCGTGGCACCGGAAATAAGTCCCGAAGGGACGGCTGAAAACGATTCCGCCCTGAGCCCAATCAGCCGTCCCTTCTGGACTTGCTCTTCTCCGGCGTTCAACCCAACGCTAAAGCGTTGGGCTATTCTCAGGCTGTTCCTTCGGGACACAGCCTTGGCCACATCTCGGGAAGGCAATTCGGTTAGAACAGACGTGCGGGGTTTGCTCATTTCGATGTCGCTTGGGTTTCCAGTTGCGGCAGGGCGAGCGCCTTGCGCACCGCGGCGATGGCGATTTGCCGGTCGGCCTCGGCCTCGGCGCGGCGCACGCGGGCGGCGACCAGCGCGGTCTCGGCGTCGATCAACTGCGTGGACAACGCCAGGTCCTGCTCGAACCGGGCGCGGGTGAGGCTGGCGCTCTCAGTAGCCTGGGCCACCACCTGGTCCGTCACGCTCAGGCGCTCATTGGCGGCCTTGAGGTCCAACCGGGCTTGCTCGGCTTCGAGGTCCAGCGCGAGATGCAGCTTTCGCTGTTCTTCCCGGGCGAGTTCGACATTTGCGTTCGCCTCGGCAAGCTTGGCGCGGGTCATCTTGCCGTCCCAGAGATCCCATTGAAGCAGCGCCCCCGCCGTGTAGCTGCCGCCACCATTGTTATACGTCCATCCGTAATCGTAGTCCGCGCTGCCAAACGCGTTGACGCGAGGGAGGTAACCTCCCTTGGCGGCGTGCGCTTGCTGCTGGGCAGCCTGCTCGCGGTGCCGGGCTGCGGCCAACTCCGGGCGCCCCGAGAAATCGCCCGAGTCCGGCGCCGTCGCCGCAGGGGCCGTGTCGGCGACCTCGAAATCACCGCCCTCGATGCCCAGCAGGTTGCGGAGCACGCGGACCGCGAGCGCATTGGCGTTGCGGGCGCGGACGAGTTCCTCGCGCGCCTGCGCCAGCCGCACCTCGATGTCCAGCACGCCTGACTTCAGCAGCGTGCCGCCGTCGAGGCGCTTCTTCGCCACCACAAGGCTTCCTTCAAACGAATTGACCCCGGCTTCGGCGGCCCGGATGAATTGCCGCGTCTTGAGCACCGTGTAGAAGGCGCGGGATACTTCGAAGCCGAGGGCGTTGCGGACGGCTTCATTGTCCTGCCTGGCAGCGTCAGTATTGGCCTTGGCCGCCTTGCGGCTGGCGGTGTTCTTGCCGCCGGCATAGAGCGGAACCGTGACCAGGCCCCGGGTGTTAAGGTCATCCACGCCCGGCACATCATTGAAGTTGAGCGACGAGCTATAGGCGCGCTGATTGAGGATGCTGCCGAAGGCCACCATCGGATTGTCGCTGCCAGTGTAGCTGGATTGGAACTGCACGCGCGGCCAGAAAGCCGCGTTAGCCTGCTCCAGTCCGGCCTGCGCGGCCACAATGCGCTGCTGAGCCAGGCGCGCGTCCGGGTTGGAGTTCAGCGCCTGCTCCAGCGCCCGCTCCAGTGTCCACGGTTCGGCACAAAGGGCCGACAACGACCACAACAGCGCCAGCCCTGCGATGCCCAGTGCCCGAGTCATTTCTCACAGCAGGAACCGGCGGCCTTTTCCGACGCGCAGCAACATCCGCCGACGCCTGCCTTGTTGAGGATGATCTCCAGGGGGCAGAAGTTGGTGAAGGACGACTGGAGCAGGTTGAACCCGACAAAGGCGGTGAACCAGAGCCAATACGGGCTGTGATAATGGGCCAGCGCCAGGCTGGCGAGAACGAAGGTCCCGGCAAACCGGCGGATGATCATTTGCATCTTCATAAGATTCCACCGGATACTGAGCCTCGAACGACCGGGAAGTTACAAAGAATCAGGGTCCCGGGCGGCCTGCCACGGCTTTGTGTCCCCACGCTTTTCCCTGGCTTTCCCCCGGCCTTGAGATGGCTTGAGGATGGCTTGGTTGTCGAGTCACGCGTCACGCATCACGGATCATTCCTCCTTTCTGCATTCTACATTCTGCCTTCTTCCTTCGCTCTGAGGTGGCTTTGGTGGAGCCTTGGTGTCGCATTGGGGTAGCTTTTGGGTGGCTTCGCGCCGCCTTCATCATTCATCATTCTTCCTCCTGCATTCGCCTTATGGTCCCTAGCAGCGCCTTAGCACCTCCCAAGCAGTGCCTTAGTTGCAAGCATGTTTCAAGCATGTTCCTAGGATGTTCCTTGCTTGTTCCTGGCTTTCCACTCCTCTCATTTCCCCGGCCCATACACAACGCTCCTCCCCCGCCACTAGGCCATAATTTACAGACGCCGGAAGCGTTGCCAAGGTTACACCGGGCTTCGAACCGCTTCAGACACCAACAAATGCCGACGGCTGATTCAAGCCGCTTTGGCCTTCACCCAAGAAGGGCTCCTCTCAAGCCTACTACCCCCGCCCGAATCCTCCTGGTCTTTCCTCGTCCGTGCTTATCCTCTGCTGCGGCAAATGGCCCTCGAATCCAAACCGCTCTTCTGCCCGGAAGTCCTGCGCCAGCAGGTGCGGTCTTTCTATCTGCCTGAGCAAACGGCGGCTTGGCAGCCCAAACTCGAGCACGGGGCCGGCCTCATCACCTCCGGTCGCGCCGACCAATTCAAGGAAACCGCCCTCATCCCGGACTTCCTCACCGACATCTTCTGCGGCCTGCTCGGCTACACCGGCCCGGCCGAGGCCGCCGACACTTTCACCCTTTCCCGGGAACGCCATGTCGAGGTGGACGGCAGGTTCGCCGATGCCGTCCCGGGCCGTACGGGATGGCTTGTGAATACCACGAGATCACCTTGCGTTGGGGGCAAATCAATAAACCTTCGGCAATTCGCCTCGCACCCGCTTTGCCAACCAGCTATCGTTGATGCCCTCAGGACGGCTGTTTGATTTTACCTTCAGGTTGATCAGATCAGGTAACTCCGCAGGGAACCCCATGACTTGCTCGTAGCCCTCCGGATCACACAGGGCCAAGGCGTGTAACTCTCGCATTCGCCGGGCTCGCCATTGTTGGTACCGAGGCTCGTTTAACCGCAGGACGCGGAGCAGTCGGTCTCCCACCTTGTTCAGAGCAACGATTGCCCCGTCGGAGCTGACGTGCAGGCACTGCCCGTACGCGACCAGACAAGGGTTTGCCACACGGTGGCTAGACTTCATGCGGTTACAGCATTGGCAGGCTAAAACGAGATTATCGTAAACACAGGCCAGTTCTTTAGCATCTTCTTGTGGGATGATGTGATCCACGCTCCAAACATCCGTCGGGGCCCACACCATCCGCTTCAGGCAATAGATGCAGCGGAATACGAACTCATCTTCCAGCCAGGGCCGATAGATTTGGTAGCTCGTGTAGCCTCCGGGCCCGTGTCGGCGGCAATGTGGTTCGGTCGGGTACGCGAACGGTTCAGTGGCTGAGGTCACTCCTGCCATACCCCCCGCTGCTTCGCTCGCTCAACGGCACGATCCACTGCGTCCGGCTTCCACGGCTCCATCAGGCCTAACAGCGCATCTGCCAGCCGTTGCAGGTTGACCAACTCCTGCGCTTGGGCAGGAGTAAGCCTGCCTTCATCCTCCAAGTCCAAGAGCTTGCTGCGCCGCCGGTTGGTTTTGTCCCAATCCGCGGTGATGGCGAGAAGATCACTGAGCCGGTCAAGGTCGGTGTAGCTTTTCGGAAAGTATTCCATTTGCACGAACGGCACGCCACGCCGCCGTACATCGCTGAACAGGTCGAGAAGCCGCCGCTCCAGCTTCGCCGGGAGATTGTAGAGCCGGAGAACTTCGGCATCGAGTCGCCAGTGGAGGAACTTGAGCCGCTCCGACTCAGCCTCGCTTATCCCTTGCTCCTCCTCACCCTTGAATAAATCAATCTGGTGGGAGTCCTTGCTGTGTTGCGCGTCACGGCTTGCAGCTTGTCGTCTAACCGAGGGACTCGCCCGCGCGGCCGTCAGGTAACCGGATACCGCCCTCTCCAAGGGAGCGAGGTCACAAGCGTAGAGGTCTGGAAAAGGCATCTGCGCCAAATCGCCGACGAGCACGTGCCGTTTACTTGAGAGACAATATGTAAAAGCATTGGCCACTGGGGAGTTCAGCATTCCCCACAACACATTCAGTGGCAGCCGGCCCGAACGAGGGCGGACAAGAGAAAAATTGCTATTCGCTGCATGACCTTCGACATCAATCATCGCCTTAAGCCGCCAGACCTCACGGCTCACTCGGGCGTAATTCAGTAGTACTTGTGGCACGCCAATTGTGGTGCCACGCCGCCGGCTCTTGACAGCCGACGGAGCCAAGTTTAGCCACATGAGGCGTGGAAGCCCGTGCGTCATCTGGTCCTCAGACCAAAGGGCAAAGCCCGGTACCAACCCTGCTTTGTGGCTTTCCGAGACTTTCACAGTACCCTTGGGCAGCAGGGGGTCGTCATCACCAATGTGATCGAATCCCTTGCCTACGTCGGCGAACTCCTCTAGCCGCTTCATTCCAGCTAGCGCCTGCCAAAAGTCATCCAGTTCCGGCACGAGCAGCGAAGCATCTTCCGCCGCTAGCAACCGTTTCCGCGTCACCGCCATTTGGCTGCTAGCGGTATATGTCCGGCTGAATTCGGCGACCTGTCCTTCACGGATGCGTTGGTAGCGCACAGCAAAGTGCCGAGGCGCATTTGGTGGGAGACGCCGGCCGATGATCACGGCGCTCTCAGGCTCCCCGTAGCGAAACACCTTGTCAGCGAAAAGGCTAATTTCGGAAATCTCGTAATCATGCAGCAGGATGTTACGCAGTGGCTGCGCCTGCCGGCTGTGGAGCAGCGTCTGTGGCAGGACGAACCCAAACATCCCGCCAGGCCGCAGATTCTCCACCACACGCCGGAATGTCTCAGCCGCCTTGTTATGCAACCAATCCTTCTGGCGAGAGGGAGCATCGAAAGGCTCGAAGGGCGGATTGCCAAGCACGATGGATGCCTCCCGAACGGAGCGTTTGAATCTGTCTCCCGGGAATATATCTGCTTCCGTTAAGGCCCAGCCGTTCGGATTCGGCACGTCGGCGAGCGTCAGCGACAAGCGAGCGATTTCGAGCGCAAAAGAGTCGTATTCCATTCCGTGCAAACGATGCCGCAGGTAAGACTGGCGAGGTTCCCGCCAATCAGACGGCAGTAGCTCACTCAGCAGGCGCATAGCTGAGATGAGGAAAGCCGCATGACCGCACGCCGGCTCGAAGACGTCGCGCTCCTTTGGCGGCACCTTCTCAATCCAGGGACGCAGCCGCCCAACGATGTAGTCCACTAGCCAAGGCGGAGTGCTGTGCGTGCCCAGCCGCTGCCGTGTTGCGCGGTCAATTAGCGCGCTTTCGTAGAGGTGGGCCAAGGCCTCTGTGCTGACGAGCCCGCAGTGGCCCAAACGTCCGATTTCGGCAGCCGCGGCTTCCAATGCCGCACGTCGGTCGTGGCCACCGATGGGAACAGGCCTTGGATCCTTGCTGTTATAGTGCTTCGCGACGCGACCATAAACAGCATCCAGGTCCGTGAGAGACAATTGGATGAACCCGGGCACCTCCTTATCCTGAAGAATCTTGGCGGCGAGCAACCAGAACGTCGCCTGCAGCAGCCAACGCCCCTCTCGGTCGGAAACCTGCGTCCAGCCGAGTGCGTCCCGCGCAGAACCTACGACGCGCTCGATTACCTGGCGCAGCTTCTCTCCCGCCTCCCTCTCGACCACCGGCAGCAACCCGGCGTCCACGAATTCAATCTGGTATTTGGCTTCAAGGCGCGCCCATGTCTTCGCGCGATAAATGGTTTGCGGCGCCAACTCGGAGGCGTGCTTGTCGAAGAAGCCAGCGACCTCAGACCGCGTGAGTTGGCAAAGAAATCGCGGATGTGCCGCTCCCTGTTTCCAGACCTGATAACGATCCGGCAGACACGCAAACACGAGCGGCGCACCGAGTGGTCGTGCAGACGAAATGTCAGCCTCAAGGAATCGTGGCCCTACGAGGGCAACCGAGGCTGCGGTACGCGAGTCTAGCGGATAGTCAGAAAACGCCAACAACCCGGGCGTGCTCGTTCCATCCGGGAAAAGAAGGCCTGAACGCAGTCGGTCGGATGAAAAACCAACGCGCAATAAGCCCTCGCGGACAGGGCGAAGTTCTATAGGTAGCACGAGCACGGTTCGCTGAACAATATGTCACCCAATGCCAAATGCCAACGCTAACCGCTCCGAGAATGGTCAACTCAGTAGCGCTTGTCCAGCGATTCGTTGTCATCCGGCAACAAGTGTCTCGGCCTGTCCGGCCTGGATCTTGAAACTTCGGTCAGTAAAGTGACGCGCATCCTCCGCGACCGGCTGCCCGAGCGGGTGATCTTCTTCATCATCGCCCGCCCGGATTTTGAATGGGTGGCTTCATAGGAGATTCTGACTGAATACCGCGAAGTCCTTCGCCGGCTTTTCTTCGCTCATACTGCTTTCTCTCAAACCCAAGAAAAGGTGTCCACTTTTTCGGGGGAAGGGCTAGAACGGAGCGAGTTGGTGACCGGAACGGGTGCTCAGGAAGCGCCCAGATCAGGACCAAATCCGAAATCCCGAAACCCGAAGGCCGAAACCCGAACCCAACGAGCCTCTTGCGGGAGAGCATCCAACCTGGCCAAGCCCTGTCCGGATTTCGGCCTTGCTTCGGCTTTCGGGTTTCGGGCTTCGGATTTCAGGGCGGCAGTTCCTGCTCTCGCCACAATCGACCGAATGACATTGCCGCCCTGTCTTCCAGCATCTGCCGACCCGCTGTGGTTTTGCCCGGGAATTCTACTTTCTTTTTGGCATTCTGCGCATACAGTTAGCGGTATTCATGAACGATATTGATATTGAAAGCTTGAAGGGCGTCGCGCAGCAATTGCGGATTCACTCGATTGAGGCGACGACGGCGGCGGGGAGCGGGCATCCGACTTCGTGTTGTTCAGCGGCGGACGTGGTGGCGGCCCTGTTCTTTGGGCACATGCGTTACGACCCGAAGAATCCCCACTTTCACAACAACGACCGGTTCATTCTCTCGAAAGGCCATGCCGCACCCTTGCTGTACGCGGCCTGGGCGGAGACGGGGTTGTTCCCGGTGGAGGATCTGCTCAAGCTCCGGCAACTCGGCAGCGACCTGGAAGGTCATCCGACGCCGCGCCTGCCTTTTGTGGATGTAGCGACGGGGTCATTGGGCCAGGGATTGGCAGTGGGGGTCGGCATGGCGCTGTGCGCGCAGTTGGACAACCTGGACTACCGGACTTATGTGCTAATGGGCGACGGCGAATGCGCTGAGGGCGCGGTGTGGGAAGCGGCCTCGCTGGCGGGCGTCAATCACCTGAACAATCTCATCGCAGTCGTGGATGTCAACCGGCTCGGCCAGAGCCAGGCGACGGCGCTGGCGAGCGACTTTGGCGCGTATAAGCGGCGCTTCGAGGCGTTCGGCTGGCGCACGGAGGAGATCGACGGCCATGATCTTGAGGAGATTACCGAAGTGCTGGCCGCCGTGGGCCTGGGTTCGCAACCGCTGGCGATCCTGGCCAAGACGATGAAGGGGGCGGGCGTCTCTTTCTTGCAGGACAAGGAAGGGTGGCACGGCAAGACGCTGTCCAGGGAAGAGGCGGACCGTGCGATTGCGGAACTGCGGCCCACCGCGAAGACCGGGATCGGGCTTCCGATTCCCGCGCCGAGCCCGCTGCCGGCGCCGGCCAACGCCGCGCCCGTTGCCTATCCGCAAATCACCTACAAACTGGGCGACATGGTCGCGACACGCGAGGCCTTCGGCAGTGCCTTGGCGCGTATCGGAGGAGCGGACCTGCGCGTGGTGGCAATAGATGGCGATACGAAGAACTCCACCTATTCGGACAAGTTTCTCAAGAAGTTTCCGCAGCGTTTCACGGAATGCTACATCGCCGAGCAATGCATGGTGGGCGTGGCGACGGGCTTCAGCACGCGCGGCAAGGTGCCTTTTGCTTCGACGTTCGCCACTTTCTTCACGCGGGCCTTTGACCAGATTCGCGTGGCCGGGGTGTCCATGTCGAATGTGAAGTTAGTAGGTTCGCACGTTGGGGTGAGCATCGGCGAAGATGGCCCGTCGCAAATGGGTTTGGAGGACATCGCCATGATGCGGGCGATCGTCGGCAGCACGGTGTTGTATGCAAGCGACGCGGTGTGCGCGGAGAAACTGGTGGACCAGATGGCCGCCCATAAGGGTGTTAGCTTCCTGCGGACGTCGCGCCCCAAAACGCCGGTGATCTACAGCAACGACGAGCCGTTCCCCATCGGCGGGGCAAAGGTGCTGCGCGAGTCGGCGGAAGACAAGGTTACCGTGGTGGCCGCCGGCGTCACTCTCTACGAGGCGCTAAAGGCCGCCGATACGCTTAAGGGCGAGGGGATCGGAATCACGGTCATCGACGCTTACAGCATCAAGCCGCTGGGGAAAGACGTAATCAAGGCGGCGGCGAAGAAGACGAAGAACCTGGTGGTGACGGTGGAGGACCATTATGCCGAAGGTGGGCTGGGCGATGCGGTGGCGGGCGAACTAAGCGCGGAGGGCATCAAGGTCCATAAGCTGGCCGTGCGGGAGCTGCCGCGTTCGGGCAAGCCGGAGGAGTTGATGGCGAAGTATGGCATCGACGCCAACGCCATTGTCCAAAAGGTCAAGGCGCTGGTCTGAGGGGGTGCTGTCCGCGAATTACGCGAATTACAGCTTCCCAGATAGGCGCGCGCTATTTCCAGCTCCTGATGCCGGTCCTTCATTCGCGTGAATTCGTGCAATTCGCGGACAATTCGAGTTCAGTCGTTTGGCACCCAGCCTTTGCCTGGGATGTATTCGCGGCTGCCGGACGACGTGCTGCATCCTGCCGCCACGAGCAGGGCGGCCAGGACAAGAAGCAGACAAAGTTTTGACATGGGGTAAATTTAATCCAGATTGGCTGCGCGGCAAGCGTGAGATGGTGTTAGCGATATGGCGGAGAAGGATACATACTTGAAAGGCCAGTTGCTTCTCGACAGTGGCCAACTGAGCGGCTCGTTCTTCCAGCACACGGTGGTGCTCATCTGCCAGCATGACGCGGAGGGGGCTTTCGGACTGGTGCTCAACCGCATTACGGGCAAGAACGTCGGCGAGATGATCGTCGCCGATCTGCCGGAAGCCCTGAAGGACTGCCCATTGTACAATGGCGGGCCGGTCCAGCCGTCGGCGCTGAGTTTCCTCCACTCGGACGCGTTGCTGCTAGACGCAAACGTGATGCCGAATCTGAGCCTGGGCCATTCGCTCGATGAACTGGTGGAACTATGCGAATCGTTCTCGTCGATGCGGAAGATCAAGATGTTCGCCGGTTACGCCGGCTGGAGTCCGGGCCAGCTCGAGAACGAGATGAAACAGAAAGCATGGCTGACACATCCCGCCTCGCTCGAACTGGTTTTCGACGTCGCCCCCGAGCAGCTTTGGCGGGATATCCTGCGGCGGAAAGGCGGGAAGTACAGACTGCTGGCCCAGTCGCCTGAGGACTTGTCCTCTAACTGACGCCGGGCTGCCTCAAGCTCCCCGGACCGCGAGCCGTCCCGGCTCGCAGTGGCCACGACGACTCCCGGATGTTCTGGTTTTCCACGCGCGCCGGCGTGATTCCGCGTGCTGCGAGCCGGGACGGCTCGCGGTCCGATCCCGAGCTTGAGGCAGCCCTACACCTGAAGCAGCGCGGGGAGTTTCCGATTGCGGCGGGAGGGGGGATTTTCTACGTTCCGGCATTCGCAACACGACCTTGAGTTGAATTAATATGAGCGTTCTGATTGTAGGTTCCACTGCGCTGGATTCCATCAAGACCCCCAAGGCGGCCAACCCGCGCTTGCTGGGCGGTTCGGCCAGCCACGCGGCGGTCGCGGCCAGCTTCTTTGGCCCGGTCAACCTGGTGGGGGTGGTGGGGGATGATTTTCCGCGGCGCTATATCCAGCTTTACCGGCGGCACGGGATAGACCTGGAGGGCTTGCAGCGGTTGCCGGGGAAGACCTTCCATTGGTCGGGCGAGTACGAATCGAACATGAACAACCGCCGCACGCTGTTGACCGAGCTGGGCGTGTTCGAGACGTTTAATCCCACGCTGCCGAAGGCCTATCAGAGCACGCCCTTCGTGCTGCTGGCGAATATCGCCCCGGCGCTCCAGCACCATGTGCTGGACCAGATGCGACGGCCCCGGTTTGTGGCCGCCGACACAATGGATCTGTGGCTCAACGTGGCGTTGCCGGATCTGCTGAAGCTGCTGAAACGGCTCGACGCCTTCGTGCTCAACGACAGCGAAGCCCAGATGCTGACCGGGGAGGGCAACGTGTTCGTTGCCCTGAAGAAGATTCACCGCTTGGGGCCGACGCATGTGGTAATCAAGCAGGGTTCCCATGGCTCCATCCTGTCCAGTCCGGGGGGGTTGTTCATTTGCCCGGCCTACCCGCTGCGGAAGGTGGTGGACCCGACCGGCGCGGGCGATTCGTTTGTGGGCGGCATGATGGGCTACCTGGCGGCGGCGAAAGGGCTGGTTGATGACCATATCCGCCGGGCGATGGTTTATGGCAGCGTGGTGGCGTCGTTCTGCTGCGAGGGATTCGGCTTGCAACGCACGACCCGAATCACGCGGGCGCAGATTGATGGACGCGTGAAAGAGTTGGAACGGCTGACGCGGTTCTAGTCAAATGTGGAAGTCGTCGGGTGGTCGGGGCCGTTCCTTCTTGCTGATCACCTTCACGTTGGCTTCTTCCTGCACCACTAGCGAGTGCGGCGGGACGCTGGTGGTGAGGAAGACGTTCGCCCCGATGGTGCTGCCTTCGCCCACTATCGTGTCGCCTCCCATGATCGTGGCGCCCGCGTAAATGGTCACGTGGTCTTCGAGTGTGGGATGCCTCTTTTGCCCGCGGAGTTGCTGGCCGGCCGCGAGCGACTTCGCCACCAGGCCCACGCCCTGATACATCTTAACATGGCTGCCGATGATGGTGGTCTCTCCGACAACCGTGCCCGTGCAGTGGTCCACGAAGAAATGTGAGCCGATCTGAGCGCCCGGGTGGAGATCCATCCCCGTGCGGGCGTGCGCCCACTCGGTCATGATGCGGGGGATGAGAGGGATGTTCTTGAGGTATAACTCATGCGCCAGGCGCTGCACGGCGATGGCTTCAACGCACGGGTAGGCGACAATCACTTCCTCTTTGCTAAGCGCCGCCGGGTCGCCCTTGAAGGCCGCCTCCGTGTCGGTCTGCAGCAGCTCCCGAATGCGCGGCAGGCTGGCCAGGAATTCGAGGGTTAAGGTCCGCGCGATGGGCCGCAGGCCTTTCCTCGGCAGTTCGGGCGGAGGGTTGTATTCGAGACTCTTGGCGACTTCGTCCTCGAGGCTGGCGAGCACGGTTTCGAGCACTGACGCCGTCTCGGCCCTGATTTCGGACGAATGGGGCAGCTTCTCGTCGAAGAAGCCGGGAAACAGGAGCCGCAGCAAATCCACCGTGATGAGCGCAATGGCACGCTTCGAGGGCAGGTTCTTGCCGTCCAGGTGATTGATGCCTCCCGCGCCGGAATAGGAAGCCACTAGACGGTCGGCGAGTTGGGTGACGGTTAACGGCACGGTTTGAGTATCCGTTAATTGGCGGGAGAAGGCAAGCTGGCGGCGGCAAATCTAAATCCGAAATCCGAAGGCCAAAGGCCGAAAGAAACCGGAAGGCCGAGGCCCGGAGCGACCATCCTCGCCGCTGGATGGGAGGTGATCGGAGGGAGTCCGATTCGGCTTTCGGACTTCGGGCTTCGGCCTTCGGAATTCAGGGCTGCTGGCTACACCCGGATAGCCATGCGCCTGGTTGTAATCACACGGGCGTGAGTGCCGCTTGGACTGCCGCAATGGCGCGTTCCTCGCTAATGCCGGTCATGCAACGGAAGTCAATGGGACAGACGCGCCGGAAGCAGGGCGAGCAAGGTGCATCCGATCGAAGCAATTGGTGGCGGGTGTCGCCGGGCAAACCTGGCCCGGTCAACTCAGGTGAAGTGCTGCCAAAGGGCACGACGACCGGCGTGCCGAGGGCCGCGGCGACGTGCATGGGGCCAGTGTCATTGGTGAGGACGATGCGGCAGAGCTTGAGCAGCGCCATGAGTTGCCGCAGCGAAGTCTTCCCGGCCAGATTGAGAACGCCACCGCCAGCGAGCCGGGCAACCTCGTTGCAAAGCTCCCAATCACCGCTGCCCCCAAACGCCAGCCAGAGACAGTTCCCCAGCCGCCGGGATACTTCCCGCGCGACGGCGGCAAAGCTCGCCGCGGGCCAGCGTTTGGCGGGGCCGTATTCCGCTCCGGGATTCAGGCCAAGCAAGATAAGGGGTTTGCCGGGAGCGGAGCCTGGCAGTTTGTCACGCGCGTCGGATAGGAAAGCACCCTCCACTTGTTGCATTTCCGCGGCGGAGATTGCGAGCTTCGGCGGGAGAGGCTCGGGATTCGCGCCTAGAGCCGCTGCCAGATGGAGGTAACTGTGGATGTGGTGCGTGGCGCGTGGCGCATGGCGCATGGTGCGCGACGGGCCGCGCAGGTCGGTGACTGGGAGGCTGACCAAGCGGTTGATTTCACTGACTGACCGTTTGTGCATTCGCTCGTGGTCCGGCCGAGCGGCGACCGGCTGGGTAAGGAGCCAGTTGCGCCAGGGATGGGCGCAACCGATGCGCTGAGGGACTCGCGCGAGCCAAACCTCCAGCGCTGAACGGGGCGAATTAGGCAACACCAGCGCAGTTTGAAAGCTCTCGGCGCGCAAACGGCCAGCCACCGACCACGGGCTCTCGCCCGATGAAAACGTGAGAACCGCATTGAGACTGGGATGGCGTTGCCACAGGTCCGACAGCTTCTGGGGGGTAAGCAGGGTGATGTGCGCCGTGGGCAGCGCTTCGCGGAGGCGCTGCATCGCGGGCGTCGTCATGACGGCGTCGCCCAGCCAATTCACACCGCGCACGAGAATGCGGCGGGAGGGGAAGGTGGCGGCGGGACTGGAGTTTGTCATTGCCCAGCTTCCGGCTTCCGGCTTCCGGGGATCGGCTCCGAGCTAGTAGGGCAGGTGTTCCGCTTAACCTCGGGGACGCAGGCTCCAGGTTCCTCCAACGCGGGTGAGACGCCCGGGGAGGCAGGCGGGACGCTTGCCCCACTATTGGCGGGTTTCCATCGTCGGTGCACCCAGAACCAGTTGGCCGGGTCGCGGCGGACGGCGTCCTCGAACGCCCGGTTTACGTCGCGCATAATGGCGGCTGTGGAACGCGGCTGACCATTCTCTCGCGTTGGGATTTCGCTGCCCGCCTCAATTCGCCAGCGGGCCAGGCCCACCCGAAAGCAGATGCCGGTGATCAGAGCGCAATGGTAGCGCAGCGCAAATATCGCGGGCGCGGCCGTCGTGGAGCACTCATGCCCGAGGAAGGGTCCTCGCAGCGAGCCGCCCGACTGGTCGGACAGGAGCCCGAGCATGACTCCAGGCTGGTTCATAAAGGCCTTCAGGGCCGGGGCCTCGAACCGGCGCTCAAAGAAGAGGCAGCCCGAGCGCTCGCGCAGCGTTTGCATTAGGCGGTTGAGCGAAGGCTGGCGCAAACCGCGGTAGGTCGTGGCGCATTTGTAAGCGGGCGCAAACTGGCCGAAGCGGGCATACAGCTCGAAGTTTCCGAAGTGGCCGATCGCGGCGACCACGCCCTGCGGCTTGCGGTCTCCGGGAGGCGATATGATCCGGGCATCGCCGACGAACTCCACCCGCGGACGCAGGGCCTCGAAGCTCATGGCGGCGGTCTTGATGGCGCAGGCGTAGTTCTCCCCGATGCGCCGGAAATTCTCGCGCGCGAGGGCGCGCAGCTCGGCCGGCGATTTCTCGCGGCCAAAGCACATCGTCAAGTTGCGAAGTGTTACCCGCCGGTGCCGCGCATCCAGCCAGTAGGCCACGCCGCCGCCGCTGCGCCCCAACCGCGCCACCCACGTCAGCGGTAACGCCTGGAGCAGGGCCACCAGCGCGCGCACCAGGCAATAAAGAGCGGTTTCCATCGTTAGCGGAAGCAGATCTTGCGCACGCAGTCCTGGAAGTCATCCGCGCCGCGGAGAATCTTGATCTCGACGCGCATGAAATAAACCGGCAGGTCGCGCCGGTCAATCTTGGGGAAACGCACCGCATCTTTCTGCGTCGTGACAATCGTCTCGGCCTGCCGCTTTTTGCTGCGGTTGATGGCATTCAAGATCTCCTGCTGCGTAAAGCGATGGTGGTCCGCAAATCGCTTGGAATAAACCAGTTCCGCGCCGAGCCGGACGAGGTTCTGCTCGAAGCTTTCCGGCTGCGCAATGCCGCTCAAGGACGCCACCTTCCGCCCTTTCAACGACTCGAGCCCGACGCGCTCGCCCGTGAACACATCCTCCAGGTACAGCGGGTGATGCGTGCACTCGATTATGCCCGCCGTCGGGTTATATTGGGCGATGCGGCGGCGCAGGTCGGCGGTGTTGCCGTCGCTCTTCGTGATGAAGATCGTGCTGGCGCGCGCCAGGTGGGACGGCGGCTCGCGCAGAGTGCCGCGTGGCAGCAGCCGCTCGGTGCCGAATGGCTGCTGACAGTCCACCAGGACGATGTCCTGCCGCCGGCCCCGCAGCTTCCAGTACTGGAAACCGTCGTCCAGCAGCAGCGTGTCGCAGCCGAACTTCTCAATCGCGTAACGCCCGCTCTTGACGCGGTCCTTGTCCACCAGCACGACCACGTCCTTGAGATTGGAAGCGAGCATGTAAGGCTCATCGCCCGCCATCTCCGAATCCAGCAGCAGCGATTTACCGTCCGACACGACGCGCGGCGGCGTGGTGTCGTCGCGTAGCAATATCTTGTTCAGCAGCCGCAGGTGGAACGGCGCCGGCTTCGAGCGGTAGCCGCGCGAGAGGATGGCCACGTTGCGGCCCTCGTCGCGCAACTCGCGCGCCAGCTTCTCCACCACAGGTGTTTTCCCCGTGCCGCCCACCGTGAGGTTGCCCACCGCGATGACCTGCACTCCGAGCGTCGAGTCTCGCAGAATGCGGACGTTGTAGAGGAAACGGCGTGTCTTGATGGCGGCCTCGAACCCTTTCGAGCAGGCGTAGAGCAACCCGCGCACCAGCTCCTCGCGCACCCCGCGCCGCTCCTCGACGATCACCTCAAGGAAGAACGTCTCCAGTCTCTCGGTCCACGCACGCAGCCGCTCACGCATCTGCCGCCAGTGTGCCAGCACCCGCGAGCCAGGGCAAGCCTGCCGGGCCTGGCGAAGTCGTGCAGCCTCAGCAAAGCGCTTTCGCACAATCCACCGCCCCCTTCCGAAGTTCACCGTGCAGAGTTGGAAGTTCAAAGTGCGGAGTCTGGCCTTCAAGGTTCAACGGTTCAACCCCTTGCCGCAGTGGATTACCTGTCGCGGTTCCTTAGCGCCGGGTTGGCGCTCGCGCTGTTGGGTGCCGGCTGCGCTGGCCCCAGGCCCCTCAAAGGCGGCAAAGCCGTCACCACGCACAAGCCCGCCGGTGCTATCGAGCAGACCCTCGTCCAGGGTGAGAACCCATCCCAGGCCAGCAAGCAAACCCAGGAGGCCGTGAAAGTGCGATCCTTCACCCTGCCGGCTGGCTCCCGAATCGAGCAATCCCAGATGTGGGAGGGCGAGCGTCCCCGCGAGCCCAAACTTCTGAAAAGCGCCGCGGAGACCAGGGCTCGCGAGGACTCTCGCCCTCCCGGTCGCCAACAACCCTCAACTACTTACATCCTCAGTGCGCCGATGCCGGTGGTCGAGCGCGAGGAAACACATGCCGCCGCCGAGTTGGGTGCGGCGCAGAAGGACACCGCGCGCGAATTGGGAGCCAAGCTCTCAAGCCTCAAGGGCATTGTCTGGGTGGGCGTTGGCCTCTTCGTGCTCGGCCTTGCGTCCCTGGTGTGGCCTCCGTTCAAGGCGATCATCGGCAGCGTGACGACCAGCGCGGCGCTGATGCTCGGCGGCCTAGCCCTCATGGTCCTCCCCAGCCTGATCGTCGGCAATGAGCTGCTGATTCTGGGCGGTGTCGGAGTGGCAGTCGGCGCGTGGTTCCTGGCGCATCGGCATGGGCAGTTGCGCGGAATGGTTGCCGCCAGCTCCGCACCCCCAACGCCCGGCAGACCCCAAAGCGGCGCCTGATGACGCGCCACGCATCCCGCATCACGTTTCACTCCCCCATGAACCCAAACCTCCAATCCCCGATCCCTTCCGCTCGCAACGTCTCAGGCGAGGGGTGGGCGGCGATCATCGGCGCAGTCGGGTCGGCGTTCCTCCTCGTCAAAAAGCTCGTCAGCCCCAAGCCAGCGAAGCCCGACTCGGTCAGCCGGGTGGATTTCTTCGCGGAGACGCTGGCCACCCGGGAGCGTATCAACGCCACCCACCTGGCCGTCCTCGAGAAATTAGACGCGAATCACCGGGAGCTGCTGGCCGCCCTGGACCGGCAGGCCACCCGCGTCAATGCCCTCGAATCCGGCCTCGCCCGCGTGGACGAGCGCACAAAGAAGTAGCCATGCAACCCCTTGGCCTATCCCGGGAGGGCGAGCGTCTGCGCGAGCCCAGCCACCCGTACGAGTCAGGACACCCAGGGCCGCTCCCCCTCCTCGGCAATCATTTTGGCGCGCGCTTCTTCGTTGGCGCTGCCAGCGACACGCGCCATTTCAAGACAGTAAACAAAACAACAAAAGAAAGTAAGTAACGTATGAAAATATTAGACATCCCCCAGTGCGGTAAGCGTGGGCTGAACGTCTCCCAGGATGGTGCCTTTGGCCAAATCAGCCGGGCGCTGGTCCGCGTCGCCAACCCGCGCACGGCGTCACAAGTGTCCGTGCGCGACAATATGGGCCGCGTGGCCGCCCGCTGGCGGGCGCTCCAGGAAATCCAACGGGCCGCTTGGATGGCTGCCGCAAAGGACACCATGAGCAACCCCAGCCTGAACCAGAGTGGCTCCCTCAGCGGCTTCCTCCTGTTCACCAAAATCAACTGCACCCTGGCCCAGTCCGGCCAGACCCAGGTGGACGCCCCGCCGGAGCGTCCGCAGTTCCCCGACCTCGCAGCGCAGAACCTCGTCATCACGAACACGGCTGGCGTGATCGCGATTAAGCTGACCTGCCCGACCGACCCGGGCGAGAACACCATCGTCCGCGGTGCCAAGCCGCTCAGCCAGGGACGCGAGACTTGCCGCGACTTCCGGGTCCTCGGCGCGTGCCCGCCCGCCGTGGCGGGTTCCGCCGACATCACTGGCCTCTACACGGCGCGCTACGGCGTGCCCCCGGTCGCTAAGAAGGTGTACATTCAGGTCAACCAGTTCGTTGACGGGTGGGAGAGCCGGCCCGTGAGCTTCTGGGCCATCGTGCCCGCTGCGACACCCTAGCCTCCCGCCGGGGCGCGGTTGCTTTTGAGCAATTGCCCAGCCACGGCTTCCACGCGGGCAGGCGTCTTCCCTGGCGCCTGCCCGCCCTTTTTCTGCATAGCCTCCCCTACCTTCCCTCCCCCTGCCCAAAATCTTCGTTTCGCCAGAGAGCTGCCCTCGATTCCTCTCTCCCCTTCCGAAGTGGAAAGGGTCGGGGTGAGGGGTCCGACCTCGAGTTCATGGACGCAAAGCGTGTCAGCGTGTCGGGGACGATTTGCGCCACCACGCCATCAGCTTGATCCCCGCCGCCAGCGCGCCGAAGCAGATCAAAGCCAGCGTCACCGGTTCGGGCACCGCGGTGATGTCCAGGCTCCAACTGACCAGCCCGTTTTCAATTCCGCTGGTGCTGTTATCCCAGAGCACCAAAGCCCAGGTGTTGTTCGGATCCAAGCCGTTGAAACCCGCGCCAGGGGTGCCGGAAGCGCCTGAAAAGGTCACGTCGTAGATTCTGTTTCCATTGGAAGCAGTGGAAGTCACCACCGGTTGGAAGCTCACAAACGGGGAGCTCGACAGGGTGCCCAGGTTAAGGAGGCCTTGAATGCCAGTGCTGTCTCCTCTAAGCGACGCATTGTCATTGAAAGTGAGGATGAGCTCGACGCTCGTAATCACATGCTCAATGGATGCGGGAATGGTAAACTCGGTTGAAAAGGCAGTCCCCCCTTGTGGAATTGGACCCGAACCAGGCGGCCTGTACTGGTAAACTCCAGCCTGCGCCGAGAGGCTGAGCAGCGCCGCCAACAAACTTGAAAGGACGGTCAGCTTCGTGTGGTTGTTCATAAAGGATGCGTTCATGATTACCAGGTTCTGAATCGGGGTTAATGCACGGCGAAACGATAATAGCGCGGGGACGTGTTCGCGTTGGGATCGGTGAAAAGGATGATCCCGTTTGCCGCAGCAGAGACTGGGGTTGATGAGATTATGTTCCAATTCACCAAATCGCTCGACTTCTGAACGTCATAGCTCTTCGTGGGAATGCCGTAGCCTCTCAAGTCCACCCTGTTGTTGACCGGCGGCGAGATATAGTTGAAAGCGCACGTCGCGTTGACCAGCCGCACCGTCACGTGGTTCGTGCAGGTGGCCGTGCCGCCGTAGCCGTCGCTGATAGTGTAGGTGAACTGGTCCGCGCCCACAAAATCCGTCGCCGGCGTGTAGGTGATCGTGCCGGCAGTCAAACTCACATTATTGGGAGGGCCATTGGTGCTGGTGCTGCTCACGGCGGTGATCGTTAGCGTGTCGCCATCGGCGTCATAATGAAGAGCGGCCAAGGCGCTGGCGCTGATGTTCAAGGCTGTATTCACAGTCGTCACGAAGTTGTGTGCGCCCGGAGCCGGCGGCGCGTTGCCGACTTTGAAGGTAATGCGGACTTGTCCGGCAGAACCCGCCCCCCCGGTCCTTACAATAGTACTGTTCGCACCACCACCGCCGCCGCCTCCGCCAGGGCTTGAAGCAGGAGCACTCCCGTTAGCACCACTACCGCCATTACCACCCGGCCCACCTCCAGTTACAGCGGTTGCTCCGGTTGTAGTTCCAGCAGTAGCGGTAGTGCCAGCGCCACTTGTGCCAGCGGATCCGCCGCCACCACCTCCAGTAGTCGTGCCGCTACCGGCAGCACCACTGCCACCACTGTATGTGACATCGCCTGTTGATGCGCTCGCCATACCTCCTGCGCCACCCATCCCATCATCACCACCGTTGCCACCCGAGCCGCCGGCTGCGACGCAGGTCGAGGTGTTGAAGGAAGAGCCTCCACCCGCACCGCCGTTCCCGCCGCCAGTGCCGCTGCTGCCGGCGGCGCCAACGAGGTAGGAATAGGAGTTTCCCGGAATGACCGAAAAGGAATTCACCCCGGCATAAGCCCCGCCGCCGCCGCCGCCAGCACCACCCCCTGTAGATGATGAATCACTTCCACCACCACCTCCACCACCCCAAGTCTCGACCTTGATCAGGGTGACACCGGGAGGCGCCATCCAGCTAGCAGCGCCGGCCGCGGTGAAAGTGTCAACCTCCGCGGCGATGTAAGCGATGCGGACTTGCCCGGCGTAACCCGCTCCTCCAGTCCTTACGGTAGTACTATTCGCGCCGCCCCCACCACCACCGCCGCCAGGGCCTGAAGCAGGAGTACCTCCGTTAGCGTTATTTCCACCATTACCTCCCGGCCCACCTCCAGTTACAGCGCCTGCTCCGGTTGAACTACCAGCGGAATTGCCAGCGCCACCTGTGCCGGCGGACCCACCGCCGCCGCCGCCATAAGTACCCGATAAACCAGGTGCACCATTCCCACCATCGTGCTTGACATCACCGGTTGATGCGGCCGCTGTGCCGCCGGTGCCA
>Ga0182014_10002631_pt1 | contig 22376 bp, 21 predicted proteins | sample 612S2DmetaG_FD_120489 | JGI IMG/M metagenome (GOLD analysis project Ga0182014, IMG submission 120489) | Permafrost microbial communities from Stordalen Mire, Sweden - 612S2D metaG | ecosystem: Environmental > Terrestrial > Soil > Wetlands > Permafrost | place: Sweden: Stordalen | collected...
ATGCTGGCCTTCGCTCAACCGCGCGAAATGTTCGGAGCCGACTGCACCATGCAAGCCCCATTGCTCGGTGAGCCTGCCCTGCCATTCGCTGTGGCCTTGCTGGTCGCGGCTCCAATAGTTCTGTTCCTGCGCGGCAAACTCCCGCGCATGGTATGTTCGCGCCTGACTGGCGGACAGCGGTTTCGAGATCGTAAGCATAAGCGCTCCTCAACTGTGCAGGGAACCGTCGTCGCGCCGACAGTGAATGCAGCAAGAACGTGTTCTCGGCAATTTGCCTGTCATTCGATTCTTTTCGTCTCCTTCAAGGCAAAGCGTTCTTTGGGCCTGTCGTTGGCGTCATCAATGGTCGCACCGAAGATCGGAAGCACCGGCTGGATCGGCTTCTTCAACGACTCGGCGTGAATGCTGGCCTGTGTTTGTGGCGTTGCCTTCCGCGCAATCTCTGGTATCTTCCGCCTCGCAGATCCCGGCAGGACGAATCGCGTTCTGCCGATCTTTTTTCTCCATCTCTGGGGCCAACTTGTCGGTGGTTCGCCCCATTCGATCCTCTCCAAATCCCACTGGTCATATGCGCTCAGGCTCCGCAATATGTTTTCCCCCGCCAGTAGAAAAAAGAACATCGCGGCTCCCCAAAGCAGCGGTGTCAACAGCAATCTCCAGAAGCTCTTTCCGGTATAGAACTGCGCCTCAAGAAACGGTTGGAGTCTGACTGTTTGGAACCATTCATCCGGCCCCTGTAGCAGGCCGCTCCAACCGGCCTGCCGTGCCGCTGGCGAAAGCTGCATCGGGATTCCACGGTTGTCGCCCGCAGTTGCCGGAACCACGTCGGCATCCTTAGCCAACTCCTGTTTCTTATTTGGCGCGGTCTTGTACAACCATCGGACCTCGGTACTCGAAGCTGGGTCAGTTCCGAGCAAGGCGCACCTCAAATAGCTTCCAAGGTAGTAGCGTTGCATAGGTGTCCAGACCAGCCAATTACACAGAAACAACGCCCCGGAAAAGGCCAGTATTGCCATCGCAGGCAGCCACGGAAATCGTCTCGGAAAGGGCATGTCATTCATAGTTTCCGTCCTCATTCCATGCCCTCTGGTGCGCGAAAATCGTCGAGCAATTTACGAGCCTGTTGCAGCTTGCGCGCATCGGCTTCGTCGCGGATTTTGAGGATGGAATCGGGCAACATTTGCCTGCCTTCTGATGCCGCTTGAGCCCCAGCATGGAAGAGATTCAGGAGGGCATAACGTAGTGCCCAAACCTCGGCCAACACCACTTCCGCAGGGTCGGCGGGATGCTGCCGCGCGGCGTGCAAAGCGGTCGCGCGTAGCCATTCGGAGAGCGATTGCCCCGCGCGTTCGGCTGCAGTTTCGATCTCGGAAAGTTCCTCGGGAGATAGCCGCGTGGCGGCTATTTTTGTGCGAAATCCAGGCTTCGCCTCTTCGCCAAATGGCAGACTGGACTGCGGGGCGGCTTGAATGCGACGAATACTCCTTGGGGAAACCGCCTTGTTGCTCATACCGCGTCCTGCTCTGCCGCCGTCAAGCGGCGAACTGTTGGTTCACAGAAAGTTCTTGCGCTTCAACGCGTTTACGCGATCGATGCCAGAAGCAGTTTGTCGCAAAATAACGTTATCTCTCGCTACCACGAACATTTTCACTAACTGATCCAATCTGCTGATACCGTGAACGTTAACCTGCGTAAACATCAATGCCCCGAGTCTGCCGTTCCGCAGTTCCCGTTTGGGGGTGTCGTGTCCACATTTCTTCCGGTGCAAAGCACCGCGTTCTTACAGCTCGCCATACTCAAGAGCCAACGCGTCCCAAAGACGGCGCACTTCCGGGGCCTGCCACGCGCGCCGAAATAACTTCTTGATGGCCTGCCAGTCTTCGCCACGAAAGTTAAACGTAATTCCGTTGTCACGTGCGCGAAAATTCACGCCGATTACCTCCCTTTCGGCGCCTCCCGTATAGGCAAGAAAATAACGGCCCTCCCAGAAGATCAGCTCTCGTTTCACATCAAGCCGTTCGAGGATCGTCCTGAACTCCGAAATCTTTGGATATCCGTCCACGGGATAAAGCGGGGAAAGTCTTCCTGGGAAGGACAACCAAACGGAAAAACCTTCGCTCGGCGAGCGCACGAATTCGAGACGGTATTCGCCTTCTTCAAACGTCGGTAATGGCGGATGATACGCAGTGTCCAAATTCCCTGCCGGAGAGTTCGGATCGTGTAGCGGCAACGCGTGGTGGAAATAATGGCCTCGCGCGCACGACCGCCACAGGATTGGCCAGTACGGCCACAGCGCCTCGTTCAACTTCTCGACATTCGGGAACTCCAATTCATCGAGGAGAAAGTAAAGATTCCGGGCGACAAATATCGGTCTCTGCCGCTCTTCTGAGGGGCTTTTCAGCATCCGTATGGTGTGGCTCACAGCCCGGCGCACATCATCGCTTCCGATCTCCTCCGGTTTCTTTGTTTCGGCTTGCCGATCTGACGGGAGATGTGCGACGAAAAAGGAGTCCAAATGCGTCTTATTCTGTTTGCGAAGGAGTCCGTAAACCGCCTGGAATGCCTCAAGAATTCCGGCCAGAGATTCGTAGGAAATCTCGGTCTGTGCGGTATTGGCAAATGTCTCTGCCCCATGCAAACAGTAGTAGGCCACGAGGGTCCATTCCGCCTGCGAAAGCGGCAGTTTTGAGTCTGCTTTTCGGCGAATTTTCAGCAGAGAATCCGTCGGATCGGTGAGTAGATTTACCAACTCAAGTCGTTCTTCTTTCGAGGACTCAAGAAGCTGCTTTGCCGCCTCCGATGTTGAAACGGGTTCGCCGCTCTTCATGGACATCAGCACCTTCAAGGTTTCAAGCCTTAAGCGCAACGCCTCGGAAATGCGAATGGAGATTACTGGCTGCTGCGGTGGCACCGCCTTTTCTGCCATGCGGGCTCCTTTCTAGACTGTTACCGCCTGTAAAAAAGTAACGTTACGCTATTGACTATATGTGTACAAGTGCGATATTGTCAAGCGTGAAGTCGTAGCCGAGACGCTAAAGCAATGACCGACCACGCCAGCCAACCAGAGTGGCTTACAGCCGAAGAGGCGGCTGCGTACTTGAAAGTGAAAACCCGCTCCCTGTTGCGGTGGGTGCGCCTTGGAAACTTGCAAGCCTACACACTCTCTGGAACCAAGCGCCGCGTGTGGCGTTTTCGGAAGGAGGACCTTGACTCCGCCCTGCTCTCGAAGCCTGTGGTAAGCTGCAATCCGCTACCTGTGCGCTCCGGGAAAGGAGCGATAAATTGAGAGCGTCACAGTGTGTTGTTTACAGCAGAAAACGTGGTACGTGGCATTTGAAGTGGTTTGAGGACGGCAAGCCGCACCGGAGACAACTCGGCACGATCCGTGAGCTACCCTCGCGGGCAACCGCAGTGAAGGCCGCAGAGCCGTTTCGGAGGATGCTGTCGAAGCCAATCAAGGTAGTACCCATCGTGAGCGTCTTGGCAGAGCAATTCAAACTCGAAAAGATGTCCACACGGGCAAGCACGAGCCATTCCATCAAGGCATGGCTCAAGAACCACATCATCCCCGCGTGGGGAGAAAAGCCGATCACAGATCTCCAGGCCCGGCCCGTTGATTTGTGGTTGAAGTCTCTTCCGCTGTCTCCCAAGAGCAAGGTTCACATTCGAGGCGTGATCCGAGAACTGTGGGAATACGCAATGTATCGGGATGATGTCGAGGTGCAGCGTAATCCGATGGAGCTGGTACGCATCAAGGGAGCTACGAAGCGGTTGAGGAAGCCGCGTTGCCTCACCGTGGAAGAGTTTCAAAAGTTCCTTACCCAATTGGAAGGGGCTTTCCGAACGATGGCTTTAGTGTGCATCTCGTTCGGGCTGCGGATCAGCGAATGCCTCGCGTTGAAGTGGTCTGATGTGGACTGGCTCAACGCGAAGCTCACCGTGGAGCGCGGCATCGTCCGGCAAGTGGTCGGAGACGTGAAAACGGAATACTCAGGACGCGCTATGAGCATTGATCCCGCAATGCTAATGGTGCTGAAAGCCTGGCGGCAGGAAACGCAATTTGCTGACGACGGTGATTGGCTCTTTGCGAGTCCCCTTAAACTGGGTCGTTTACCGTGGTCTTATCCGTGGGTGTGGCGGGTCTTCACCAAGGCTGCACGGGATGCGGGGATCGGCAGTTTAGGTACGCACACGATGCGTCATAGCTACCGTTCCTGGCTGGACGCGGTGGGAACTCCGATTGCCGTGCAGCAAAAGCTGATGCGTCACGCTTCGATTACTACCACCATGAATATTTACGGTGACGTGGTGACAAACGAGATGGCTCAGGCCCACTCGAAAGTGGTACAACTCGCCCTCCAGAAAAACTGAGAGGGTTTCAAAAGGGTTTCATTACCCGCAAGCTGCTGAAAATATGGCGGAGAGAGTGGGATTCGAATTAGCGTCAAAACGTAAATTCAATGACATGCAGCGCACTGGCTGTGCGTTTTAAGCATGTAAAGCTATGGTTGGTCACGTTATTGTTGTGCAGATGTGCTGTAGCCAGGAGTGATGTCCGGCGGTCGAGGCTCACTCCGACGAGACTATCCTGGGTGGACCAGAGAAGCAGTCTTCTTTGAATCTAGCGCCACACTTTTATTCAGGATGCGGGCAACATTTGCTGGATAGAATCGCTTCCCTGTTCGTGGCTTGAACTCCGAGTTGATCAGCTTTGTGATCTTGGCCATGTTGAGACCTTCGCCCTTCAGCTCACGCATCCGTGCAACCACTATATCCTCGCCAGGCTTGGTGCCATAGGGCAAGCGACCTTCACAGCGGCCATCACGTAGTCGCATCCGAAGTCGAGCACCTCGCAGCTTGAGAACGATCTGGGCCCTCTCATATTCAGCTATCGCACCGAAGACCTGACGAACCAGTTTCCGGGAAGGATCGTCACTGCAAAGATCTGGTTCTGCCACTGAGATCAGTTCGAATCCGTGCTTCCGCAGGTCGCCTATTATCGTTTCCTGGACCATGAGGTCACGGGCCAAACGGTCCAATCTCTCGATGAGCACGATCTTTACGCCGTCGGCATGCAGAGCGATCAGAAGAGCTTGTAAAGCCGGTCGATTCTCCAGGTCTTTCGTGCCAGAAACACCTTCTTCACGAAACCACTGAACGATGCGAATTCCGTTCTTCTTCGCATACGCTTCGATTGCCGCTTTCTGCCGAGGGAACCCATCGCCCTTAAGCTGCCCCCGCCCACTCACTCTGAGGTAGGCAAACGCCCTGGTGGTAGTGCTGGTCATGCTTCCAGTATGCAATAAAAGCTCGGAAATGTATAGCTAATTCTGGAGAATACGCTATCTCACTGTAAACATGAGAAATTCTGAACAATGGCGATCTTGCGGGTGGTTTTACGTTGCAATCTTGCGATCTTGACCGCCGCACAGTCTGTAAGTTATTAACGGGATTGACGTTATTCAAGATCGCATCCAAGATCGCATCTTTCTGAGTTGCAACCTTGCATGCGATCTTATAACTACTATAGATATCTATAAGATACAACCTCACAGTGACAAAGGTCGCAAGATCGCATCTGTTTGTGCGAGAGATGCGACCTTGCATTCCTCTGTTTCTAATAACGGTCAGAACAGCCTTCACATTCGCCCGTGGGCACACCGCTCACTGACCAGACCCACCCTGTCGAGGTCTTTTGCGTTCTCCAACCCAACGCCTTGTGTGCTCGCTTCAATGAGTCCGAATCGAGAGGCGGATGTACCTTTTCTCCCAACTCGTACACGTCTCGTGCATTGTGATCGTGGCCGTCGGAGAACAATTCTTGGAGCCAGGCCTTCGCACGAGTTGACTTTCGCTGTTCGGGGTTGGAATTAGCTGCGATTGCTTCGTCTACGTCTATGCTCGATTCCTTTCCCCACGATAGAGAAGCTGTGTCGATTGTCCGTCCTTCCTGTTCGATAGACGCTGGGCAAATTGTATAGCTGAGCCCTTTGGTTTGACCGCTAATGTTCGACTTTGCTTGAACCATCAGCTTGTTCTCAGGAACTTCTGGGTCTCGGATGAAAGCCCACGCCATTCGAGCCACACCCACCATCGCCACTGCTCCGCAAATTTTATCGAGCACATTACCGTTCGTGTTTTTGTTGAAGTGAGTAATCACTATGATTGCAATGTCTTTTTCCGCCGCAAGCGTGACCAGCGGCATCAAAGCGGTTCTCAACTCTTGGTCCTTGTGGCTATTCGTGTTTCCTAAATGATTCATCACGGGATCAATGACAATGAGTTTGGTGTCTGGATACATATCGAGAGCCGACCTCAAGGCAGGAACATCGTCGGGAAGAGTGAATAATGTTCTCTCCCCTTTGTCATTCGTGGCACCTTCTACGATCTCTATTTTCGACAGATCCGCTTTCATTGCCAGCAGTCGAGGAATAATCGTATCGTGCGAGTCATCTTCATTTGCCACAATGATGCTGCGGAGTGGTTGTGCCGTATTCTTGCCGTCTGCCCAGTCTCTACCGCAACTTGCACGAGCAACAATGTCCATCGAAGCGAACGACTTGCCAACCCCTGGCTGACCCACAAAAAGAGTCAACTTACCAGCAGGAATTTTGTTTTTCCACAACCACGAGATCGCTTCTGGTTTCACGGTTGACGCATTGTTCATAATCAGTCTCTTCTGCGGTGCAGCATGTGTGACGATGCCTTTCATTGCCGCAGCAATCGTTCGCTCTCCGTACGTCTGAGCGCCTCGTTTCTCGTCCCACTTGGGCCGCATCAAATGAGAGGATCGCATTGCAGCATCTATCTCCGAGTCGGTCTTTCTCTGCTCCGCTAATCTCCTGCAGAAAACGAAATCTGCCCTGCTTTCGTCAATTACGCCCTCAGGTGCCACCACGTCAGTAGATGTCGCTCTACGGGCATCCTGATGGGTCTGAAGAGCCTTCTGAAGAGGGTCGAGACCTTCCAGCATTCTCTTGTGAAGATCAGACAAATCAAATTCTCGAATGTCAGAGTAGCCATTGAGAGGATTCCCGGTGACCGTCAAATACCGTGGCGAGTTCTGGTCGTACATTTCGACTCGACCACGCCGATTACCACCAGCAGGAACCGACCCTTTGACCCAGATGTGCACGCCACGACCAGATGGACTGATCTCTGTGTAGGAAGCGATTTCATCCACAACAGCCTGAGCCCAGTCCTCCAGCTCTCCTATCTGTGGATTGCGGCACTTGTCCAAATCGATGGCAGCATAGCCGTTCTTCACCACACAGCCCAGACCGTCACCGATCTTGTTCGAGGCGGCAGTTTCAAAAGAACTCCATGTGGTTGAATCATTCGTCTTGGCGTGACCTCTACCATCAGATCGATAAGGAAGTTTCGTTGTCTTCCCGTCTCTGGTTTCAAGTTTCCAACGAAGCCATATAGACTGCCTTCGCAGTTCGACGGGAATGTTGTCGTATTTATGATGCCAATAGTTAGCGGAGCTCATTCGGCACCCCACTTTCTACAAGGGCGGCAATCTCTTCGTTGCTGTATCTATCTGATGCTTGTTTTATATCAAGGCTTAGACCGAAGATGTCGTCGTGACAATGGTGCTTAGAGATATAAAAGAGCTGATTGATTAATTTGTGGGCTTGCTTGTTACTGAGGGATGTGATGTACGTCGATTGAAAGCCGAATAATATGAGGACGAATTGTTGTGCGTATGAAGCCATAACTTCTCCCTTAGAGCGTGAGATATATATCTCGCTTGACGAGATACTGAGCGGCGTTCTGCTCATCTCTTCTACTTAGTATCGACTTTCGCAGACACTTTTCTGAGAGTTGCTATGAAATGTGTTTAGTGAGATAGAACGCTGTCTCCCAAGTCGCAGCTAGCGGGGCCCCTGAAGGAAAAGAGGAAAAGACGTTCGGCAGTACCTGGTTTTGAGTGAGAGCCAGCAAGTAATGTGAGGTAAACGAGGAGTCGGCCTCTCAGTCGGTCGTTAGTTCGTTGTCAGCATAGCTGCCGTAATCAGCGGTCAATTCTTCACCTGATTGGATATCACGCAGTGCAGAAAACTTCAAGGATGAATCTGCCGCAACGTTCGGAGTGCTTGAGTTGTTGAGGTACCAAGAAGCTGTCAGCTTGTTAAAGCTTGACGGACACTGATACGTGTCACCCTCCAGCACACAAAAGTCTTCGTAAAATTTACGTAGGGCGGGTGCGATGTGTTTTATCTCGCTCTTGCGGACCGAAACCAGATCATCGTCATCAGGTTCGAACATGAAGGTGCCTGCGGGAATATCTCGGATTGCAAATACTCCCACACCGGAAATTGGAGACGGTTTAAGTCTTGCGTAGACTCGATCATGTGGAGGCTTTGCTCCACTTGGAGTCCGAAGATGCGACAAAAAGTCCGTCCACGGCTGATCACTGAAACTGTAGTGCTTCCAGACATGGCTTTGCAAGAATGCGACAGCGACTGCCACTAACGGGAAAAAACGCCCTATCACCATTACCGCTAGTGCCAGCCTCGAATTCGGCCCGGCAAGAACAAACAGCGTGGCTGCAGCGTATTCCACAAATCCGGCAACCAAAGCTGTAAATCCCAAAGTGTAAGGTATCCATGTTTTCCACGAATCCGCTCCCCGCATGTATTCCTGCAGACGTTCTGGAATATGGCTATTGTCATCGAGAGATTCGACAAGGCACATCTGGCCGTAATACCAAGCCAGCAGTGATCTTTGTTTGTAGAAGAGGCCCGCCGACACGACGCAAAACACCGACCCCACCAGAATAAGATACGGCCCGGCCCCCCACAGTTGGTCTTTGAATGTGCTCTTGTACCCCAACAACGCATTGAGGACTCCTGCTGGTGTAGCGATTGCGATTGCAGACAAGATGCCCATGATGGTCATCTCTTTGTCCAGGTATTCCAAATATTTCTTCGTGTCAATTGCCATGTTGTGACTTCTGCCGGACTAATTGTCCTTTGATCTTTCTAAAACAACAGCCATGGATTCAGTTCGTCGTGTAGAGGCTCATCTTACCGAATGCATCGCCTTCAATTGTCATCGGGATAGCTGCGAAGTTCTTCAGCAGCGATACCAGGGGCTCTTCTCCAAACTGTTGTAGTTCTTGGGGAGAACATCCTTCAGGTCTTCGTTCTCGGTTTCGATAGCTTTCATCGCCACGTTGATGGCCTTGCCGATCTCGGTGCCCTCTGGCAGATTCAGCAGTGTTCCGAATCGAGCTCGTTCGGGAAGATAGAGGACGCCCTGTGCTTGGTAGTCGGTCTTCCCGATCTTGCGGCGTCCACTGGCTTGCTGCGGCATCTCCTTCTCTGCCTCGGCAAACTTGTGATCGGCATAGCGGAGGAAGATCAGGCCCAGGACCGGGATGGAATATTCGGACGACTTGAGCTTGGAGTTCGCCCGAAGTTCATCGGCGGAGTCCCAGAGACGTTTTTCGAGATCGGAATGATTCGCAGGCATGGCAGTCAATTCTAAACTGTTGATAATAGCAGGTCATTCTTGGAATTACAGCAGAAATTCAACCCGGGTAGTGTCTCAGTTTGGTGTTGGGCTGTTTTGAATTGTTCGGCCTAATTTGACTTTTTTCCCAGTGATCGCATGTCGAGCCATGCGGAAGCTGAAGTAGGCGATCAAGAGCGCAAACAGAGTTACAGTGATCGTATATTTTACTGACCAGTAGGTGTGCGTTATAAGAAGGCTGATTCCTACGCCAGCACCAGCCGCAAATAAAACCCCACTGAGAATCCCTGTCATAGCCAACGCTACACGTTTCAAGCCGCTACTCCGTCTGACTTACGTTCCAATAATCCCACCAATTCCTCCAAACTCCAAACGTGATCGGTCAAGCCAGCGACCACAGAACACGTCGCTCACGTTTACACTGCTGGGAACAACGCCTCGAGTACTCCATTTGAAAGTCGCCGTTCAATTGCTTACCTCTGCTTCCTCTACCTCGTGAACAAGTTCGTCTGCCAAGATCGTGACCGTTTCTGCAATGCCGAGCGTACTTGCTGTCCCTTTATGCTCGTGGACATCGACAACGATAAAAAAGATGGTCTTGTGATTGTATTCGAATCTCGGTACGCCATCGGGAGCTGATGGCAGCTCGACTCTCAGTTGTTTCTTGGACACATTGAACACGATCAAGTAAGCCAAGGGCTCGTTGTAGTCCAAACAGTATCGGTATGTCTGATAGAAGGCTTTCCTGACATAAGACTTACCCCGACCTTCAGCGTCGAATATCTTGACCTCTCCGATGAAGTGATGCTGGGAATCATGGAGTGAAACGACATCGGGTTCGCCAGACGCTGCGACTGGCTCGACGTGAAAAGGCAAGCCTTGATCGAAAAGGTACTCGAACATGTGCTGCTTGACGTTCTTCTCACCCCTTGAAGTGTCGTCCTCGTATAGTTTGAGAACTTCGGTTCGCCTGTACCACTCAACCTTTTGTTTGTAGCGAATGAGCATCGCAAGAACAACGTTTGCGTCGTCCAGGGTCTCGTCGAGGTAGTCGAAAAGAGGTTCGACGTACCAATCTTTGTACGTCCCCGAGGCTTCGTTGAAGTCCCCATGTAATGCGTGGGAGTAAAAGCCGTGCAGAACGTTTTGGTTTGCGAACTCTTTCCACTTAATATACGCAATCGCACCAGCTTCTTGGGCTGTCGTGCCGTATACTCTTACGTCTCTCGGAGCATTTTGAACCTCAGCCGCACTCTGTGGATTGCGTGCCAGCAGTTCGGCGATAACCGCTCTTAAGATGGGATTGCTGTCGAGAAATGTGTAGAACTGCTTCGTCAGCGGCAGAAAATCCTCAAAACCACAGGACACAATTCTGGAGCGACGAGTGCGGAGCTTAACTCTCAGGTCCGTAAGCATGAAGCCTCAAATCTTGAAGTTGATCTTCTTGGGAAGTCCGGTTATTAAGTTCTCGATTGCTCTTTTGGCCTTTGCGAGTCCACCATCCATTGGCACAAGACAGATGTTTGCTTTACAGCCTCGACACGGGATTGTTAATCCGAAACGTGCCTCTCGTACCGTCACAGCATTCGGAAATCTGCACGACGGACAAGCTACCTCAATCACGCCCTTGTCGAAGCTGAACATCTAAGAAGAGACCTTGCGGCGGACAACAGTTGCAATGCTCATGCGAAATTATACGTCTCCAGTGGACCACGCCCCAGACGTTTTCAACTCCAACACGAACCAGAAACTTTCCCTCCAGGATAGATCCACCAGGTTGCCGCTCTCGACTTCGCTCATGATTCGGCCCTCCCGCACACCGTATCAATCTTCTTCATTATCTGCACGGCCCATTGGATTGAGGCTGAAACCAACTTGTCCGTGCGTGGGCTTCCTTGGGGCGTCCCGAACAGATCGTCTGCCGTTTCCATGTGCAGGCTTGCAAGAATCGCTGCCATGATTCCGATCACCCGTTTTCGGCCTTCGTCCATCCCAGCACAATAGCATATTCGCCTTGTGTTCGCCATTGCTCCGTGCTAACCTGCTCCTTCCGAAGAAAGGATTCCATGGGCAAGCATGGCTGTGCTGCGTCGACTTATTTAGTATTAGTGGTCTTTGGCATGATGAATATTACAGCCGAAAGTAAGCCGATCAAATCAAACCCAACGCAAACGCTTTCCGACAGAATTGACCATATCAGAGGTTCTGTTGTGAGAGTCACTGTCAGATTCGAAGATGGACAGACTTCTTCCGGCAGCGGGTTTGTGGTGAACAAAGATGGCAATGTCGTGACAGCTAACCATGTAGTGAATCCGCTCGGCAAAACCATTGCAGAAGTCAAGCGAGCTTCGATTCTTGTTGAACAACCTGTTCCGGCAACAACGCTTCCGTCTGTGACTATAACGAGTTCTTTCGTGTCTGCTATTGCGAAGATTGTTGCGACGGACTCAGCGCACGATATCGCAATTCTTGCCGCCCCAGATATTATGACCGCACAAATGATGACTGACATTCGGGGTGTCAGGAAGGACATTGCCACTAAGGTCGTGCCCGCCAGACTGGTGGACTTCACCATTAGAGACGGAGAGCCCGTTTTCGTTTCGGGGTATCCGTTGGAAATGCCGGTGCTTATAACCAACTCGGGGTTTGTAGCGTCCTCAGCCCCAATTACCACTGATCCTGTCGACCGAAGTTTATTAGATACTTACTGGCTTGATATTTAAGCCAATCACGGCAACAGCGGTGGGCCGGTCTTTTCTCTGCAAACGGGTTATGTAATTGCCATTCAAGTCGGTGTTGTCCTAACTGCGGTCGAATATTTAGACCCTCCGAACGAGAAAGTAGTTCTTCAAGTTACTGATCCTCAGGGCAAGGTTGCGTCGAAAATGATCGGCTACAACGCTGGCATCGCAAAAGTCGTACCTGCCAAATACATTGAGAATCTACTGATAAAAAATGGGATTTTGTTCTAGAAAGACTTCAGGTTCGAACTTCGTATGCGTAAATCTATTTGCAAATGCCATTTCTGCCGACTGTCCGTCGTCAACTGAATAAGGCCAATTGTCTCTGTGGCAGCACCCGCTGGATGCTGGTCATGTACCACAGAGGGTTCTTTCAGTTTTCGATCCCCGCACGAGCCCGATACTTTCCCTCCTGGAAAGATCCACCAGGTACCCACTTGAGACCGTCCGCTTAGTTTCTCAGTCCAAGGACCGATCAGAGTTTGTGATTCGACCCGCCGTCAGATCTCCGGAGGATTTCCTTATCGAAAGCGACTAACCCGCCACTTATGGTGAAATCTGCACCGTGCAGCCATGTTTTCAACAAGCTTGCGAGTAGTATCCTGCCGCCACACTCAAATCGGGCATCCATGCCTCCACTGAGCTAAAATTTCCATTTGTTTTCACCCTCCACGTGAGGCCAAAACTTCTCTCGGATACCAGCCCCAGATCGGGCCTATGACTCCAACCCGCTGCGGGAGCGGCTGCACGACCTAATTGCTGCATACCAGAATCCAGAGCGGCCGCCACGGAAGGCACCCACTGTTTATACGACAGCTCAGCATGGGGACGAGCGTTATCAGATTCTCACCAAACGAGTGAAGGCCCACTTTCTGCCGTTGAAAAAGGAGCCAGACTTGCGAGAGAAGCTAGAGACTTTCTTTCGGGGAGTCGTTCAAGAGCTGCTTCCGAATGCAACCGTTGAAGTGAGGGAACAATGAAAGACTCAAATATAGCTTGGTGCCACAATACATTTAATCCTTGGCGGGGTTGCTCCGGGGAGCGATGCCAACTTGCCAAACTCGGTCTCTGCTACGCCGATACGATGGAAACTGCACGAGGACGGGACTTCGAAGAGCTCATTCTGACCTCGCCCGGCTACTGGGAACAACCCTGGCAATGGGAAGCCGAAGCAGCCGCAAAGGGCGTTGCTTTCCGGATCTCAAGTAGTCCTTGTGGTCCAACACTATCAGGCGTTGGCGTGGACGGCAGAGATATCCGCAATGAAGGGACTGATTCCGGCGGCGAGAAGTAGACCACACGGGCATCCTCGTTCATCGTAAGTCGCAATCACTTTGTGAAACCTATTTTCGGTCTAACTTCATCGGGCCAAAGCCGATCATGCCATTCGACGCAGTATGCAACGTCCTCAAAGTGAAGATGCAGGTTTGCCCAGTCGAGCTTCGGATGCACTGCTTCGGCGTCACCGAGGTCGGTGCGATTACGGATTTCATTGAGCCGGTGTTTCAACTCCTCAATCTCTTTGGGTTCCAATGCCCGCAAATCCCAAATCCTCGCACACATTGTTCGGGTCTCTCGCTCGAAGGCGGTGATTGAGTGGAGGTGATGACGGGTGCCGTCCCTGAGGACAAGCTCAACGCAGAACGGCGGAATTAGACCGCCCTGACACATAGCTTCGAGCCATCCCACAACCCAATCGACTGCCATTGGTTTTCTCCTATTGAGAATGCTATTCACTCGGGATCAGGGAAAACTCCTGCCACCCTGCTCCCGGCGTTGGACAGCCGCCTTCGGGCATCGGAGCATTCTGAGACCTGCCTTCGAGTCTTGTGGAGGTCACGGAGGTTATGATTTCCTGAGTTACCCAAGAGCACGACCTCGAATCCAGACTCTGTAAGCTAGTGGCAGAGATAAAGTGATTACACTTTCCCAACCATTCCGACCCGCTTCTTTTAGTTTCGCAGTGAGTTTCGCTTTTTCCAAAAGCAAACCCAAGAGTCTTTCGATCTTTCTTTTCCTCGTAAATATAATTGCCGTCAGTTCGGATTTCAGTCGCTTCTCCGGTCATTGTGTTCTTCCAAAACCTCGGAAGGTTGTCTGGAATTCCGACTACTTTGCTCTTCGAGCTTTCGTCGTCAATGATCTTTCTTTTTGGGAGTGAAGCGATGGGTACTGCATTGGGCGTCTGTAGCATCGGTTTGGCGTAGTTGATTGGAATCGCAAAGTTGAGGTTTTGCCCTGATTCCAGTGAAGAGACCACCACTCCGATAACCTCTCCTAGCTCATTGAAGACCGGGCCTCCACTACTTCCCTCTGAGATTGGGGCACTGATCTGAAACAGCTTTCTGCCATCGAGTTCCCGTATTCCGCTAATCAGACCGTTTGAGACCGTTTGTTCAAGCCCCTCAGGATTACTCACCACCACAATCGGCTCACCGACACCCACGTTGTCGGAGTCTCCAAGGCTGAGGCTTCGAACCGTGTGCGTTTGCAGATCTACGTTCAATGCAACAAGATCGTTGTCTAAATCAAATCCTCGGGCCGTCTTCGCCCAAAAGACATCACTCTTTCTTGGTAGCTTCACGCCGACGAGCTCCGCATTTTCGACGACGTGAAAATTTGTAAGAAGTAACCCCGAGCTTCGCACAAAGAACCCGCTCCCCAATTTGAGCGTTTTGTCAGCCCCCGCAATGATGACCACGACCGCTCTCCGGCTCTCTTCGAGGATTTGAGATGGGGTCTTATGTACGACAGCGCTCTGACGTGCAGTTCGCTGCTGTAAAGAAGCATTTGGGGGTGTCTGCTGAGCCAGGAGGACGACCGCTGAAAGCACGAGCTGTGCTACTACACCGGTACGACGACAGGATACATTCATAGAAGCGTCCTTCTTCCGGAATCGCATGAGCTTCGCTGCATGGGGCAGGTCTCCAAATCCAGCCCTGACCAGACCGGTTCTTTGTAGCAGATGGAATGTTAGTGTAACGCCTCTTTGGACAATTGTCCGTAGTCGCCGCCGGGGGGCCGCAGTTTCAGAAACGCTCGTTGAAACCCGAAAGCCTGTCAGGAAGAATTTACTCGTAGTTCGTCTCTGCCCACTTGGAAGCATAGTCCAGCAAGCTCCGGGGAGACGTTTGCCCTTCCGAACTGGCGAATTCGTGCATTTCGGCGAAGCCAAGTCGCATAGCCCGCATGAAATCGGGGTGATCACGTTGTGTGGCTTGCTGACTACAGAAAGCAGCAATGGACGTGCCGTTATTGGGCCACGCACCAGCGACGGCACGCTCTTACGCATCAGGCGGCCTTTAGGTAAATCAACGACACTTTCTCCGAGCCGCCGAACTGATTTTTCCTTAACGGCTGTGCAGCGTTAGCCGAACCGGGGCCCGTGGTTCGCTCGACAAGCCTCCTACAGGAGCATCCGGCCATACCAACAAACCGGATGCGGGAGAGGGGTTTCTCTCTCTTGGGGATTCCGATAACGGGAGGGTGCCCGGAAGAGAGGGGTCCAGGGGAGAGAAACCGTGGCGGGGGCGGTCGAGTGCACAGCCACTCTATTGATTCGTCCTCGAAGTCGTCAGTGTTTTACAACGCCGGAAGAATTCGTGTCAAGAAATCGCAGACCTGGCGATAATGGTGTACTGAGCACCTTCCAGCGGTGTTTTCAAGAGGCTTGCACGTAGTATTCCGTCGTCATGCTCAAATTGAGTTGTCTCTGCTCGGCTAACTACTCCCCGGTTTTCTCCACCACCTCCGAGGAAAAGCTGGCGACCCCCACAACTTCAGTTGGTTCCCATGCCCGTAAGCGAAATAGTCTGAGGACTGTTCGATGCATTATCCGTAAATGTCAGACTTCCAGTTGTAGTCCCAGAACTTTGGGGCGTAAACGTTACAGAGACGTTGCAGTGTGTTGCGGGCTGTACGCCCTTTGAACAGTGATTTATGGTGATGACGAAGTCCTCGCTGACTGAAATATTGGACACTGTTAGTTCAGAATTGCCAATATTCTTAAGACTTACCAGATGTGGGGGACTTGTTTGACCCACTACTTCTTGACCGAAGTCCAGAGTTGTCGGGGCAACTATGCCGTACGGCCCCTGTGTTTCTACCGTTTGTTTCACCGCCTTTGAGCTCTTCGCCCGATAGTTCTTGTCGCCAGAATACGTAGCGACTATCGAGAACGTTCCCGTGCTCGTGAATGTTGTCGTGAAGGTAGCCTGTCCGTCGGCCAACGGCACCGTGCCGAGAACCGTTGCGCCTCGTTTGAAAGTCACGGACCCAGTTGGCGTGGCCGGGATGCCCCATGCCACCGCTGTGTAAGTCACCGGCTGGTTAATCAAAATAGGATTCTGGCTAGAGGCGATTGTCACGGTGGCTCCAGGCCGGACTGGCGTTTGTAGTAGGATAGAAACTGAATTATTGTCCGGATTTGTTATAGCGAGGTCGAGGCGACCGTCCCCATTGAAATCTCCGATGGCAACTCCTCCGTAAGATCCCATTGCTTGGACCCATCCGGTCCGGAACGTACCGTCCCCGTTGCCTAGTAGTATTGAACTTCCGCAAACCAAGTCGAGTATTCCGTCCCCGTTGAAGTCGGCCATAGCGTTCGGGCCGCAAGGTAGTGTCGGCCCCTGGGTGAATGTCCCGTCTCCATTTCCAAGAAGTATGAGGTCGCCTACGACCAGGTCCAGAATGCCATCCCTGTTGAAATCCAGGGTGATGGAGGAGCCTCCCACCAAGGTTTGCGGCGCAAGTGAAGTGAACCCTGGGCCATTACCCAAAAGGACATTTCCGTTATCAGTGACTAAATCGAGTTTTCCGTCATCATTAAAGTCGCCGGTAAGTGGAAGCGTGAACTCTCCTTGGGAAAGGGATGCCACACTTCCGCAACCACCGACCAATACCTCTCCTGACTCTGTCAAAACTGCGTAGGCCAATCCCAAATTACCCGTGCCTCCAAAATCTCCAGCGACCATTGGCTCTTCGATCGTATCTGGTGGAGTGCTATAGCACTCAAAGTTCGAGGGGCTTGAGAACGTTCCATCTCCGTTACCGAAGTAGAATACGGGTTGCCATGCTGTCGGGAAAAGATTCACCGAACCAACTACGTCCGTTATGCCGTCTCTATTGAAGTCCCCGACCACAATTTGCGAACCCATTGTGGGCGCCAAAGAATTAAAAACGCACAGCGTCGACTTATTGAAAAACGTCCCGTCGCCGCTCCCCAAGAGAATCGAAACGGTTCCGAGACCGTTCTTGGAATAGCACGTTGGTTCGGGTTGGCGACTGTTTAAGACCGCCAAGTCAGGCATCCCGTCATTGTTGAAGTCCGCCACAACAACTTCACTGACACCGAAGTCGGTCCCCATGGGGATCGTCGAGGTGGTGAAGGCAAGTGATGACGTAGGGTTCGTAATAGTGAAGAAAACTGGATTCGACGCTCCTCCGCCGGGGGCGGGACTGGCGACGGCTACGGAAGCGGTAGTGGCGGAGGCAAGATCGGAGCCCGGCACCTCGGCTTGCAGTTGACGAAAACTCACGAATGTTGTGCTCAGGGGAGTTCCATTCCAGGTCACCGCCGAGGTCGGAACGAACCCAGCACCGTACACCGTCAACATTAGCCCCGGCGTACCCGGCGCAACACTCATTGGTACCAGCGGCTGATTGACGAAAGGAACAGGATTCGATTGGGACAACAAGAATGTTGTGGTCAAACACAGGGAAAAGCAGACGAAAAATGCGTTCCTCATAAGGTACTCCCGTAGAACCGGGGTAGCGTGTAGAAAATGCCTTGGCTCGGCTGCCGAATAGGGGAAGGGATTTCACCGCAATCGAAAGCAGGAGAATTATCCTCCCGATGCAGGCCAGCAGTCAATAACCTACCCACGGAAGTGTGACGGTCGTGAAATAAGCCGTCAGTGATCGAAATCACCGCTGTTTATCTTGCAATTTGGCGGTGTTCCTATTGGTCAATGGTATCTAAAACTTGCCTTGATTCCCCCTTGGTTTTGCAACCTTCAGGCGAGGCCCAACTCCTGCCTGGATGCCAACACCACCGTTTGCTAAAAGGTAATACTCTGTGGGCTATTCGATGCGGTATCCGTAAAGGTCATTGTCCCATTGCCGGAATAGTAGACATTGCAGTGGGTCAATGGTTTGACTCCGTTCTGGCACTCGTTCTCAGTAATAGTAAGACCTTCAGTGGTTGAGATGTCAGTGACTATGAACTCTGACTGTCCAAGATTTGTCAGTGCTATCGAAGGCGGTGTCCTATCGAACCCTTTGAACCACGACAAGAAACCATACGGGTTTACAGTGGTAATCAATTGTTTCAGCAGTTTTGAGGAGCTACCTTTGAAGGAGGGCAGCGGATAAGTCTGGGAATAACCGGAGTAGCTTGCCTGGAAGTCAAAAATGCCCACCGGTAGTTCCGAAACAGCGAAACAGCCGCCCTCTTGCGGTGTTACTATGCCGTCTGCGGGGGAATCGCTCAACCCCACAGTTCCGCCGTCTGGTTGATTGTGACGGTTCTTGCTGTCTACAGACGCACAGAACGTAACAATTTGACCCTCCATTGACGGGCCTTGCGATGCCGTGATCGTGGTTGTCGTACCAATCAACCACCGACGACTCCCCCATTCATGTGGCAGAGTTACACTGTTACAGAACACAGTGCAAGTAGGATTAGTCGTGTTATTGCCCACGGAATAAGTGCCTACGACGGTGCCAGTTTTGGCCAACAGCTTGGTGACGGTGTTGCTACCATAGTTTGTCACCCAAATGTGGCTCCCATCGAAGGCCAACTCGTTCCGATTGTTTCCAACGGTGTAGGTGCCCACCACGGCCCCGCTGCTAGCCAATAGCTTGGTCACGGTATTGCCCTCGTTGTTTACTATCCAGATGTTGCACCCGTCGAAGGCCACCCCGAGCGGAGCAGTCCCAACAGAGTAAGTCTGGCTGTACCACCGCAAGAGAGCGGCATTCGTGGCAGTCATTGTCCCCTCACCAGCACACCTGGCGGATTTAGAATCGCCGATACGCACACTCTGTGGTGAAGCGGTGGACAACAAACTTATGATGGAGAACAACATTACCGCCAACTGCGCCTTCACGTTCTTCATGACACGCTCCAGATTGTTCTTAATCGAATCGCTTAAGAATGCCGACGCATCTTCTTAGGGTGCTAACTCGTATACAGTGCCGTAGCCCAGTCCTCCGCAGCCTGAACCAGTTCCTGTGCCATCACTACCGCCGCACGAGGTTGTACCGTACAGGTTCCCGAGAGAATCAAAGATCAGATTACCAAATGGATTAGCCGCATCTGGCGACCCTTCGAACGAATATGACACTGACTCGTTCCACGTGCCATCGGTGCCTGGTGTCAGTTTAAAGATCGATCCCCCACCATAAGTACCCCACGAATAGATCGTGCCATATAAGTTACCAGCCTTATCGAAGATCATGTAACCACCACCGTTCTTGGCAAACAATATGTTCTCTTTCCACTTGCCGCTAGTCTGTGGTACGAGTTGGAAGACGACGCCCTGATCATACGGTCCGCCTTCGATGGTCGTTCCATACAAGTTCCCTGCTGCGTCAAAGAGAAGGTTGCCGAACGAGGGCTCGTATCCGTTCTTCCCATTGAAGTTGAGCAGTATTTTCTCAGTCCACTTGCCATTTGCCCGTGGCGAGAGTTGGTAGACGATGCCTATATTGTGAGAGCCACCAAATGCTGTCGTGCCATAGAGGCTCCCATCCGTCCCGAAGATCATGCCACGGCTATCGACTCCGTCATGCCCTTTACCAAAGTTGTGCAGTATCTTCTCAGTCCAAGTGCCATTGGTGCTCGGTGTCAACTCGAACACCGTGCCGCTATTGTAAGGCCCGCCCCATTGGGTGCCACCATATAGGTCCCCGTCTGCATCGAGGAGCAGGCTGTTCCACGGTTGCCAACCGTCAGTCATGTTGAAACTGTGCAGCACTTTTTCGTTCCATCCTCCGCTGCCGTTCGGTGAAAGTTCAAATACAGTGCCGAGCCCATTGGTGCCTCCGTTGGCGGTTGTTCCGTACAAGTTCCCTGCTCCATCGAAGATAACGCCAATCCGTGGCTGGACTCCGTCCTCGCCGTTGAAGTCGAAGCTGTGCAGCACTGTCTCGGTCCAGACGCCATTGGTCCCTGGCGAGAGCTCAAAGACGGTACCACAGCCGTCGCCACCGCAATCCGTGCCATCGGTGCCGCCTGCAACGGTTGTGCCGTATAGGTTCCCAGCCTTGTCGAATATCACGCCGCCGTTAGGGACGGAGCCATCGGGCGTACTGGTGAAGCTGTACAGCACAGTCTCTTGAGCCGCCGCTGTGCCCGTGCCGTAGAGCGAAATAGTCTGTGGGCTGTTTGATGCATTATCAGCAAATGCCAAACCTCCCGTTTCCATCCCAGGCCCTTGGGGAGCGAACGTGACAGAGATGTTGCAGTGAGTTCCCGGTTTCACGCCATTGCCGCAGTGATTTGTGGTAATTGCGAAACCTGTACTGATCGAAATGTTGGACACCGTGAGTTCCGAATCTCCAGTGTTCTTGAGGCTTAGCAGTTGCGGTGCACTTGTTTGGCCTACCACCACTTGCCCGAAATTCAGCGACGTAGGGGACACCACGCCATAGGGGCCGCTTTGTGCGTGCGCTGGACGAGCGCCAATCAGCAGAGACAAAAGCATAGCTAGTGTCAGAATTGCAAAGGTCATTGCTCCAAGAATCCAACTCCGATGTTGCATTGGGTTGTTCATAAGCTCCTCATTATCCTATTGAAACGACCAGATAAATGTCGGGCCATTATGGTCCAGTTTGCAGTGTTCCCACTTGAATAATTGAGAGCGAAGCCCCTGTCACATTTATTACTTGGGAGCCCACCTCATCACTACAGAGGAGGGAGGCTGTAGCAGGAATGCCCTCGTTCGTCAGAATAACTGCGCCCGTTGCTGTGAGATTCATATACGACGCCGTGCCAGGCTGCAAAGTTGTAATCGATGAAAGCAGGTTGGTACTTCCCACTTGAATGAAGCAACTAGCCCATGGATACCCCCCAGGAGTTGCCTGAAGGGAGGCGTTGGCAATGAACATGTAGTTGCCCGGTTGGCTTAGCTGGGGCGCTGGTTTAATGATGGAAGTGGGAGTTGTTGTCAACGAGCCCAAGCTGCTGCCGCCATACCAGACTCCGCCGGAAATGGCAGGTACGGCGACATAGGCGAACGCTGATGCCTTGCCTGCTTTCACTGTCAACCTGTAGCTCCCAACCGCTGGGACGGGATTCACAGTGGCGACGATCTGTGTGGGCGTGCTGCTGACTACTGTCAGATCTTGACCGTTGAGCGTCACCGAAATCGATCCCGTGAATCCGACGCCACTGATTGTGAGTTGATCCCCTGAAACGGTAGCGCTGTTGATGGTCACTGCGTAGGCCGTACAGCACAGAGTGAAAAGTACAATTGCGAACGCTACGAGAAGTCGTTGGATCTTCATAACGTGTCCCTTCTGGAGCTGATTCTCATTGAATCTTTGTAACAATGAAACGTGCAACAGGTTGAGGATTTGGTGGATGGCCTCCGAAGGTATTGTTCTCCTGATGCTGGCAAGCAGTCAACAGCTTCCCACGGAAGTGTGAACGGTCATGTAATAAGCCGTCAGTGATCTAGATCACCGCTGTTCATGTTGCGATTTGTGCGGCGTCCCTATCAGCCAGCGGAATCTAGAATTTGCCTGAATTCCTCCGTTGTTTTCAACCTTCATGCGAGGCCCGATCTCTTCCTGGATACCAACACCAGGTGTATGGAGTAGGGCTATTTCATTCTTCTAGGTAAGAGCCCACCGGGGGTCAATCCTGGAGCCCGTCTTCACTCCCAAATTCAAATCACAAGGAGCAACATCATGTCTGAAATCACTCAGTCAACCCGAACTCCTGCCTCAATAGAGACCGGGATTCTCAACCGCAAGTGGAAGTTGATTCGCTTCTACTTTGCGAAACGTGCATTCGAGTCGAAGCTCGAAGGCATTCTCAGAGCCGCCATTGGCCACGAAGGAAACTCGTTGCCACCGGGCAATTCCCAATATCAACTGCTCAGCACTGAAGCGAACTTGCTCTGCATAAAGTTCGCAGACCGCTGGGAA
>Ga0182014_10002632_pt1 | contig 22364 bp, 19 predicted proteins | sample 612S2DmetaG_FD_120489 | JGI IMG/M metagenome (GOLD analysis project Ga0182014, IMG submission 120489) | Permafrost microbial communities from Stordalen Mire, Sweden - 612S2D metaG | ecosystem: Environmental > Terrestrial > Soil > Wetlands > Permafrost | place: Sweden: Stordalen | collected...
AATTCTAGCATGCCCTCTCGTATGTCGAAAGCATAGCACGGGCGGGGCGCACCGTCGCGAGGGCTCATTCGTGCCGGGGCGCCCGGCAAGGGTCGACGCGCGTCGCCCAGCCGGAAACAGCGTAGAATGATAGCGTCATGACCAGACAGGTGGAAGCGGTTTACGAGAATGGAGTGTTCCGGCCCTTGGAGCCGGTGTTGCTGGAGGAGCGGCAGCGCGTCACAGTGGTGATTACCGACGGTCCGACGGTACCGGGGCGGAGTTATCCAGATGTCTCCTACATGGAGGCGGTCAGGCGCGAGGTTGAAGCCATGGGCCGCGTTCCCAGCCGCGAGGAAATCCTAGAGATCACCGCGAAGGATCCGGCTTCCTGGTCAGACGCCATCATCGCGGAGCGCGAGGAACGTTTCTGAAGTGGCGGCCTATTTCTTCGATTCGAGCGCGTTGGCGAAGCTCTACCATTCCGAGCCCGGTACGGCAAGGGTGGCGTCGATTTTTCACGAACCGGGACGCCGGATTCTTATTTCCCGGCTGACTGTTCTGGAAATGCGGTAGTGGGTCAATTTGAAATGTCTGCGCCTTGACGCCCGGCTCTCAGATGTGCCGATACTTGGGTATGCCTGAGCAGTCAAAGAAGCGCAATCCGCGTCCCCGCGATTTTAATGCGCGGGCTTTCGAGATCATGCAGGAGGCCACCGGCCAGGCCCCCAAGTACGATCCCAACGCACCGGACGTGACCAAGAACCCTCACGCCGTGGCGCTGGGGCGGCTCGGTGGACTGAAGGGCGGCGTGGCCAGGGCGGCGAAGCTGAGCCCGAAGAAGCGGTCAGCTATTGCGGCGAAGGCTGCGGAAGCGCGGTGGGGGAAAGGTCCCCAACAGCGTGCCTAACAAACCGAAGCGGAAGCGCCAGTCATCGAAGGGCGAAGTCTATCCCCCAGGGGCGACGCCCATCTCCGAAGAATACTTCGAAGGCATGATGAAGCTCGTGCTGAACTGGATTGTTGATTGCGAAATGGAAAACGCAGCGTTGCGGGAGGCCCTACAGCGTAATGGCGGCGTCACTTACGCTCAGGTCCAAACGCAAAGGCAGGAGCTTGAGCAGGCGCCGGAAATCCTCGAGATGCGACGATTCATCAACGAGGGTGAGACCGCAAGGCTCTTCGCGCTTTTAGAAAAGTTTCAAGGACCGATACAATAGCTTGGCTAGGTTCGGTCGCAATGTTTGATCGTGACGGCACGGCGCCCTTGCTAGGCGTTTGTTCCTTAGTGTTTTTTGGCATTTTATCCTCACTAAATTCTTGCTTTCTATGCTTGATCGGTCCAGAATAGATATATGAACCGGCTCGATCCTGCCAAGCGTGTCCAGGTGGTTACGGCCCTCGTCGAAGGTTGCTCGATTCGCTCCACCGTCCGCATGACTGGCGTTGCCAAGAACACTATCGTGAAGCTCCTTGTGGAACTCGGCGCGGCCTGTTCCGACTATCTGAACACGGCCCTCGTCAACCTTCCAGCCACGCGCGTACAGTGCGATGAAATCTGGTCGTTCGTGGGCGCCAAAGACAAGAATATCCCGGCCCGGCGGAAAGGGGAAGAGGGCATCGGCAGCGCATGGACCTGGGTGGCTATCGATGCCGATTCCAAACTGATCTGTTCGTGGCTGGTCGGCAAGCGCGATCCGGGATGCGCCACGCAGTTTATTCAGGATCTCGCGGGACGCTTGGCGAACCGGGTTCAACTGACGACGGACGGCCTCCGGCTCTACTTGACGGCGGTTGTAGACGGCTTCGGATCGAACATCGATTACGCCATGCTGGTGAAGATCTACGGCAACGATCCCGAGGCTGAGAAGCGGTACAGCCCGGCGGTCTGCACGGGCTGCACGAAACAAACCAAGGTCGGCGATCCCGACCCAGCGTTTATCTCAACCAGTTATATCGAGAGACAAAATCTGACCATGCGGATGGGGATGCGGCGGTTCACCCGGCTCACAAATGCGTTCTCGAAGAAGATCCAGAACCATGCCGCGTCCGTGGCCCTGTACGCCATGCACTACAACTTCGTTCGGATTCACCAGACATTGAGAATCACGCCTGCGATGGCTGCGGGAATCACAGGGCGGCTCTGGTCTATTCACGACATCATTCGGTTGGTGGAGCGGAACGAAGCCGAACGCGCGGCATGACTCGCCCCCCGGTGGAAGGATTTAATCTTGGTAGGGAGCGGAGGACATCCCTTGTGCTCGGATTCCAGGACAGCATAATCTAAAGACGGCCGCCTAGTTCCGGCCTCATGAACCGGGACGAAAGCGGGAATCCTTGACCTGTTGGCGGCCATTTACTTCAGGGAATCGCTACAAGGAGCGATGCCGTGAAAAAGATTGGACTGGTATCGGCGAAACTGAAGTTCGCCAGGGCTGCGAAACACCTCAAAAGTATCCAGCGTTGCATTGCCAAATATTCGGCCAGTCGTCCGTATACAATCGCCAAGACGAAGAGCAAAAAAACAGTTAAGGTGGTCGTTCTGCGGCAGCCGCCCCCCCAAATCGCAATCCTCGCCGGAGAAATGCTCTACCAGATAAGATCCGCCCTCGATCACCTGGCGTTCGATCTCGTCAAGAGTAATTGGGGAAACGCCCCGCTCCCCATTCGGTGGGACAAGCGTTGCGAATTCCCGCTTTTTGTTGAAGTCCCCACCAAGGGAGAGCCGCCCGTCCCTTATGACACCCCGCTCCCGAAGAGTGTACTCGCCAAAAATCTTCCGGGGATCTCCCAGCAGGCGTTTGCATTCATCGAGGCCGTGCAGCCGCACTACGGGACGGGTGCCATCAATAATGCCCTGCGCTACCTCGCTCAACTCTCGAATATCGACAAACACAGATACCTGAACGTCGTGGTCGCACGCGTTCTTAAGAAGGATACTGTTCGATTTGCCAGTGGCCTTCGCACGACGGGCTTTGAGGCATTCAACCACGGCACAGAACTTCCAGCGTTTACGACGGGGTGGACCGAATCCGACCGCGCCGTGTATGTGAATCGCCGCTTCCATATGCGCGTATGCTTCGGTGAAAGCGAAGTTCTGGGAGAGGCGACCGCTCTCGCGGTGGATCGCCTTTTGCAGCTCATTCTGGAGCAAATTCAGACGGTTATCATCCCGGCATTCGAAGAACTGCTTTAGGAAGGTTACGTATTCTTGGCTCGGACGAGGGGTTGGGCGCACGGCGTGGAATCAACCTGTCCTATCGTCTCTCTTGGCGGCCATCTATCAGCGACACTGGTAAGGCACAAAAGTCAAATTGCCGGCGCGCCCCGTGTGCTTGAACGGCCACGCATGGTACGATCAGCCATGAGTAAGCCTAACCTCGTCGTGCTTCTGATCGCCGCCCTGATCCTGATCGCAGTCCTGGGCGCTCAAACCAAACAGCCACCACCGTCAAGCCAGATCGGGCGCTACCAACTTTTCTCGGGTGAGCACGATATGGGGCTTGAGGGCGGCATGTCCACGGAGAAATCCATTTTGCGTATCGACACCGTAACCGGGAACACCGATGAGTGGGTAGTGGGCCGCACGAAAGAACATGGCACCGTGGACACGTGGATGCCCGTGGGTAAAATGCCTCCCGGCTCGATTCCATGGAAAGCGAAGTAAAAGTCGGGCCGGCGTCCCCTGCAAATCTGTCTAAACTAGGGATGTGTGCCATGCATAAACAATTCGTGGTTTCACTTGCCGATCTTCGATACGTCCGTATCGAGTGCCCCCAGTGCAAAACGAAGGTGATCCTCGATATGCAGGAGAAATCGGCAACCGCCGAAAAGAACAACTTCTTCGCGCCGAAGGAATGCCCCGGCTGCCGGAACGATTACGACTCGGCCATCCGCGACGGCGTGGACGCTCTCCAGCGGGTGTATAAGCCTCTGTTGGGCATCGCGGCGAGCGTCACATTCGTCGGCGAAGAAACTGACATGCCGACGCACCCCTGATCGAAAAAGTTGCGATAATCTAACTGGCCGCCTAGCTCCGGTCTTGCTAACTGGGGTGAAGCGTGGGAACCTTGACCTGCCGGCGGCCAGCTTCATCCTCAAGGAAGTTCGCTACAAGGAGCGAGCGGCATGGGCATCGAAAGCGCCCTGGGGGCGATTAAGGCCGTGGCCGGAGTCATTTCTTCAGTTCTTCGGCGCTTTAGCCGGACCCTCGCCGATCCGGGAATCCGCATAGCCTACGAACGGGCGGAACCGAGTGGCGAAACGATCACGCTGTCGATCCTGCACTATGAGATCACAAAAATAATCGTCGAGCCCGGCGCCGAAGTTCGGCTTGCGATAGATCCACCCGAGATTCCATCGCTGCTGCCGGGGCAATCCGTGCGCTGCTCGATCTACGTGGAGGAAGGACCGCCCGAGAAGGTCTCCGTAACCACGCTCGTTCACTTCCTTGGAAAAAGAAGCAGCGCCAGGATGAGGGTCTGCTTCAGGTTCACGGACCCTAGGGGCCAACGGCTGCACATTCCGTTCTTTGCGGAAAAGGTCGGCGCTCACCACGAGGTTCACTGGACTCCAGGCAAGGTAGCGAGGGCGTCCCCGGACTGGTAGGAATCAACACGCCTCCACCCCGAAAGTCAAGGACCGGAAAAGTCAAATTGACCCACTACCGGAAATGCATTCGATGTTCGCAATCAAGGTCAGAACCGGGGTTCTCACCTCCGCGGAAGCGCACACACTGAGAGGGCACTTCCGGGCGGACCTGGTATCCAAGGGCTTCCAGGTCTTCGCCATAACCGACCTGCACTACGGCCATGCCGAGCGTCTCGTGCTTCAGTACGCTTTCCGGCACCGGCTCCGGTCCCTCGATGCACTCCAATTGGCCGTCGCTTTGGACCTGAAAGATCAGGCCATAACGGAACAGATTGTCGCTGCTGACATGACGGTTTGTGAGATTGCGGCGGCTGAGGGACTGTCGGTCATCGATCCGCAGATCCCATAGCCGCTTTTCCAAGCAGCCCCCCTCAGCCCACCCGTTCCCGCGCGGGATGGTACCTTGGAAGATTCATGGTTGTAGACCGGCAAGAACTGATCGCGCGGATCACGCGGGAGGTGGTCGCGCGCCTGTCCGAGGAGCCGTCCGGCGCGGCTCGGCTGGCGCCCGGCGACGGCGTCTTTGCCACCGTGGATGAAGCCGTGGCCGCCGCCGGCGCGGCCCAAAAGCGGGTCGCCGCCATGAGCCTCGCGGACCGCGGGCGCATGTGCGACATCGTCCGGCGCGTCTGCGCCGACAACGCCCCCGAACTGGCGCGCATCGAGCTGGCCGAAACCACGCTGGGCCGCGTCGATCACAAAATCGTCAAGCTGCGGAACATCCGCTACATACTGGGGACGGAAGCCATGACCAGCCAAGCCATGAGCGACTCGACCGGCCTGTGCGTGATCGAGCACGCTCCCTGGGGCGTCATCGGCATGGTGCTGCCGGCCACCCACTGCGTACCGACCCTGGCCAGCAACGCCATCAATATCCTGGCCGCGGGCAACACCGCCGTTTTCAGCCCGCATCCGGCCGGCGCCAAAGTCACCGCCCTCGGGCTGCAGATGTTCAACCGCGAAATCGAGCGCGAACTGGGCGTGGCCAATGTGCTGACCACCATGGCCGAACCCACTACCCAGGCCGCGGAGGAGATTTTCGCCCACCCCGGCGTCGCCCTGCTGTGCGTCACCGGCGGCGCGGGGCTGGTGAAAGCCGCCAGCCGCTTCGGCAAGCGGGTGATCGCCGCCGGCCCCGGCAATCCGCCGGTGGTGGTGGATGAGACGGCCGATCTCGACCTCGCCGCCCGCTCCATCATCCTCGGCGCAGGCTTCGACAACAATATTCTCTGTATCGCCGAAAAGGAAATCTTCGTGGTGGAGCGCGTGGCCGATGCCTTCATCGACGCCATGCGCCGCGCCGGCGCCCTGGAGCTCGATCGCGGCGCCATCGACCGCCTCACTCAGGCGGCTTTCCGCTTCGACCCCGACGGCACCCCTCACGTCAACAAGGAATATGTCGGCAAAGATACCGCCGTGCTGGCCCGCGCCGCCGGGATTTCCCTGCTGTCCGCAACCGACCTGTTGTTCGGCGAAACTGAAGAAAGCCACCCCTTCGTGCAGGAAGAACAGATGATGCCCTTCGTGCCGGTGGTGCGCTTTGCCGGCGTGGATGCCGCCATCGCCGCCTCCGTCAAAGCCGAGCATGGCTACCGGCACACCGCCATCATTCATTCCCGCAACGTGGAGAACGTCACCAAAATGGGCCGCGCCATGAATTGCACGTTGTTCGTGCAGAACGCCCCGAGCTATGGTTCGCTCGGCATCGGCAGCCCCGGCTACTCGAGCCATAGCATCGCCACGCCCACCGGCGAAGGAGTCACCACCCCGCTCACTTTCACCCGCGAGCGGCGCCTGGTGGTGGGCGGCGGGGCATTGCGGATAGTGTAATTAGGATATTGGAACAAATGAAGGTAACCGACCTCTCGCATCTCAAAGTCGTCACGCTCTCAGACATCGACGCCGCCGTGCGCGACTCCGCCACTGAAATCCGCATCGCCCCCGGCGCCGTCCTCACCCCGTCCGCCAGGGAAGCTCTGGCCGAGAGGAAACTTGCGGCCAGTAGCGCCTCGCCCGTCCCGGAGGGAGCCGCAACCGGCGTCGATCCGGCGCGCCTGGCCCTATTCAATTCGCCGGAAGCCGAAGCTGTCAAGGAAGAGATCTGCGCTGTGGGCAGAAAGCTCTGGATGCGCCAGTTCGTGGATGGCAACGGCGGTAACATTTCCTATCGCCTCGGCCCCAACGAGGTGATCTGCACCCCCACCCTGATCAGCAAGTACGACCTCCGCCCCCAGGATATGTGTCTGGTCGACCTGGAGGGGAATCAACTGGCCGGCGGCAAACCGCGCACCAGCGAAATTCTGATGCACATGGAGATTTACAAGGAAGTGCCGGAGGCCAAATCGGTGGTGCACTGCCATCCACCCCACGCCACCGCCTACGCCATCACGGGCAAAGTGCCGCCCACTTGCATCATTCCGGAATTCGACGTGTTTATCGGCAAGATCGCGGTTTCCCCCTACGAGACGCCCGGCACGCCGGCATTCGCCCGCACCGTGATCCCGTTCGTCAAGACGCACAACACCATCCTGCTGTCGAACCACGGCATCGTCTGCTGGGGCGATACAGTCACCCACGCCGAATGGTACGTCGAAGTCACCGACACGTACTGCTGGACGCTGATGCTGGCCGCGCAGCTCGGCACGCCCATCACCCACTTCGCCGGCGAGAAGGCCGCCGACCTGCTGGCCATCAAGAGGAAACTCGGCCTTCCCGACCCCCGCCTCGACAGCCCCTCATGCGATATCTGCGACCTGCCCACCAAGCCGGGCCAGATCGCCATTGCTCCCGGCGGAAGCGCTCCCGTTGCTGCTGCCGCCAGCGCCGATCTGACGCCGGAGGAGATCGACGCCCTGGTCAAGGCCGTCACCGAGGAAGTGGCAAATAAGCTGAAATAGCGCGGGCAGCTCTCGTGGCCCGGCCGAGAGACAAAGCCAGCGGCCTGGGCGGCGCGAGATCCTCCATAGGCGCCCCAGCGAAGCGCCGCAGGATCCCCTCAGCCGAGAAACCGTGAAGCACTCGATTCCTGTGCCGAATCCTCCAGGCCAGCGGCTCAGGAGCGTCAACTATCTTTGGCACAGTTGGCGCTCGGGCCGCCAGCGGGGCGCTAACCCAACGTGGCGCACGCACTCGTGCGTGCCGCGTCGAGACTCGTCTCGACGCCTGCGCTCGACCTGGGAAAATCCTGCGGGCTGCGGACCAACCCGGCTCTAACCGGATTGTTTTCTATGTACGCCCGAATCTTCTCAAACTCGCTTTGGTTCCGCACCCAGTGATCATAGGATTCCTTTTGCCAAAAGGGTTCCCCGGTGCGTCCCAACAGGCGGTTGGCAAAGCGCGCACTGGCGCCTTTGAGGGATTTCAGCAAGTGGTCGGGGGTGATCTTAGGTCGAATCAGTAGGTGCACATGGTTCGCCATGACCACGTAAGCGCCCAGTTCGTAGTGCCCTAGTTCAACTCCCTTGCGGATACAACCGACCACGACTCGTGCAACGTCGGGTTGCCGAAGATACATTGGCCCCTGCCGCATGGCATCCACCTGGCGGTCCAGCCAGACGAACGCTTCTCCCGAGGCGAGCGGGCCGGGCGGAGGCTGCAATGAAGCCGGTACGCTGCCATGCAGGTGCCAGGTGAGAAACAAGGGTGCGCCTTCCGGGCGGAGGTGCGGCAATCGGCGGTGCGGGGTCATCTGCCCACATAGTTGGCGGAACGGGGGCAAGTTCTCATCCGAAACGAAGGCGGGCGTCGAGATGAGTCTCGACGCGGCACGCACGAGTGCGTGCGCCACGTGCCGTTTCACAGGCTCACGGTGTATCTAATCTCCCGCATTCAAACTTCGTAGCAATTTGTCGGGCTTGCCGGCCTTGACTAGCTAGCTCGCCGCGGCGCGCGGCTTTCATCGCTCGGACGGTTTCGGCGTTGGGATTGAGCGGCTCGAACGGCAGGGTCTTTTCCACCGCGACACGCACCAGCAGCAGGCGAAACGCATCGGACACCTAAAACTTGAGTCGCAGTTCCACCCATGCCCTCCTCGGGGCGCCGGGCGTGAAGAACGTCGCGCTCTGCGCCGGAGCGCTTCCGGCGTAGGGACCGCTCGCGTAGGCCGGGAAGGGCTGCGCCTGGATCGCACCCTGGCTGGTTAGTGCCGTATTCGCGAGCTGCGCCGCCGTGTAGTAGTGCAGGTTGAACAGATTATCGATCTGGACCGCGAGTTGGAGCCGTTTGGTCAGGCCGTAATGAGCCAAAAAATTGGTGACCCCATAGCCGGGTGAAACTCCGGGCCCCAGATAGTAGATGCCATCGGCCTTGTAGGCATTGTTCTCGTTCCCTCGTGCGTAAGAGCTCGACACGGCCACCTCGTCGAGGTCGAATGCGAGTTTCGAAGTGACCTCAAAATCGGCGAAAGCCTTTCCGGTTTGCTTCGGAATGAGCGGAATTCGATCCCCTGGCTGGACGGTGATAACGCCATCGAGTCCCGGATATCCCTCCAATGCGAGATTGTTGGTGTTATTAGCCGAGCCATTCAGGGTCTCGGTGCTCTGGTAGGTGGCTACGAGATAGGTGTAATCAAGTCCCCATGTGACTCGGCCGATGCGCCCATCGAGGTTGGCATCGAAACCCTCCCGGCGCGTCTTGGCGAAGTTCTGGAAATAACCAGTGCCAGTCACTACGGATGAGACGAAAAGGATATCGTTGCGATTGTCCGCCCGGAACGCACCGGCATTCCAGTTCAGACTGTGTAGGAAGGAGACTTCCGGTTTCCCGCGCAGTCCGGCTTCCCATGTGTCCGTGACCACTTGCTGGAGCGGCGGGTCGCTGGCCAGCGCATTAGGCAGGCTGCAGGGGTTGTTCGGATCGGCGCAGCCCAGTTCAATGGCCGTCGGGGCGCGGCTGCCCTGGGAGTATCTCGCGTAGGCATTTACCGTGGAGAGTGGGCTCCAGGTAATCCCAATGGCGGGGTTGAATCGCTGAAACACATAGTCGCCATCGAGCGAGCCGGGTCCCGGAATGGGGTTGATGCGGTCTGTGTTATCCACCGTAAACCGATTGTAGCGGCCGGAGACCGTCACGTTCACGGTTTTCGCCAGGGTGAGCGTGTCGGCGAAGTAGAGGCTCCAGTTGGGAGTGACGCCATGCAGGTTGACTCGTGAATCGATGGGCGAGCCATTCGCGCCGGTCGATCCGTCCTGCCATGCCGGGACGCTGGTGAGGGTGTAGTTGGGATTGACATAAGCGTAACCCGTGTTCTGGGTATAGTCGATGCTCCCCCGGTCCAAAGCCGCTCCGGCGGCGAACTGGTTGCGCCCGATCTTAGGCGCGGCGATCCACGTCAATTGCCCGGAAAACCCGTACTCGTTCTGCACTTCTTTCGAGTAGATGTTGACGCCATCGCAGGTCTGGTCCGGGTCGGCCAACTGTAGTGCTTCGGCGATGCAACTCCATTTCGGAAACGGCGTGTTCGCGATGTTGGCGCCGCTCGTTGGGAAACCGGTATAACCTGCGCCGGCGAGGACCGCCTGTTCTTCCGCAGTCGGCTGGTAGATCGATTGAGTGAGCGCGTCCGTGTTGAAATTGGAGTCGATTGCTTCCGTGCGGATGTTCCGGTACCAGGCGTTACCGGAGAAAGTCAGCGCCTCGCTGAAGGTGTGCCGGGCGATGAAATTGAAAGAGGGGGAACGGTCGGCGGTGCTGTCGGGGATGGAATAGACACTCGTATAGTTGCGTTCGAGCCGGCGATAGTCCTGCAGCCCATTGCCGATCAGGGTGTTGTAGGCATAGGACATAGTGAGCGCGAGCTCGGTCTTGTCCCTGCGCCAACCGAGGCGGGCAAACCCCTGACGGACGTCCGACGGCGAATCGAAGCGCCATCCGGATTCGTGAAATACATTGCCGGCAAAAAACCAGTTGAAACCCGTCGTTTTGCCACCGCCATACTCGGCCTGAACCGCTTTTCGGCCGCTGCTGCCGTACGTCAAGGTTCCGCCAAGCCCTGGATTACCCGCGCCGTCTTTGGTCTGGACGGAAAGCGCGCCTCCCAGCGTGTTCAGCCCGAACAGAGGGTCCGATCCCGGTACCAGCGTGATTTCGGAGATCGCGTTCTTGGGGATCAAATCCCAGCTCACCACGTCGCCAAATGGCTGATTCTGCCGCACGCCGTCCAGGTAGACCGAGATCCCCTCGGGCGTTCCGAGTAGCGGAGAAGCGGTGTAGCCGCGGAAATTCACGTCGGGCTGGAACGGGTTCCCCTGCATTTCGTTGAGATACACGCCATTCAACCGCCGGTTCATGAAATCCGCGAGATCGAGCGCGCCACTCTTCTCGACATCGGCCGCCGCGGCGGTCTGGACGGGGCCGGCAATCTGGTCGGAGGTGAGATCCGTTCCGGCGAGCGGCGTTGTCCCGACCACATCGACTTTGCTTTCGGCGTGCGCCAACGCCATCGTGACGGTTCGCGAAACGGGAGTTGAGGAACGCACATCGATCCGCACAACCAGGGTGGCGAATCCACCTTTCGAAATTTCCAGGCGGTAGCGGCCATAGGGAAGGTCTGGAGATTTGTACATGCCCTGCTTGTCTGTTTGAAAGGTCCGCTCCACTCCGCCGGCCAGGTTCCGCAGCCGCCCCAATGCTTCTACCGCAGCCCCCGAGGGGTCTCTGACCTCGAGCCGGATTTCACCGCTGGGCGCCTGCGCCTGGAGCATCGCAGCGGCTCCCGCGAGCGCCAAGCCAAATAATCCCATCCCTCTTTTGAAGCGGGTGCCAAATGAACTCATACCGGATTGGGGGCTGGTGCGGTTTCGTGGCCTACGCACTCCCCATCAGACCTAGCATAGGCCATAAGGCTCCCTCTAACCCAAAAGCGCCGCGCGCGCGATTCGTGATCTGATGGTGAAGGGCGGAACGCAATCGAAAACCGAATCGAAGTCTCGATCGAGAAGCTGGTGTATGGCGGCGACGGGCTGGCGCGGCTGGACGGCCGCGTGGTGCTGGCGCCTTACGTAGCGGCGGGCGAGCGTGTGCGCGTGGAGGCGGAACGCGAGCGGCGCGGGCTTCTGGAGGGACGCACCGTCGAAATCGTCCAGCCGGCGCCGGAGCGCGTGGCGGCGGAATGCCCGTATTTCGGCCGCTGCGGCGGTTGCCATTACCAGCACCTCCCCTACCCCGTACAACTCGCGGCCAAGCGCGCCATCTTGACCGAAGTCATCGAGCGCGTGGGCAAGATTGCGCCGCCGGCCGAGATTGGCCTGCTGATGAGCGAGCCGTTCGGCTATCGCAACCGCGTCCAGTTACACCTGGACGGCAGCGCGTTGGGATACCGCGAGGCGCGATCGCATCGCCTCTGCGCCATCGAACGCTGCCCTGTCGCATCGCCCAGGCTGAACCGGATTGTCGCTGCCTTGGCCGAGATGGCCGGCGACCGCCGTTGGCCGAACTTCCTGGAGACGCTCGAAGTCTTTACCGATGAGGAACGGGTGCAGTTGAACGTACTCGAAACTGCGCGGCCGGTCTCCCGCCGGTTTTTCGAGTGGTGCGGTGAACGCATTCCTGGCCTGGCCGATGGCGCGCTGGATTACCAGGGCCGCTTTCGGGTGAGCCGCCATTCGTTCTTCCAGGTAAACCGGTTTCTGATCGATGGCTTAGTGGAAACCGCGCTGGGAGACGGCGCGGCGGATGGAATGGCGGGCTCGGCGGCGCTCGATTTGTACGCCGGGGTAGGCTTGTTCACGCTGTCGCTGGCGCGGCGGTTCGAACGGGTGGTCGCGGTGGAGGCTGGCGGGCCGGCGGTGCGCGATCTAAAATTCAACGCCGAACGCGCCGGAATCTCGAATGTGACCGCCGAGCAGGCCAGCGTGGAATCCTACCTGACCAATCTCGAAACCGCGCCCGATTTCGTGCTGCTGGACCCTCCCCGCGCCGGCCTGGGCAAGACCGTGGTGCGGCGGCTGCTGGAACTCGCGCCGCCGAGCCTAACCATTGTCTCTTGCGATCCGTCTACATTGGCGCGGGACCTGGCCGGACTGACGGCCGGCGGTTATACCATCGATCGCATGACTTTGGTGGATTTGTTTCCACAGACGTATCACCTGGAAACCGTGGTCCGGCTCAGCCGGTAGCACAGACCGCAAACCAGGGGCAGCAAAGAGGGGAAAAGAGGGGAGACGCTATGGCAATTTTCGTGGATCTGGCTTACGCGGCGCGCACGCTACGCAAGAGCCCGGTGTTCACCATTACCGCGGTGGCGACGATCGCCTTGGGGATCGGCGCCGCCGCTGCGATTTTCAGCGTAACCCACGCGGTGCTGCTCCAGCCGCTGCCGTACCAGAATCCCGAGCGGCTGGTGCTGGCGTGCGCGGACATGCGCCAGCGCAATGTGCGAGATCTGCCTATGTCGACGCCGGATTTCTTAGATCTCCGTACCGGCACGCACGGCGCTTTTGAGGATTTCACGGCGGTGTTTACCGAGCGCGGCGTGCTGGAACGGGACGACGGCACCAGCGAGCAGATTCACTTTGGCGCCGTACCTTTCAACTTTTTCCGTCTGCTGGGCGCGCGCATGGTGGCCGGCCGCGACTTTACCGAGGCGGATGGCCAGCCCGCGGCGCAGCCGGCTGCGGGCCAGGCGGGAGCCGTGGCAACCGCCCCCGCCGTGCCCCAAATGCTGATTCTGAGCTATGAATTCTGGCAGCGCCGATTCGGCGGCCGCCGCGACATCCTAGGCCGCCCTTTGCAGAATCCCTTCCAGGGGAGCGTGGTGATTGGCGTGTTGCAGCCCGGCTTCGAGCTGCTTTTGCCGCCGCAGTTCAACGCTAGCGCCAAACCCGATTTCTGGCTGGCGGCGCGGTTGAGGTACGATCCCAGCGAGCGCAACTCCTTCTGGCTGCAGCCCATCGGCAGGCTGCGCGAAGGCGTGACCATGGAACGCGCCCAGGCCGAGGCATCGCAGGTGGCCGACGAGGCGCGGCGCGATTTCGTGATCGAGCGAACCGCCGGGTATCGCCTCCGCATCGAGCCCATGCAAAAGTACCTGGTGGAGCGCTCGCGGCCGGCGATTCTGGCGCTGATGGGCGCGGTGATCTTTCTGCTGCTAATCGCCTGCGCCAACGTAGCCAATTTGATGCTGGTGCGGGCCTCGCTGCGCGAACGCGAATTGGCGGTGCGCACCGCGCTGGGCGGCAACCGCTGGCGGCTGGTGCGGCAGATTCTGGCGGAAGCGCTACTGCTGGCGATGGTGGGAACCGCGCTGGGCGTGGGCCTGGCCTGGCTCGGGTTGCGCGAGCTGGCGGCCATCGGGCCGGCCAACCTGCCGCGCCTGGACAGCATCCGCATCGATCCCACCGTCACGGTATTTTCGGCTCTGGCCGGACTGGCCGCGGCGGCGCTGTTCGGCCTCGTGCCGGCGCTGCGCGCTTCGCGTCCCGACATCGCGCAGGTGCTGCGCGCCAGCGGGCGAACCTCGGCCCTGGGTGGCGGCCGGCTGCTGCGCGACGCGGTGGTGGTGACGGAAGTGGCGCTGTGCTTTGTGTTGCTGATTGGTTCGGGGCTGATGTTCCGCAGCTTTCTGGCGCTGACCCGCATCGATCCCGGTTTCGACCCGCATCATCTCTTGACCTTCAGCCTGCTGGGCGATGGGCAAGGCCGTCGCCAGCCGGGCGAGCGACTCGCGCTCGTCCGCCAGATTTCGGAACGGTTGAGCGCGCTGCCGGGCGTGACGGCGGTCGCCGCGACCAACCCGCTGGCTTTGGGTGGCGACTTCTATCCCATCCGCTGGGGCCTCGATCCGGCTCTGGCCGACCCCAGCAAGTTTCAGGCGGTGGATAGTCTGACCGTGCTGCCCGGCTACTTCCAGACCGTCCGCACGCCCATTCTGGAGGGCCGCGCCTTCACCGAGGCCGACAACGCGCCCAACCAGAACGTGGTGGTGGTGGACGAATTTCTGGCGCGCAAGGCCTTCGGGGCGGAAAGCGCGGTGGGCAAGCGTATTCTGATTCGCATTCGCACCCCCGAGCCCGAGTGGGTGCGGATCATCGGTGTGGCCCGGCACATCCGCGGCACCTCGCTGGCGGAGCCGGGGCGGGAGCAGGTCTATTTCACCGACGGCTTTCTGGGCCACGGCGCGGCATTTCGCTGGATGCTGCGCACCGCCGGCGACCCGCTTTCCACGGCCGGTCCGGCGCGTGCCGCCATCGCCGCTATCGACCGCAAACTCTTGCTGACCGAAGTGCAGCCGATGGATCGACTGGTGGAGAAAGCCCAATCGCAGACGCGTTTCTCGCTTTTGTTGATCGGCGTTTTCGCTACCCTGGCAGCCCTGCTGGCTGGCGTGGGGCTCTACGGCGTGCTGGCGACGGTGGTGCGGCAGCGCACCGCGGAAATCGGCGTGCGCGTGGCCCTGGGCGCGGCGCCGGCGCGCATCTTCCGCCTGGTGGTGGGTCAGGGAATGCGCCTGAGCCTGGCGGGCGTAGCCGTCGGCTGCGTGTTCGCCGCGTTTCTGACGCGCCTGATAAAGAGCATGCTGGTGGGCACCAAGCCCGGCGATCCGCTGACTTATGTAGCGATGGCAGCGCTGTTCCTGGCGATCGCCGCGGTAGCGAGCTGGCTTCCCGCGCGAAGAGCAGCCGGCCTCGATCCGAATTCGGCGCTGCGGGAGGAATGAGGGGCGGCGCGGGTGGGCCAGTTTCCGCCTATGCCAAATACCTTTCATCCCGGCGACGCTCTGCATAAATCGTGGGGCAGCCAGTCCTGGCTGCGGCCGGCTCTTAGTCGGCGCTCGACGGGGAGGAAGACTCTCCCGCAGGACGGCTCTTTCGCGTCAACGGCATTAGGCTTGACAGCCTGCGCCACGACTTTCAGTAAGTGAACAGCAAAACCAGCGGGTCGGCGATCCCGACGCTGAATCACTCGACCCGCCCCCCTTTGGAAGATCCCGCTAACGCGCTCTCTTCGTAGCGCCGTTACACGGTGGTTTGGGCGGTAGCGCCTCCGAAATAGCCGCCCATATCTTGTAATGCGGAAAATCCGAGGCGAATTACCGGTGGTCTAGGTTTTTTTCGTCGGGTAAAACCCCTACCAGACCACGTAATCGGGTTGGTCGTCGCCGATGGGCATGCCCGGTGGGGGAACCGGAGGACGGGGCGAGCCGATTTGCTTGGGATCGGTTTCGAAGCGCTTCAACTGGGCGGCGCTGTACTGGAAAAACGCCTTCAGGCTGGCATCGGCGGGCGCTTGGACAGCGGCCCAGTCGCGCAACTGGCTGAGCTTGGCGGCCGCGGTGGCGCGGACCTGCGCAGGGGCGGATTCGTCGGCGGAAAGCTGCATCAGATCATACAGGACTACCGCGTCGGTAGCGCGCTGCACCTGTGCGCCGAGTCCGGCGGCGGGCGCGGCTTTGAAGGTAGCGGCCACCAGCTTGTCGATCACCTCTTCGAGCGAGGGCTGGCTGGCGTCTTCGGCGTGATGCTCCACCAGGCGGGCGGCGCGTTCGGCATTCAGGAGCAGGCCGATAGTCATGCCGGCGGCGGATTCGGCCGCACCCACCGGGTCGAAGGTCAGCCCGGTGCGGTCGTGGAAGTCCTCGCGCGTGCGTTGATAGCCGTGCGCCTGCGGCGGAATCAACGCCAGAATGCTATCCGGCAAAGTCAAAGTATCGGGACGGATGGTGCGCAGCAGCGCGTCCAGCGCCCGCCTCTGTTCGGTGCCGGGGATGCGCTCGGCGATCTTCTGGCCGTCGCCGCGCAGGGCGTAAGTGTAGTACAGCCCGCCCACCACTTTGGAAGCGGCCTCGGCCTGATAGCGGTGCAGCAGATAGACCGGGACCAGTACGTCTTCGAGCATGCTCATGGGATCGCCCACGCGAATGTTCCTGGCCGAGAACTGCGCCAGCGCCTTGGCGCGCACGTCCATCAGGCGGTTCAACTCATCCACCGCGTTGCTGCCGGAATCCCAGAGATGGGCTTGCGGATGGGCGCTGCCCTCGGGCCGCGAATCGGCGTCGCTGATGAATAAAAGCCCGTCCCGGATGGCGCGGCGCATAATGGCGTCCAGCAGCTTGGGCTCGTCGGCGCCGGCGGGGAAATCGCTGTAACCGTATTCGATGGCGACCTTGTCCCAGGCGCCGATGCCTACCGCATAAGCGTCCGAAAGATCGATTGCGCCGGAGGGCGAAAGCTTCACCGTGGGCGGCGGGTAATCCATCACGCTGGCCCGGTTGTTCGTGCTGGCGGCGTAATTGTGGACCAGCCCCAGCGTGTGGCCCACTTCGTGCGCGGCAAGCTGCCGCAGCCGCGCGAGCACCACCTGCTCCATTTCCGGAGGAACCGGTTTGCCTTCCTCGTAGGGCGCCAGCAGGCTTTCGAAAATCAGGTAGTCCTGGCGGCCGCGCAAAGAGCCCAGCGTGACCTGGCCTTTGATGATTTCGCCGGTGCGCGGATCGGTGATGGCGGCGCCGTAGGACCAGCCGCGGGTGTAGCGGTGTACCCACTGGATCACGTTGTAGCGCACGTCCATGGGGTCCATCCCCGGCGGCATCAGCTCCACCCGAAAGGCGTTGCGGAAACCGGCGGCTTCAAAGGCCTGGTTCCACCAGTTGGCGCCCTCGAGCAAAGCGGAGCGGATCGGCTCCGGCGCGCCGCGGTCCAGGTAATAAACGATGGGCGCGACCGGGTCGCTGATCGCCGCGCTCGGGTCCTTCTTCTGCAAACGGTGGCGGATGATGAGGTGTTTGATGTAGCGGTCGCCCAGGGGAGCGATGAAATCGGCGTACGTCATCCCGATGTAACCGGCGCGCGGATCGAAGGCGCGAGGTTGGTAGCCCGGGCCGGGCAGTTCGACGAAGGAATGGTGTTCGCGAATGGTAACGGCGTCGGGCGAAGGCGTCACGTCGCGCACGAAGGCGTTGGGGTTGTCGCCGGTGAAGGTCAGAATGGTCTCGACTTCGCTGTTCTTCGGGAACCCCTTGGTGTTTGCCAGGTAGAAAGCCGAGCGGCTGGGATCGAGGTGGAACAACGCGCCGCCGCCATTTCCCCTACCGCCGCCGGCCGGCCCGCCTCCGATGGGCTGGGCGCTTTGAATCGACTGCGGAATATGATGGGCGTCGCGCAGGTAAAATTGGGTCGCGTCCACCAATACGCGGCTGCCTTCTTCCGCGGTGACATCAAAGCCCCACAGCACCGATTGCGCGAACGACTCCTCCACCGAGCGCCGCTCTTCGGGACTGCCGTCGATGGCGCGGAAATGGTAGTTGGGCTCGATCAGCAGAACCTTGGGGCCGCTGCGCATGAACTTGACGATGCGCGAGCCGCCCAATTGGCCGCGGTCCAGGCCCAGATCGTTCGACCCCATTCCCGCCGGCATGGAATCGACGTACAGAAACTCGGTATCGAATTTGTCGATTTCGAGCCACATCTTGCCGGCCTTTTCGTCCCAATACAGCGGGAAGTAGCCGGGAATCTTCGTGAAAGCGGCCGTGCGGGCGGCGATGGTGGGGATCGCGTTCGGTTGCGCCGAAGCGGCCACGGCGGCCAGGACCAATAGCAGTGCGGTTTTCATGGGGACTCATTATCATACAAGGCGCGAGGGGCGCGGCACAAAGGCGGGACAAATGCTTGGTGTGCGACTTCTTCCGGTCACAGATTTTGAAAATTTCCGGCAATTCACTGATCCTGCGAGTGTTAGGTCTGGGCGAAAGCTTCCGCGAAGAGCCGGTTTTTGGTAGCCGCCCGCTAGATTGAGATTGACGACGGAACCGCGCCGCAATCCGCCTGGATTTTGACCGCAAATGGGTACTGAAGTACCCGTTTTCACCCCGTGAATCATTGATTATACGTAAGAGAACCGGTACTCAGGTGCCGGTTTTTCCCTTTTTAGGGGAGGATTTATATGGACCAGAAAAGCACGCTCGATGAAGGCTTTGATGTCGGAACGTGGGTGGGGCGCAGGCAGGCCTTCGCCCTGGTAGCGGGGCGCTGTTCGGCTGCCGAAGCCGAAATCCTACTCGAAATCCGCGAGAAGAAACTCTTTCGGACTATGGAACCGACCTGGGAGGATTTTTGCGTCAAACGCCTCGGCATAACCCGTGGCTACGTGGACCGGGTCATCCGGCAATTCAGGGCCCTCGGACCTAATCTTTCCAAGCTGAGCTGTTTTACGCCGATCAGGCCTGCGGAATACCGCCTGATTGCCGAGGCGATAACTGAAGACGGTCTATGCTACGGCGGCGAAGTCATTGCCCTGGAACCGGAAAACGCACCGAAACTGGCGGAGGCAGTGGAAGCGCTTCGTCGCGATTCGACCCCGGAAGCCGGCCCCTCCGATCTCGCGGAAGAGTCCCTCGCCAGAGCCGAGAAAGCCATGAAGGCCGCCGTCACGGAACTCCAGCGGCTGCAGACCATGACGCTGGACGACGCCAGGCGGCTCAGGCTGTTAATTGCTGTCGCAAGCTGCCGGGACCAGTTGGATCTGATCCACCTTTCGGCCAGGATGTAGGCAAAAGGAACGGGGATCCGGGTGCTTGGCGGGACGGCTGCGGGAGGGCCTTCTCAGAGAACAGGAAAACACGAAGCCTGTCACCGGTTTCTTGTCCAAGGCCAGGCTGAAGCTCGACGGCCTCACGAAAGCGACCGTCCAGAAGACGCCTTTGGGCTTTAGTCATGGCGAAATCCTTCCAATTGCCGTGCGCCACTCTCACGGTAGCTGTCGAGCGCGGCTCCCGGTGGGACAGACGATCGTTCTCTGTCGTCTGTCAGGCTTCCGACGGGCAACCATGCGACAGACGACAAAGAGCGATCGTCTGTCCCACCAACCTACTCGACCACCCTGACCTGGATCTTCGACCCCTCCGGTCCACCCCAATACACCCGCTCGGTGGCCTTCCGGAAATCCGCCGGCTTGGCCGTCGGGATATCGGTAAACACTTGCGGATTTCGATCGGTCAACGGGAACCAGGAGCTTTGGATCTGCACCATGATCCGGTGGCCGGTGCGGAACACGTGGCAAACGTCGGGCATCGCGAACTCGATCCTGGCGGGTTTGCCCGGCGTGAAAGCTTCGGGCTTCTCGAAGCTGTTACGGAACTTGCCGCGGAACGGCTCCCCGCGAACCATCTGCTGGTACCCGCCCATGTGAAGCCGCATCGGGTTTGGTTCCGGGTCGGGGTAATCGTCGGGATACACGTCGATCAGCTTCACGTCGAAATCCGAATCGGTGCCGGTGGTGGAAACGCGCAGCGCGGGCCGGATCGGGCCGGCAATGACCACGTCTTTTTCCAGCGGCTCCGATTGATAAGTGAGAACGTCCGTCCGCCGGGACGCAAATCGCTGGTCGTAAGTCATGTAATCGCCCGCCATCCCTTGCCCGATCTCGCCGATCACCGGAACCGGCTTGGCGGGATCGCCGATGTACTCGTCGAAGCCGCTTGCGCCGGCTGGCACCGTGAACGACAAGCTTCCGCCCGGACCGAAGTACAGTGTCCGCTCGCTGGAATTGGCGGGCGGCCAGGCGTCGTAACGGACCCACTCGTTCCGCCCGGTTTCAAACACCCAGGCTTTGGGTAGATCGTCGCCCTTGCCCTTCAGGTTCTTCAGGAAGAACGCCAACTCGATGTGCTCGCGGAAAAACTCGCCCGTTTTGGTGGCGAAGTTGAGATTGCCCAGTTTGTCGCCGTCCCCGCGCGACCAGCCGCCGTGGGACCACGGCCCCATGATGAGCGTGTCGGACGGCGGCGGGCCGTTTCGTTCCGTTGCATAGAAGAGTTTCAGCGGTCCCGAGAGATCCTCGGCGTCGAACCATCCGCCCACCCACAGCACCGCCGGCTTCACGTTTTTCATGTGCGGCGCTTCGGCGCGCGCCTGCCAGAACGCGTCGTAGTTCGGGTGTTTCAGCAGGTCGTCCCAGTAGACGCTGTCGTTCTTGAGATAAAGTTCGCTGGCGTTCGAGAGCGGCCCCATGCCCAGATAAAACGCATACTGATCTTCGGTGCCAAAATCGAAAGGAGCGCCCCGCCGCGGCCGTTCGGGCTCCTGGCGCGGCTTGAAGCTGGTATAGAAACCGAAGTTGGCGGCCAGATAGAAGGCGCCGTTGTGGTAGGCATCGTCACCGTTGCCGACGTCGCCCATGGGGGCCTGCGGCGACACTGCCGCCAGCGCCGGGTGTGAACCGATCAGGCTGAAAGCCGCGTAAAAGCCGGGGTACGAGATGCCCCAAATTCCGGCCTTCCCGTTGTTGTTGGGGATATTCTTCACCAGCCAGTCGATGGTGTCGTACGTGTCCGTGCTTTCGTCGGTCTCCTTGCCGCTCAGGTGGGTATTGTGGACCGGCACGTCGATAAAGGCGCCTTCGGAAAGATAGCGCCCGCGCACGTCCTGGTAAACGAAGATGAACCCTTCCCTGGTAAACAGCTCCGACGGCCCCAGCACGGGCCGGTAGTTGTCGATCCCGTAAGGCGCCACCGAGTACGGCGTGCGCTGCATCAGGATCGGGTACGAATGGCTCGTGTCCTTGGGGACGTACACCGACGTGTACAGCTTCACGCCGTCGCGCATCGGGATGCGGTAGTCGAACTTGGTATAGTGCGAGCGCGCGTATTCGAGTTGCTGCCGGACCGCATCGGCCGGCGAGGACTGGGCGGGAAGCATCCCGGCCGAGGCCAGCAGCAGAACGGTCGCAAGGAATTTGTCCATGAGCGTATTTATAGCATTGTGGGGCAGGCGAACCGCCTGCCCCACCCGGTATAATCAACCTTGTGATATTACGCTGCACACTCGCGCTGATCCTGTGCCTGGCTGCCTGCAATCGCAGCAACACGGATAAGGAAGCGGTCCGACAGGGAATCATCGACCACATCGGTAAAGCCGGCCTCAACATGGGGGCCATGGAGGTGACGGTCAGTTCCGTGGAATTCAACGGCAACAAGGCCAATGCCACCGTGAGTTTCTCGGCCAAAGGCGCGCCCGCCGGGGCGGGCATGTCCATCCAGTACCAGCTCGAACAGCAGGCCGGCAAGTGGGTGGTGGTGGGCCGCAAGGATTCGGGCGGGTCGCCCCATGGCGGCGGCGCCATGCCGGGTGGTGCGAATCCGCACGGCTCGATGGCTCCTCCCGCGGGCGGCGGACCGGCTTCCATGCCCTCGCCGCAAGACCTGCCTCCAACCGGGAAGAAGAAATGATCCGGCGCGTCGCCATCCTCGGCGGGGGCCCGGCGGGTTCTTTCGCCGCCACGCAACTGGCCTCCGCCGGCCTGGCGGTGCAACTGTTCGACGAAAAACTGGCCTGGGAGAAGCCTTGTGGCGGGGGCCTGACCTTCAAGGCTTACCACCAGTATCCGTTCCTGCTCCACAACGCCACCCCCAAGCGCCTCGTCACGGAGACTACGCTGGGCGTGGCCGGGGCTGGCCAGGCGCGGCTCAAGCTGCACGATCCGCTGGTGATCTACTCCCGCCTCGACCTGAACCGCATGCTGCTCGATCGCGCCGAGCGGGCCGGAGCCCAACTCGAAAAGACCCGCGTCCTCGAAATGTCCCGCGCCGGCCCCGGTTGGCGGCTGCGCACCGGCGCAGGCACGGCGGAAGCCGACTACTGCATCCTGGCCACCGGCGCGCGCAATTCGCTGCGCGATTTCGGCACCCAACTGCATCCGCGGGACACCATGGTGGCGCTGGGCTACTACGTCGCCGGCGACCAGGAAAACATCGACATTCAGTTCCTCGATGGGCTGGAGGGTTACATCTGGGTTTTTCCGCGCTG